>Ga0194113_10001120_pt1 | contig 36633 bp, 35 predicted proteins | sample TA2MahC200mmetaG_FD_146193 | JGI IMG/M metagenome (GOLD analysis project Ga0194113, IMG submission 146193) | Freshwater microbial communities from Lake Tanganyika, Tanzania - TA2015017 Mahale Deep Cast 200m | ecosystem: Environmental > Aquatic > Freshwater > Lake | place: Tanzania: Lake... | reverse complement strand
AAGTGCCAAACCGCGGGATGGCCTTCCTGGCCGAGAGTGCCCAGGAGACCCATCAATCCAGTGCTGTCTCGTGTTATCAGCCAGTGCTGGAGCTCATCCCGCCACATTTCGTGATTCAGAATGGCCGCAAGCTCCACACAGACATATACGAGGAGTGGGATCCAGATCCTGAGGGATTGATTCATGGGGCCGAACAAGGTTTGGTGCATGGAGACGGTGCCTTCTACACTCGAATCAATATCAGCAGTCTACAATGCTTACGGGTTGAAGAAAAGAGAGTTCTCCACGACGCCTCCCGATAGTGGCCGAAAATGAACCTCAACAGAAATCATTTTGACCGAACGACATTCCCAAATTCATCTCTGTTTCCTTTTCCAGATGGTGTAGTTGTGAAAGCGCAGGACCTGTTCGAATTCCTTTTGTATGAAGTGGTCAAGAAGCCTTCCGCCCTCGCCGGAAGCGCGCGGTGTCCCGATCCCACCGTGACCATCGCTCAGAACCACATATCGCACCCGGTGCGAGTTTAGGTCCCGGATCATCTGCCTCTGGACAGGTGCGGTAGCAGTGAGTCGCGCTTGCAAGACATGATTCCGAGTGGCAGCGGTCGGGCTGGCCAAGAAGTAGAATATAAGGTCTCCACCGTCAGCGCACCCATGATGCCGCCGTCCTACGTATATTTTTTCGGACTGAGGTACGTTCTCGATGACATATTTCACCACAGCTTCGTACACGTCTCCCGAGTTATTGTAAATCCGTTTCGCGATTTCCAGGGTATGTATCCACGTGCAGAGCCCGTGGGTTTCTAGGCCGAACTAAACATTGGTGCTTCGGGTCTTACCCAGGAATTCGTGAGCAGGTTGGCCGATGCAACTAAGGGCCGGCTGTACTGCGACGTTGTGGGTACCTCTCATACCGGCAGCAATTCGAGCCACCGCAGTTACTTACGCCGATTCTGGTTGGGAAGAGAGCCAGAAAGGGCTCTGCACGACAAGTTCGTCAGGAATACGAGAACGTTTGGGTGGCTCCGGGAAATACATTGTGATTTCACGGTTACTGGAGATTCCAATGGTATACGGAATTGCTCGGAGGGCATGCGCTGGATTTCAAGCGATCGGTTGTGAAGAAGGGTGATCTCGTGATCGTACCGCACAACAACTGTGAGACACGACCACATGATGAATCGGGGTTGGAACTCATAAAGAAACTGGAGGTGATGACCCCACCCAGGTTGGTGACCATGAGTGCAAAGCTTCAGGCTGGATTCTATTCCACTATCAAGGGACCCTTGCCTTTTGCTGTAGGGGGTCGGCTCTAAGGAATACCTCGTATACCGCGCAAGGTTGTCGGGGCCTCTTCATCATTCGGTCCCATTTGGACCATCAGCCGGCACAACAGACCGCATTAGACAATATGAGGCCTCTCTAGCTTATGTAGCGCATGCGGTTCTTGTATTGGAATATTCACTCCAGGATCTCTCGATCCATGCCGCCCCCGCCCTCCCATAACATGAGAAAGATACCACGCGGTGCCTCGAATAGGCTCATCGGATGCATTACAGCTCCTCGGCCAGAGCAGGTCTTTGTTTTCTTTGGGTTGCTGTTTGGGCTCCTCTTGCTGGTATGTGTGCCGCCTTTTCAAGCTCCTGACGAGCAGCACCATTTCATGAGGGCATATCAGCTCTCTGAAGGAATCCTGTTGGGAGGGCATCCACGGGGGGAGTATCTCCCAAGAAGTCTCGGATATCTTTATCAAGTGACAAGCCGGGATTTGCCACGCAATCCCGCACAAAAGGTGCGACCAGGGCATATCTGGGAAGCCTTGGGGATAAATCTCAATCCGGACGATAGAACCTTCCTGGTGGTCAACGCGGCCACTTACAACCCTCTCGGTTACCTCCCACAGGCTGTTGCTCTAGCCTTAGGGAGGTTACTGGGCCTTCCTCCTCTGCTTTTCTATTACTTAGGGAGAATTATCACGTTGGCTTTCTTCATAGGACTCGTCCACTGGTCAATCAAGAAGACTCCGGTTCTCAAGTGGGTTTTCTGTTTGCTCGGCACAATGCCCATGAGTGTTTTTCTGGCCGCGTCATTTAGCCCAGACCCCGTCCTTGCTTCCACCACATTTCTTTTCTCCGCCACTATTTTTGACCTTGCATTTTCGCATGATAAGAAGCTGTCCCTGAAAACGATCCTGTTGCCGGCCATTCTCTGTACGGCGGTATCGTCAAGCAAGTTCAGCGCATATGCCCCCTTGGCGGCACTGTCGTTCTTGATCCCCGCGAGCAAGAGTAGAACTCCTGCACTACACGTGAAGTACATCGCTATAATTGTTCTTCCTGCCCTGATCGCCTCTACAGTGTGGATGGCTCTCATATGGCACAATTTCCTTTCAATAATGGAGGAATCCTGCGGCGATTTCGCCGGCGGAACGCTCACGAGCTCATTTTGGGATATCTGCACTGATCCGGGTGGATACGTACAATTGCTCGTCGGGACAACTCTGCACTGTTCAAGATCTTACCTGTATCAATTCATTGGTCGCTTGGGATGGCTGGATACATCTCTGCCTCGTGAGGTGAGCATGGTGTACGTGGCTGCGCTTCTGGGCGCCGCGATTCTCTACCGTACTGAGGTCCGAATTCACCTGTGGCAGAGGATTCTCGCAGGGTGCATAACTCTCCTGGTATATGTCTCGGCACAAACGGCGTTGTATTTGGTTCACACGGCCCGGGATTTAAGCTATATCGCCGGCTTTCAAGGAAGGTACCTCATTCCTCTTGGCCCGGCATTTTTCCTGATCTTGTGCAACCGTCGAGTCAAGCAGCGGCTAAGCTCTTGGGTTCCTGCGGTCGTGATCACATGCCTGGTACTGAGCATTCCTGCCACATTGACAACAGTCGTCCAAAGGTACTACGGGCCGGATCAGGGTATCTGGCACATGCGATTTTTCGATTTGATTCCAGGGGCGAATCCTGAACTCAAGGTAAGATTGTCGGACGAACGCGGGATCCGCCAAACGTTCTCGAGTTCTCTTGACCATCTTCGAGGCGTGTCGATCTTCATGATTACTTTTGGCGAACCCAGGGATACGATTACAACCCCGTATCGATTCATACTCAAGAGAGACAATTCGCGAGAGATCGTTCGGGAGGTTGAACTTGATGCCAAGAAATTCTCGGACGGGGCCTTCGTGGATATCCTCTTTGATCCGATCGCGGACTCTGGAGGAAAGAAATACGAGTTTACCCTCATGCCCACCTCGGACCACATAGAGAAGCCAGTCGGAATAGTATTGAGCGAAAAGGGCGTCTATGAGGATGGAGACACTTTCATTGGCGGGCGACGCATAGATCGGGATGTGGTTTTCAAACTTATTTACGGTCCGCCCACGCGGGCCGGCGATCCACACGCGCCCGCTGTCCAACACTAGGATTTTCAGGAAGCAATTCAGAAGCTATAGTCCCCTGCATTGACGTACGCGCCAAAGTGGTTAACATTTTGTTTCGGGGATGATGGAGAAAAGACGCGACATGTGACCTGGGTTTTGGTATTTGAGCTCTGAAACCTGCCTGTTGGGAGGAAGAGCAATGCCTAGACCAGGACTGAGGATTTCGGAGGAAGAGGAGGGGAATTTCGCCTCGGAATTCCAAGATGGACGCTTTCAAGGCGACCTGGACAAGTGCCTGAGGATTCAGGCTCTGTTGCTGGTCAGTCGGGGCAACAAAGAGACCGACGTTGCACAAATTCTCGGCGTGGGGCGGAGAACACTGCAGTGCTGGATTCACCGGTACCGTCTCAAGGGAATCCCCGGACTGACCAAGGGGCCTTTCAAGGGGTCAGAATCCAGACTGACCGAGGAACAAAGGGCGGAACTGACGCGCATCATTGCAGCAGGGCCTCAGCAAGCGGGTCTGGACACCGGTGTCTGGACTACTCCGATTATCGTCAAGCTGGTAAGAGACCTATTCGGGGTTTCATACCATCCTGATCACGCGGGCAAAATCCTTCATCGCCTGGGCTTGTCTGTGCAGCGTCCAGCAAGGAGCTCATCGAAAGCCGATGAAAAAGCACAGCGGACATGGAGACTCCAGAAACTCCCGGCCATTAAAAAAAACTGAAAGGGAGCAAGGCGTAACCCTGTATCAGGACGAAGCGGTGTTTCAGCAGGCCGGAACGGTCATCAGGACATGGGCGCCTGTGGGCATCGGAATCCAAGTTTGAAGCCCTCCTGTTCGCAGAAGCATAAAAGTGATGGGCGCAGTCCGAATCGGTACCAAGCCCCAATGGCATTCCCGGTTCGTGAAGGTGTTCAACGCCGAGACCTTCATCGAGTTCCTGGACCAGCTCGTCCGATATTACCGGGGGACCAAGATCCACCTGATCACCGACAACGCTCCGTATCACAAATCACCGGAAGTCCATGAGTGGCTCAAGGGCAAGGAGGATCTCATCGAGCTTCATTTCCCGCCTGCTTATTCACCCAAGCTCAATGCCGCGGAATACGTTTGGAGGAAAACGAAGGGAGCCATCACCCACAACAAGTTCTTTTCAAGGCTGCAGGATCTCAGGGAAGCGTTGGCTCGACGATTCAACCGCTTCCAGGGCAACCCCGCTTCTCTCAGAAGCGCCATCCCCCATTTCGCTTAAGCGCTAACGTCAATGCAGGGGACTATAGCGCGCACAGTTGTGGTTGTAATCGGTTTGGAGGCACACCGGATGCGCGTGCAACGAGACGATGCATTCCGCGCCATGTTGGGCCTTGACCGATGAATCGGAGTGAAGTAGGATGAAACAAGCCGCAAGATAGCTCTGCAGAGGCAGATTACCAGAAATCGCCGCGACTGGGTACCCTGCGAGCACCTGTTGGGCGGAGCTTGAGGGCCTAGCATGCAATTCCTCTCCCCTAATGGAAACTGGAGGGGGTGCCCAGTAAGGCCCAACCTAATTCTTGCCATCTGGTGTCACGTTAGGCCACAGGATGTTGACTCTCCCCCAGAAAATTCTTGTAATTATCCCTGCGCACAATGAAAAGACGAGAGTGGGAAAAGTGGTGCGCGCCGTTAAGAGGGTATTGTCTCAAGCGACGGTCCTCGTTATCGATGATTGCTCGGTTGATGGTACTCGACAGGAGTCCCTCGACGCCCATGCCATTGTGCTTTCGCATGCCGTGAACCTAGGCTATGGAGCCGCCCTTGGATCTGGATATCTTTTTTTTGAGAAAGAAGGCTACGACATTCTGCTTCAAATGGACGGAGACGGACAGCATTTGGCTGAAGAAATTCCCAAATTGCTTGGTCCGATCCAAGCCGGAGCCGCCGACGTCGTGATCGGATCAAGATACGCGGAGGGATGTGGCCCATCAAGAACGAACGTGGTTAAACGTTGGGGACAACAGTTGCTGAGCGCTATATTTTTTCTTGCGACCCGACAGCGCATTACGGATCCAACATCCGGGTTTCAGTGTCTCGGCAAGAAGGCCGTTGAATTCTACACCAGGGCTCGATATCCTCATGACTATCCGGACGTGGACGTTCTCATCATGGCGTCATACGCAGGGTTAACAATACGGGAAGTTCCTGTGATGATGGCGGAACGGGCTGAGGGAGTGTCGATGCATTCCGGATTGCAGCCGCTATACTACTTGGTAAAGATGATCCTATCGAGCTTCGTGGTGATACTGTCTTGCAGGGAGTGGAAAAAATGTCACCCAGACAGATAATTGCCTCAGTAGTTTTGGGGCTTTCGGTTTTCATAGTTATCATTCGTCTTGTGCAAAAGGATAGACTGGAAATCGCCTATTCCTGGCTTTGGCTGGCAGTCGGTACTGCGATGATGGCGGTTATCCTCAAGTACGATTGGCTCGAGTATTTGACAGAACTTACAGGCGCCGTTTTGCCCACGACCACTCTGTTTCTTTTCTCAATAGTATTCATCTTGGTGCTGTGCATGCAATTTTCCGTATCCCTGTCCAAGCATTCCCGTGAAATTAGGAGACTCACGCAAGAACTTGCCCTCCTTTCATTGGAAGCTTCAGATCATCGTACCAATGTACCGGTCCAGGGAGCAAATCCAAAGTCGGAGAGAAATTGAAACCTAAAGTAGTCCTAGCATCTTCAGCCACCGCGTTCTCCGAGCGCTGTGGTGTATTCGCTGCTGCTGAAAGTTCTCAAGCCCATCTTCTACAGTTCTTGGCCAAGGTCGTCGAGGTAACTGAGTGAAAATTCGTCCTGTCCTCAAGGGGTTGGCAAACCTGGTTGTTAAACCAAATCGTCTTTTTGGCCGGCCTATCCACGCTGTAGTGGAGCCCAGCAACCTTTGCAATCTTCATTGCCGGATGTGCGTTCGGGACAGACTAAAGGAAATTAGACGGCTGCTCACCCCCAGAGACTTTGAAAAGATCCTTGATCAGATGGATCTGCAGGCTCTCACCTTCAGTGGATACGGTGAACCACTCCTGAATTCGCGTCTCGAAGAGATGATCCGCATGGCCAAAAATCGCCAAGTCCTTGTGAATACTACCACGAATGGACTCCTGCTCGTCGACCGAATAGAATCCCTACTTTCTTCCGGTATAGATTTGATAAGCGTTTCTCTGGACGCTGCGAACCCGGAGACCTATCGTGAACTGCGGAACACGGATGGCTTTGAGCAGGTAATACGGGCGGTTAAAGAGTTGGACCGGGCGCGACAGCAGACAGTATCTCGTTGCAAGATAAGACTCTCATTTGTGCTCAACGAGAGGAGCGTGAACGAGGTACCAGGGTTTCTTAAATTGTCAAAGTCACTTGGCGCCGATTGTGTATTGTTCCAGATGCTGGAACCCGTCAGCGCAGATGTCGCCTCTGGTCTGATCGGCGGATTGACGGTTGAGCACTTCGAGCGGAAATTGCGAGACGGGCTGGAGACTGCCCGCCGACTCAGCATGAGTACCAATCTGGCAGTTCTGCTAAAGAACATCGCAGTGACGTGGCGGACCAAATATTGCGGGGAGACGAATCCGATCTCGTGCAAAATGGTTTGGTTTTCTGTTTACGTTACGTCCGCCGGGCAAGTAAGGCCTTGTTGCTTCTTTCAAACTGCGGTATCCTCTTTCGGCAACATTCTAGAAGAAGATCTCTCCTCGATCCTGGGCCGAAAGGAATTTGTGGAGTTTCGCAGGAAATTGAAACAGGGTCGCAAGGTGCACGAGATCTGCCGACGATGCGTACCTATTCAGTACAGCGATCTCTTCCTTTCTCTGGGTGACAGATTTTAGAAAACCGTCTTCATCTCACCCTTTCGAAGAGTAGAATTCTGAACGTGTCCCCCAAAATCGGCTTGCTTTGTTGCAAAACGAAACCGTTAAGATTGAACACTTCCACGAAATCTTGTATACGGTAGTTGTACTCAAACACCCTTTTGTCAGATCTTATCAGGTCTGTTAGATAGGATAGAGTCTTTCCGCAAAATGACCCGTGATTGGGCTGAATCAAAAGCACATACCGTCGGCTCACACGCATCAAGTGCCTCGCCACCGCTTCAAAATTGAGGAAATGCTCGAGCATGCCATCGCTGGAAACGAGGTCGTAAGAGCCTTGTTCCTCTTCAATGGCCCCTACTTCCGCCTCAAGATTCTTGTTCTTGCACGCTGCCACGGCGTGAGGAGAGAGGTCAACTCCACGGGCGTCCAGACCCATTTCATGGTACACCTGAAGTATGCGACCCAGGCCACACCCTGCTTCCAAAACTCTTCTCACAGGCAATCGCGCTACCAGGTCGGCCAAGGCTTTCTTCTTAGCTCGAAAGATGAGGTGGCCAACCAAAGTCAGGTTTGCCAACTTGTCAGAGCCTTTCCAATGCTCTTCCCATTCACTATAAAGTCGCTTGTTTCGATTATCGAGCATCTGCACAGCTATCTCTTGCCTCAAGCTACCGGACTTTTGGATTGAGCAACCCATAGACCTCGCCAAAGCTGTAGCCAAAGTGCTGGACTATGTAGACCAGGGCGACCATTGGAGCCAAGCTCGGTGCTCTCTTGCATAGGCACTGTATCAAAGCCACAGAAAAAATGAAGGGAAAGTATAGTAACGGCAGGCAGAAGCCCCACCACCACGGTACGAGAAACACGGATACCATCACAACGAGAAATAAAGGCGGCAACACGAAAGCCGGCTGCCACATGCTCCGATGGCGCTTGAGAAGACGGGCCCGCCCTTTGCCATAGCGGTACATGTTTCTAAACCACTCTACCGGCCGGGATCTCAAGTGGTGCCAAACATAGGATTGAGGAAGGTACAGAAACTTGTAGCCGGCGCGGCGGAGCCGGAAGTTAAGGTCTGCGTCTTCAGCCTCGCTCATCAGCGATTCGTCGTAAAGACCTACTTCGTCCAAGGCGGTCTTGCGGTACAATGCGTTTGACGTAGACAATCCCTCAACGTACTTAGCCACTTTTAACTGCCTTCCCTGCACACTGGAGAAGCTGCCCAGGTACGTGTCAAGCGCTATTCCGACAGCGTGTACGAAGCGACCCGCTGTGGGATGCGGGCGATTCGCGCCACCAACGGCCGCGAGGCGACTATCGTTATCCTTGACCTCCTCAAATGCCGTTGCAAGAGTCCGCAGCCAATCCGGAGGAGCTTCACAATCCGCGTCGATGAAGGCGATGAAGTCGTTTACGGATGCCCGTATGCCGGTATTACGCCCGGCTGCGGTTCCTTTCTTGCGTTCCACCACCAAGCGAACTCGATGATCCGCGCGGGCTATTTCTCTTACGATTTCCTGAGTCCTGTCACGAGAAGCCCCGTCGCTGACCACCACCTCGAAGCCGTTTGCGACGCAATCCTGCGAGCACAGAGATTCAAGACAAGACCGAATATTTTCCTCCTCATTGAGACAGGTCACAACCACTGAGATTTTCATCTTCTTGCTCGCCTGCCTTTGCCGGGCAACTGCTCGTAAAGAAGCTTACCCAAGAAACCGCGAGCCGCCTTGAGGGTTCGGTAGCCCTCTGAGGGATGGAGGATCGCTTGCATCAGCTTCATCGCGATGTATCGAGGCCGTAAGTGATACCTCGCGAGATAATGACTGCAAAGGGAAACCATTTCCTTCCCAGAGAGGTCTGGTGTCTCCAGCACGCAATTGTGCAGGCCCTGTTCAGTGACCCATTGGGAGAAATCTTCTGTCCTCAGATAACCGGCGTCACGCGCCCACCGGTAAGCCTCAGTTCCAGGGTATACGTACAGTGGGTAGAACTGCATTGAATCGCAATCGATCCGTGCTGCAAATTCATACCCCTCAGCGAGCGTCTCCCTCGTGTCCCCGGGATTGCCGACCATGATACAGCCATGCACTAGAATCCCCGCTCGCTTAGCGTCCCGGACGAAGCGATAGTATCGGTCTACTGTTTCCCCTTTGTGCATACTGTCCAGTACCGACTGTACTCCACTCTCAAACCCAACGGTCACAAGGCGGCACCCAGCATTCTTCATCAGTCGAAGCGTATCAAAGTCCAGATCTCCACGCACGTTGCAGTACCATTTTATGCGTATCCCTCTCCGGATTATCAGCTCACACACATCGTGGACGTGGCTTTGTCTGCCGCTGAAACAATCGTCTTCAATGCCAATCTCCCTCACTTCCGGGAAACGATCAACGACATAGGCGAATTCATCCACGACGTTTTCCGCGGAGCGCGTCCTGTAGCGGCGACTGTGAAAAACCTGGGGATAGACGCAAAAGAAACACCGAAATGGGCACCCCCTCCCGGTCATGATCATGACCATCGGGTAATTTGCCGCGGCAAAGAAGTAGTTTCGAACATTCAAATATTTGTAATATGTTTGGGTTACGAACGGAATGTCATCCAACTCCTCAATAAGTGGACGGGCCGGGGTTCTGACGAAATCACGTCCCTCACGCACGACGATTCCGGGCACTTGGGTCAGATGATTTCCCGCTTCCAGAGTTGCGGCGACGTCCCGAACCGTGTAATCGTATTCTCCAACCGCCGCGGCGTCGATCGTCCCACTCAGAGCAAGTGTTTCCTCAGGGAGAGCCGACGGATGGGTACCCACGATCATGGTAAAGGCCTCGGGAAACTCCGACTTCATCCGATCGGCCACAGCGACGTCGTTGTATATCGAAGGCGTGCTGGTGTCGAGCACGATGAGGTCCGGTACAAACCCGTTCAGCCTAACCATTACTGCATCAAGGTCGAGGTCGTCCGCCGGAGAGTCAATGAGACAACACCTGTGTCCCGCCTGTTCAGCCACGCCCGTGGCATATGCGAGCCAGATGGGATAGTATAGTGTCCCTCCCATTGTCACTGCCGGAGATCGCGAACTTCGCGAGAAGCGGCCCTTGAAGGGTGGGTTCAGAAACAGGATGTTCAACCTCAATCTCCTATACCGGAATTTGACCTGGTCGGGAAAACCGTCATGCCTGAATTCCGGCATCATACCTGGAAAATTACACTATAAGATCCTGGGAGCCATTTTGCAATATGAAGGGGCCCGTCAAGAAGCCTATTCTCGGGCGTGCCTGGGCAATGTGGATTTTGGGCTCAATTGGCGAAACGCAGTAATCGTTTCCCAAGTGCTTGATAGGAATGACCTTAGGAGGCTTTATCGAAAATTTGGCAGGTATCGACTGTACCGTATCGCACGGGCCCTTCCCCGGTCTCCCTGGCTCGCAGATCTTCCCCGGGTCGGCTCCAAATGGATTCTTGAGAAGCTGCAATCACTGCAGAAAAGGCTCACTTGACCCTCTCGACGTCGAAGCATTGGAGCACTTACGAGGGATTAACTTTCAGCAGATCCTCTTATCTTCGCTATAGTGCACTGTTACCGCATTCGGGTCGGATTTGTCTCCCGGTTCCGTCGGGGGCTCGATACGCAGAGATCGGGCGCCGAAATATTCCGCATAATACTGACCTGGGCCGTAGAGAGTCCAATATCCTGGTAAATGACTTGCCCGCTGAGAATCTGTTGTGTCCCGTACAACATCAAGCCTTCGTCGTAGGGGATTGGGGTCGGAGCTCCTCAACTTTTCTTCCCGAGATCGTAGTTCCATCCTATCGAGAATGAACGTTAAGCGACGTGTATTTTTCGGTGTCGTTGTGTGTATTGTAGCCGCGGCTCCTCATCTGTATCGTTTGACTGCGACACCAAGTCGATTCCTTCACGACGACGCATATTATTACTTCAAGACCGCTCATAATATTGTTAAGGGCCATGGTTCCACATTTGACACATACAATCAGACCAACGGCTATCATCCGTTGTGGATGGGGATTTGTATCTTGGCCGGGTGGGTGACCCTCGATACCGAGTTGTACGTCATGGCGATTCTCATCCTCAACCTGGTCTTCATTCTTCTTCTTTCTTGGCAGATTCTCAGAATGTTTCGCCTAACCCTTGGGCCCGTGTTCTCGACCGGTCTGGTCTTTCTCATCAACTGGAATTTGTATACCGGTCTCAATCTTTTGTCGGGAATGGAGACCAGTCTTCATCTATGGTTAGTAATGGTGGTGGTCGAGTACGTTACCTGCATGTCCTGGCGTCACAAACACGATCTGATCCTCCTCGGCGCACTCCTCGGCGCGGCATTCCTTTCCAGAACCTCGTTTGTCCTGTTCTTTCCCGTGCTTGCAGCATACGCGCTTTCGCGACCTGAATTCCGGAACCCCGGCGTGCTAATCAAGACTGGATTCTGGATTCTTGCGCCGTTCGCGTTGATCGCGGCGCCGTATCTTGCCTGGAATTATCGCACAACAGGGCATTTTCAGCAGATCAGTGGACTAGTAAAGGATCTCTGGCCGTCCACGCTCTCAGCTTGGGAACAGGTCCTATTGGCCCTTACCAGCATTCCCAAGTCAGTGCTGTTGCGTCCGCTGTGGCTCAACGGATTGCTCCTGCTTCTCGCAGGAGGTTTTGCGCTGACGGCGATCAGGCGGCCGGAGCGCCTGGGATTTTTGCGTGACGCCAGACTAACCATGCTTGTGGCCTTTTCCGGACTCCTGCTCGGGTACTACGTGACCAATTATGGAGAAAACACCCGCGCATGGCACTACATGATTCCGTGGCTTACGGCGCAGATACTGTTTGTGTACAGTCTCAAAGCCTTGTACGACGCCACGGAATCGATTCGTGCGGCGCGTGTGGGTGTTTCTGTACTGCTGGCAGGAATGCTGATCGACTATTTCGTGCAAATCCCGATCTACATATACAAAGGACTCAAGATCCATCCCTATTACCAGAGCCCTGTCAATTACAGCGAGGAAATGGCGCGGTGGATGAGAAATCACCTGCCGAAGGCCGCAAAGGTAGGCGTCTTTAACGCGGGTTACATAGGTTATTTTTCGGAGCGAAACGTAGTCAACCTGGATGGGCTGATCAACGGTGTGGAATTTTATGAGTACCTCAAGGACGGTCGCGGTGTTTGGAAGTACGTGCTGGATCAGAAGCTCGATTACATCGCGGACTACTTCTTCGGATCTCCCGAACCCTCGCTGGCGGGAGCTGAATCGCGGTTAACGTTGATTCACAACGTTGGACCCACGAATGTGAACATACGAGGTAAGCCGTCCTACGTTGACGCTTATATTTGGAAGGTTGAGCGGGAGCCTGAACAGGGCGCTACACGATAACGGTAATCCACAATCTGCGCGCCGCGCATAGGCCGCACTCGGAATATTGACCCAAATCGAACCCGAAAGAATCTCTCTTAGACTCCTGTTTTGGACAGGACTGGTCGCGATTGTTCTCGTGATGACGGCGCCCCGCCTTGTTCTCAATCCCGGACTGGATGGTGACGCGATTCGGGGCATGATGGCAGCCGAGTCTCTGGCGACAGAATGGGTCTATCATCCGTCCCGTCTTCCGGGAAACCCGCTATTCGAGTACTTGCTGGCGATTGTGGCGCCGGTTGGCGGCCACATCCTCGCCAACCTCATGGTTCTGGGATTCTTCTTTGCCTGCGTCGCGGCGTTCTTCCTTATTGTTCGGGAACGGAAACACCCCTTTTTGTTGGTGGCGTTCTTCGCTCTGACGCCTCTGCTCGTAGTGAACGCGGCCACTACCATGGACTACATACCGGGTCTGGCCATGATCCTTTGGAGCTATGTCATGGCCGGAAAGGATCGCATTACGGCCGCTTTTGCGCTCGCCGGGTTGGCCATCGGTTTCCGACTATCCAATGCAGTGTTTTTGGCGCCTTTGGGCTTGTTCGCGTATGTAGCCGGACAAGGAATTGGCCGCGTCCTTCTGCACGTCTCGCTGGGAATGTGTCTGGGGCTTGTTTTCTATCTTCCCATCCTCGCCGAGTTCGGCTTGACGATGTTTCAAGCGCCTCCGCATCCGTTCCACGGACTTTCTTACGTTCTCTTCACCGGTTATAAGTTCCTGATGGCGCTGGGACCAATCGCCACAGCGGGCATAGCGCTTTTGTTGGCTTTGACCGGGAAAGAGATCGCTAACGCCACTGTGCAAGCGCTCCGAGAGAGAGATCGGTCATATCTCCTGGAATTCTCTTCAGCGCTCATTTTTCTTCTGGTGTTTCTTTTGCACTCGGACGAATCGGAGTATCTGATTCCCGCTATTCCCTTTTTCTATCTGCTCCTGGGAAGATGGCTGGACACGCGAGGCTTGTGTATCGCGGTAGCTCTAGTGGTGTCCTTTGCTTTCGTGTCCGTGGAATTCAAAGGAGGCGAGTCCGGCCGACGGCGCCCAACGATTATGCCGGCTTGGGGAATCGTCTTGAAGGACTATCAGGGAAGAAAGGAGCTGGAAGCGCTCCGACGCGGGGTATCCCGGTTTGCGGACGCGGACCGGGCGGTAATTATTCATGGCTACGGCCCAGTGCTCGGTTACAGGAATCCCGAGCTTGTCCGAGCGCGGTACGATGAAATATCTACGGAGTTGGATAGATCGGGGATATCTGAGTGGTCTCAAATCCATCGCCTGCCTGGGCGGCAGGTTTTCCTGGTGAGCGGTATGTCCAAGGCAAACGCGGAGCTGCTCATGCGAGATAGGTACAGGCTTTTTTGCTTTTCAGAGTCCGCGCCCGGTCATCTGATGCGGTCATGGGGTTATGATCCCTATGCGCTCGGCATTGATCGGCTTGAAATCCTAAGCGAAAAGGCATTTTATAAGCGAAACGGGGAAGGCGCTCTGACTTCGCCTCGCTCTCGATCTCTTCCGCGCCTCGGGACACCGGAAAAAGGACCCGTGTGATCAACGTCCTGCATGTGCTCAACGGATTTGAGCCCGGCGGAGTCGAAACGCAGCTTCTTCGGATCCTCCAAGGATACGATCGCGAGAAGTTCCACATGGACGCGTGCATCGTGGGTGACAGAGCAGGGGAATTGGCTGAAGACGCCAGACAATTCGGAGCAAAGCTTTTTTTCTGCGCCAAATCACCCAATCTGATCTCGTTCTCGCGACGGATTGCCGCAATTCTTGAAAACAGGGACTATCATATTGTACACTCTCATTTTGAGGGCTGGAGCGGAGCCATCCTCCGTGGGGCCCGTCGAGCCGGCGTGCGGGTGCGAGTGGCGCAGGTGCATGGATTCAGAGCCTGGCCTGCTCAGGTAGATGATGCATTGCTGCTCCGATCCGTTCGGAGTGCGGTCTCCTTTTGGGGCCGGCATTGGCTTCGGCGCTACGCGACGCATATTCTGGCCGTTTCCGAGGCCGTGGCGCGTAAGAGGAGGCTGGACCGCCTAGGCGGCCCACCTGTTGTGCTGTGGACCGGCGGAGTGGACACCGAGACGTTCTGCCCTGATAATACAGATACGCGTGCTCAGCCCGCAAGACCCGTGATCCTTTGGGTCGGCGCATTGCGGGAGGTGAAGAGGGTAGACCTGCACCTACAGATCCTGCTGTTCGTGAGAAAAGAAGTTCCCCAGGCCCGACTGGTCTTGGCAGGGACCGGCGCTCAGGAAGGAACGTTGCGTAACATGGCTGGACATATGGGGATCTCCGACGCGGTGGATTTCCTAGGGATGAGACGAGATGTTCCGGACCTGCTTCGGAGCGCGGCCGTCTTTGTCTCGTGCTCCGAAGCTGAGGGATTGCCGACTGCCCTCCTGGAAGCCCAGGCGGCAGGGACGCCTGTAGTCGCTTCGGACATTGACTCTCATCGGGAGGCCCTTTCCGAGGCTTTGCATCCGTATCTCTTTAGGCATAACGATATTCGGACCGCCGCGCGGAATGTGATTCAGTTGCTGAATGATCCTGAGTTGAGAGCTGGACTTGGTGAGAAGTGCAGACGTTTTGTAGAGGGCCGTTATGACTTTCGTCGGCAACTAGGGCTGCTGCAAACCCATTATGAAGACTGGGTCGCCGCTGCGAAGGAGCATCGGGCATGTTAGATCTTGCGATGTTGGACATCCTAATACTGAGTGTCCTGGTTCTCTCTTTGCCCTGGCTGGTGAATCACTACCTGAAGACGAACTATTTCCCCGCCGAACTCCAATTCTTCGTCATCCTCGGAGGCATCGCCTGGCTCATCTTTTCCATTTATTGCGATCAGCTCTCCGTTTACGTGTTGCAATTGTGGATCTACGACGCGGGGGGCCACGAGGTGTGGGGTGACCGACTGGCTACGAGTATGGCAGCGGGTGATTGGGGCCCGTTTTTTGACCACTTCCGAGTCGGCAACCATGCGTACCATTGTTACGTTGCCCTTATACTCTGGCTTGGCGCGACGATTAGCGCGGTCACCATGATAAACGCGTGGATCTGTTTTTGGGCCGGCCTAATCCTGGTGCAATGCTTCAATTCGGTCGCCCCCCATCCGAACCAAGGCAAGGGGTGGATATTCCTTACGATCTTCTTCCCCTCAGTAGTCTTCTGGGGAACGATGAACCTCAAAGAAGGGTGGATGTACTGGTCCGTATGCAATGTGATGGCGGCCACGTTCCACGATCCTCGCGATACCTTTTTCCGCAAGACTCCTTGGATTTTCCCGGCAATTGTGATCGGATCGTTGTTCAGGGCGCATGTCATCATCGGATGTGTGATTGCCGTGGTGGCGGTGAATGTGTTTCAGACCGGGAAGCGTTCGGTGGCTCTCCTGTTAATCTTGGCGCTGCCGTTTTTGTTCTGGGCGGTCAAGCAGAAAACCGGTATGGAGTTCTCCACCGAATCCGCCATGGACACGCTCGATCAGAGGTTCGCTGTTCTGTATCGTTCCGGGCAGCAGGGGACTCGCATAGAGTACATGACCGGTAAGCCTATTTTCTTTATCTCCGGCGCCATTTCGGCTTTCTTTAGGCCTTTTCCGTGGCAGGTCAACTCCTTGCGCACACTCATCAGTTGTCTGGAGACCTGGGTGGTGACGCTTTCGCTGGTTGTGGTGTGGGCGCGGTTCGGCACCAGCTACGGCCGCATGGCGCTCCGCCTTCCCTGCATAAAGGCGTCAATCTTGGCAACCATTTGGATTTGCATCCTTCTCTCTTACTTCCCGAATGAAGGATTGGTAGTTCGCCAGAAAATCCAGATGGTGCCCGGGCTCCTAGCGTTGGCCATCGTGCCGCTGCGAGTTCGAGAAGACCTGCGGCTCAAGTATTTCATGAGGAGGGCCATGCTTCCGAGGTGGCTCCAGCCCGCCGGAGAAGCTTCCCGTGGCTGACATCCGGGCTGAACATTAAGGGGTCTTGTTGGCCTTTAGCATGCCTTACTCGCCGCCACCGTGCTCCTCTTACTTGAATGGCAAAGAAGGACCTAAGAAATACCATTCGCATTCAGTGGTTGGGTGACATTGCGTTAACCGCGCAATTCCTTAATCCAACGAATCATGGTCTCTTGGAGGAGAATTGCGCGCTCCTGGCCCGCACGCTGGACCCGGCGGACCTGCGTATCGCAAACTGGGAAGCCCCTCTGATCGCCGAAGACGGCGTGACCCGGACCAAGCGGATCGCCCTCCATAGCAACGAGGAGACTGCCCGAAAGTTCATGGCCTTGCCGCTTGATGTGGCGCTTCTCGCAAACAACCATGTGTTTGATTGCTTTGAGTCCGGTTTCCGACGAACGGTGAAATTCCTGCGGGAGTCCGGAATCCGAGTAGTGGGCGCGGGCCGCTCCCCTGAAGAAGCGGGCGCTCCGATTAAGCTTGAACTCAAAGGAACTCCGATCGTCGCCCTGGCGTATGTGGATGAAGATACCAATCCGCAAGCGCCGGCTCATACCTCCATGTGTCTGAACATGCTTCGCCGAGAAGGAGTCTTGAAAGACGTGGCCCGGTGGGCCGGCGAAAACCGGGTGGTTCTTGTCCACTTTCATATGGGCCATGACTTCGTATCGATTCCTTCTCCGAGCCAGAGAAAGCTGGCCCGCGAGGTCATCGAGGCCGGTGCCAAAGTGGTGGTCTGTTATCATCCCCACCGAGTCCAAGGCTACGAGAAGCATGAGGGAGGGCACATATTCTATAGCCTGGGAAACGCTCTCGCAGGCAGCGTCTATCCGTGGCCCAGGTTTACGGAGCCGACGGTGGCGATCACATGCGAGCTTTCAGGGGGTGAGGTGACCCGTTTCAGCGTCCAGCCGTTTATTCAGAGAAATGGTCGCCTAACGGTGGATGGAAGCAGTCGAGCGATGAAAGAGTTCCATTCGCGCGACAAGATATTCTCGGCGCCGGAGGAGGCGTATAGCCGCATCTGGGCAAGGGCTGTGGCGCACAATCTTTTTGTTACTCGGCCGCTCCACTTTGTCAGGCGGAACAAGAACCCCTGGCGTGCTCTTGGGTCGCTCCGAACGAGGCATTTTGTCGAATATGCTCGCTTGCTTCGGGAGATCGCCAAACGTATGGTGGGCAAACGCCCTGCGCAGCCGGGCTGAGAATCCTGATGGGTCTTGCCAAGCTGATATATAGTCTGTCTCCGGCATGGCTTCAGACCGCCATGGTGACCGCGCAGGGCTTTGTGTTCAATCATCGTAGAATGGATGTAAGGCTGGCGCGGAGGCTCCTGGCCGAGCGAAGAGAGAGCCAGTGGTGGGATGAGGACCGGTTTCAACGCTATCAAGAAATTAGGTTGAGGGACCATATAACGTTCGCGGCTACACACATCCCATACTATAAGGGATTATTCAAGAGCCTGGGTATGAACCCACGGGACGTGCGCACGGTCGAGGATCTCGGCCGACTCCCGCTCCTGGAAAAGAGCGTTATTCGAAAATCACCCGACGCGTTCTTGTGGGGAGGTAAACGGAGCCGGTCGTGGAACAAGCTCTTCACCAGCGGGACTACGGGGTCCCCAATGGAATTGTTCAGCTCACGTGAGAGCTTCACCCGCTCTTGGAGCTTCGTTTTTCGACTCAGGGAATGGACGGGTCTCAATGATCCCATTTTTCCCAGGCGCGCGCAGTTCACCGGTCGTAACATAATCCCGGACAAACGCATCGAAATTGACAGAGCGTTCTGGCGACGCAACTTTGCGGGGAATGCGCTGCTTATGTCCACCACGCACCTGTCTCAAGATACGGTTGAAGCGTATGCGGAAGCCATCGGCCGTTTTTCGCCCGAACTCGTCGATGGATACCCATCGGCAATTCAGATAGTTGCCCGTTTTGCGATGGCCCGCGCCTTGGAGTTGCCCTCTCCCCGCGCTATCATCACCAGCGCGGAAACGCTCGTGCCCGACGACCGCCGCGTTATCGAATCCGCATTTGGGTGCAAAGTCTTCAACCAGTACGCCTCAAGCGACACTGGGGCCTTCATATGTGACTGCGAAGAGGGAAATCTCCATCTGAATCCCGAATTCGGCATTTGCGAAATCCTCACCCCGGAAGGAAGACCCGCTCGGCCTGGTGAGGAAGGAGAAATCGTGACCACCTCATTCTGCAACACAGAGCAGGTTTTTATCCGTTATAAAATCGGCGACCTGGCTGTTCGAGGACCCGACGAGAAATGCCCGTGCGGCAGAATGATGCCCCGAATAGAGGCCGTCACCGGGCGAGTGGACGACATCTTATTCATCCCGGAGCGAGGCTTTGTCGGCCGTCTGGATCCGATCTTCAAGTCTTTGAACGGCATTTGGGAAGCTCAGATCGTGCAGGAATCGCTGGAGAGACTCAGGGTCAAGGTCGTACCTGAGCCTGGCTTTGACGGCTCGTCAAGAGCTGCGCTTGAAGCAAGCCTTCACGAAAAGGTGGGGCCCGACGTGGATGTGGTCATAGACGAGGTAAAAGAGATCCCCCGCGGGCCGAATGGCAAGTTCCAGTCGGTGATAAGCCTGTGCAAAGATCGGTACCCGAGGATGGCATAAGCGAGTATTGCATTCGTTGGTAACCAGTGACGTGAACCTCTCCGGGGCCTGGCTTCTGCACCCAATTTCAAGTTTGAACGCTGACCTACTGTTCCGGGCTTGGGGCGAGGGTGATCGACATTTCGGTGGACCCCAGCCGCGAGGAGCGCCTCAATCTGTCTCATGACTAGCACCCCAGTGCGTTGGCGCACGCGAAGTATGCGGAGAGACTGCTGTCTTTCTCCGGGAAAAGGTCTTGCGAGATTATTGATGCCTGTATCAAGCGCATCGAGATCGTGTGACCAGGTGAAGCTAGTCCTCGTAACGACGATCCCGATGACTTTGGAACTCTTTCTCCAGGGCCAGATCTCCTATTTGAAGGAAAGCGGCTTTGAAGTGGTCGCGGTATCTTCCCCGGGACCCGCGCTGGAACGGGTAGCGCAAAGAGACCGCGTGTCGGTCCACGCAATCTCTATGAGTCGCGGGATTTCTCCTATTACGGATGCCAGGGCTCTCTATCGACTCTGCAAGCTTTTTCTAAGGCTCAGACCTTCAATTGTTCATGCGTCCACGGGCAAGGCTGGCCCTCTGGCGATTCTTGCCGCCACCCTGGCAGGGATCCCGGCGCGGGTGTACTCTCTACGCGGCTTTATGATCGATAGAGGCAGAACGGGCGGCCGGACCATCCTGAGGTTAATGGAATGGTTGACATGTCGATGCGCTCACCGCGTGGTTGCGGTCAGTCGATCGTTGGCCGACCTTGTTGTGGACGAGGGGCTTTGCCGGCGGGAAAAGATAGTGGTTTTCTGTCATGGGAGCAGCAACGGGGTGGACGCGAAAGGACGTTTCAACCCGGAGCGTCTTACAGACTCGTCCCGCAAGGATTTCCGAGCAGCCCGGCGAATTCCTGAACAAGCAACCGTAATCAGTTTCGTGGGCCGTCTGGTGGCCGGCAAGGGTATCGCTGAGCTGGCCCGCGCGTGGGAGGGCATCAGGGCAACGCATGATGACGCATATCTCCTCATTGCCGGGACTCCTGAGGAACACGATCCGGTGGACGTCTCGGTCCTGGAAAGCCTCCGCGAAGACGAACGCGTGATCATGATCGATTCTGTGCCTCATGCGCAAATGCCGGCGCTGTACAACGCCTGTGACTTGATCGTGCTGCCCACCTATTCGGAGGGCCTTCCGAATGTCACGCTGGAAGCTGCTGCTATGGCCAAGCCGGTGGTGGCGACACGGGTAACGGGATGTGTGGATGTTGTGGAAGACGGAATAACCGGCGTCCTCATTCCTCCGCGCGATTCCGTCGCTTTGGAAGAAGCAATCACGCGGTACTTGGCTGATCCTCCCCTACGGATGCGGCACGGTGTGGCCGCGCGAGAGTGGGTTCTGGCGAGATTTGCGCCCGAACCCATCTGGGAGGCGCTCCGGGACGAGTATCTCCGTCTGCTCACGGAAAAGAATCTCATCAACCCGATCCAAGGGCGCGCTCAAGGAGATTCCGCTGTGGGAGCCCCGGGAAGATCCTAAACTCGATACAGCGGGACATCTCGATACTGAACCGTGCAAACCCATCTTCGCCACCGTATTGAATCCATATCTGTTCCGGCGCGTGAGAACATCATGTCAGTGGATGTGGAGTGCTGGGATCAGATAATCTGCCGTAATTTGACGGGAGAGACGATCAAGCCCGGTCGTTCTTGTCTTGAAGGCGCTCGATCTTTGCTTGGGTTATTCAAGGAGCGCGATATCAAGGCCACCTTCTTTGTCCTCGGAAACGTCGCTGAGGCGTTTCCGGACTTGATTCGGCAGATCGACGCGGAAGGCCACGAAGTCGCGGCGCACGGATATTCGCACACCCCTCTGCGAAATCTTACACCGACCGGATTCAAGGAGGAGGTGGACAGGACCGTAAGCCTCCTGACCAGGATCGTTCGGAAGCCCATACATGGTTTTCGAGCGCCGGAGTTCAGCATCACGATGAACACGCTCTGGGCCCTGGATACGTTGGTTGATTACGGATTCAGATACGACAGCAGCATCATGCCGCTGGCGAGTTCACGATACGGCATCGATGGCTTTCCGTTCGGACCGGCTCGCGTTCACCTCGACGAGCGCTCCATCGTGGAGGTCCCGCCATCAACCGCGCAGGCGCTGGGAAGACGGTTTCCCGTGGCCGGCGGGCGATACCTTCGCCTCTTGCCTTATCAGGTGATTCGGGGCGCAGTGCGACAGGTTAACAAGGAAGTCGGCCCTTACGTTTTGTACCTGCACCCTTACGAATTATCCACCGAACGACTCACATGCCGGTCTTTTCCTTGCACGGTTCCTTCAACTCAGGCGTGGAAGACCGAGTTCCTATGGAACTGGCGCAGAGAAAGGATTCGCGGCAAGCTCCTGAGGCTCCTTGACGAATTTCGCTTTTCTCCCGTGAGAGAGGTCTTGGCTCGTGCCATCGGAAATTGAACGGACGCAGAAGTATTTCGACCGTATCCCAGAGCAGTGGCACGCTCGATACAGGAATTCGAGTCATCTGCGCTCGATTCTGAGCCGCTTCTGGCGGAGTGCCCTGTACGAACGTCATCGTCTCACCTTTGAGCGCTGCGGGACGATTGCCGGCGCCACAGTGCTCGATATCGGCTGCGGGAGCGGCGAATATTCGCTTGAGTTCGCGTCCAAAGGCGCAATTCAGGTCATTGGAGTGGATATCGCACCCGCTATGGTTGAGTTTTCTCAACGGCTGGCGAGGGAGCGAGGACTGTCCCAGCGCTGCCGCTTTGTTTGCGGGGACTTCTTGGATCACCCTTTCGCCGATCGGTTCGACATTGTGATTGCGATGGGACTCTTCGATTATGTTGCGAATCCGAGTCCCTTTCTCAAGAAGATCGCACGTCTCACCCGTGGACGCTTTCTTGCGTCGTATCCGTGTAACGAAGGAATTTGGGCATTTCAACGCACGATTCGTTACCGATGGCTGAAACGAGTTCCCATATTCGATTACACACCGGATCGCCTCACGGTCCTGTACGGTGACGCCGGATTCGATTCTTTGCACATGCTCGAAATGAAGAGAGGTATTTTTGCGATTGCCTGCAAAGAACTCACACCCACTTCCCGTCAATAGCTCGCTCAAGCGGCTGATCGATATCGCGGTGTCCGGAACGGGACTAATCCTGCTCTCGCCGGTGATGCTGGGAGTGGGTTTGTTCCTACGTTGCGCCCTGGGATCACCCGTCTTGTTCCGGCAACAGCGGCCGGGACTTCACGGAGTTCCGTTCGAGTTGGTGAAATTCCGAACCATGACCTCTGAACGGTCGGTAACAGGCGAGCTACTGCCCGACGCCGCGCGACTTCCTCGATGGGGAAAGCTGTTGCGGCGGACCAGCCTCGATGAGCTGCCGGAGCTTTGGAACGTCTTTGTGGGTGACATGAGTCTTGTGGGGCCGCGACCCCTGCTCACGGAGTACTTGGGTCGCTACACCAAGGAGCAGTCGCGGCGACACGAGGCGAAGCCCGGGATAACAGGATGGGCCCAGGTGAACGGTAGGAACGCCATAACATGGGAACAGAAGTTCGCATTGGACGTATGGTACGTGGACAACTGGTCGGTATGGCTCGATCTCAGAATCCTCCTTATGACGATCGGGACGGTATTGAGCGGCCGAGGAATATCGCAGCAGGGATCGACTACCAGCGAGCCGTTTTTGGGGTAACAACACATGGAAAAGATCTTTCTCTTCGGAGCGGGCGGCCATGCAAAGGCGCTCATCTCGGTGATCGAGGAAGAGGGGCGGTATGAGCCCTCTTTTCTCATTGACGATGATCCGCGGCTCAATTCTCAAAGTGTGCTCGGCTATCCCGTGGTGGGGGCCAGAGAAGAGCTTGCGCAGGCTGCCCGCTCACGGGAAATCAAGAAAGGCATAGTAGCCATCGGCGACAATCGTCATCGGCTCTTGGTGGCGCAGTGGCTCTGTGAAAAAGGATTTCAGCTCGTCAAGGCTGTTCACCCTACTGCGTACTTGGCGCGTCGGGTGGCCATAGGAGATGGTTCGGCCCTCATGGCGGGGGTTGTGATTAATCCCGATACGAGTGTGGGGACATGCGCAATCATTAATACCAGCGCCTCGGTTGACCACGACTGCACGCTTGCCGACGGTGTTCACGTAGCCCCAGGCTGCAGAATCTGCGGAGGCGTGACCGTCGGTCGAGGCGCGTTTATTGGAGCAGGCGCGATTGTGACGCCGGGCAGGACTATCGGTCGGAACGCCGTGGTGGGAGCCGGCTCCGTAGTGCTTGCGGATGTAGCGGATGGTGTGCGAGCGGCAGGGAATCCTTGCCGTCCGCTCAGTGTTTGATGGTCGTGTGCAAGAGACAAGACGGGGAGCAACGCTGGCGAAAAAACAAAGGGTCGCGGCCGGTCCACACAAACTGCTTGAACAAAAAACCTGTGGTAGTTAAGATAGCTGTTGGAAGGGAAGACTCTCAGCCTCAGGATACTGGCGTAATTTATTCGCATGTTACCGAGGAATTGAAGATTCAAACCGCCTGTAGCCGGGATTTGGCGTTATTTCTTGCTTTCTTAGGCTGTGCCGAAGAGGCCCCTCTTACGGATGGACTTAGACGGAGCGAACGATGAGAGAAAAGAGCCATGATACCGACTCCGAGACCACTCGCAGAATCGAGCGGACTTCAGCCGGTGACCGAGTAGTATGGCCCGATTTCTTCCAGGATGACGCGAGGGGGGGGCTGTACGGAATACCGCCGGAAGCGCCTAAGTCCGCAATGGATTACATACGTAATGTTCTGAACCATAAGTGGACTGTGGCGGCTATCCTGATTTTGGGGATTTCAGTGGCCGCTTTTCACGCGTTCACCGCCGCTCCGGTCTACGTCTCAAGAGCCACGGTTCAGGTGGAAAAACTTCAGCCTAAACTTGGACAGATGGACGACCTTCTCAGCGCTTTCGGCCAGTACGACGTGTACTACCAAACGCAGATCGAGGCCCTGAGAAGCAGGGATCTGGCAGCCGCTTTTCTCCGCCGCATGACTGCAGTAAAGGACACGAAGAGCGACACGGAGAGTGATGACGGCGCTGGTGAAAAGGCGCCCACGCCTGAGCGCTTGTCCACGGGTTCCAAGGCGACCTCGGATTGGGCGCAGGAGACCGAAGAAGCTCTGGCTAAGGAGAAAAAGCGCATCGTGGATGTCCAGTCGGTGTCATCCAGGATCACTGTCCAGGGAGTGCCCGGGACCCAGTTGATCGCGGTGGAGATGTCTTCGGACAACCCTGTTGAAGCAAAGCGGATGCTTCAGATATATCTCGACGCTTACCTTGACGAGAGTTTTCGCATCCGCAGTCAGGTGAACAGCCGGATAAAGGCATGGCTTGACACTGAGCTTGCGGAATCAAAGAAACTGTTGAAGAAATCTGAAGACGAGCTGTTGGAGTTCACCAAGCGGCACGGAATAGTCCTACTTGAAGGTAAACCCCAGGAAGTGGTCTCCGCGTTCGAAAGAGCCAGTGACACTTTTGTGAAGTCCAAAGTTGAGCGGTTCAACCTCGAGACAATGATGCAGACTAAGGAAGAGGGCTTGCCTGCGGATACTACGCAGAATTACCTGCAAAGCCTTAAAGGCCAACTTAACAATTTGAGATCGAAATATGCGGAGATGCAGCCTGTCTATTCACCGAATTACCTTAAAATGAACTTCATTCGGAATAAGATCAAGGTAACCGAAGACGCTATTACGGAAATGGAGAAAGGTAACCTCGCTTCCGCCCTGGATGCGGCCAAGAAGAAGGAGGATCTCTCGGAGAAGGTTTACGAAAGGACAAAGGAAGAGGCGATCAACACCAACTCTTGGAAGGTTCAGTACGACATATTGAGAAAGGCCTTGGAAGCTAACCAGCAGATCCACTTCATGATCCGGCAGAGGTCCAAACAGGCTGAGCTCGATCACGGCATGATGGGCCACAACGTGGTGATCAGTAGTTCTCCCACTCTTCCCATCTCGCCGGTCTATCCCAAGAAGGACAGGATACTGCTCGTGGGAGCGCTGCTGGGGCTGCTGGGCGGAATAGCCGCGGCAATATGTCTGGAATATCTTGACGACACGGTGAAATCGACTCAGGATATGGAGAAACGCCTCAGTCTTCCGATCCTGGGAGCGGTGCCGAAACAAAGGGGGAGGAGAGGTCCACTTGGTCTTCGATCCGGTCCCCGCGTCGAATTCCTGGCACACCACGATCCGCTCTCAGCCTTTGCCGATGCTGCCAGGATAGTTCAGAACTCCGCTGTGTCGCTGCTTCCCGCGAAGTCTGCGCACGCGGTGTGTGTTTCCAGCTCTCTCCCGATGGAAGGGAAGACTTTTCTGGCAGTCCTCGTATCTACGGTGACCGCGTCGGAAAACAAGAAGGTGCTCCTCATCGACGGCGACCTCAGAAAGCCCCGTGTGCACAGAATCTTCGAGATTGAAGAGGCTCACACGGGCCTGAGCGACGTAATCAGCGGCAGGTGCGCCAGACTCACGGACGCGGTCAGGGAGTCCCACATACCGAACCTATATTACCTTCCCGCGGGGTCGATCCCGGAAAACCCTGTCGCGCTGCTGAAAAGCGGCCTGATGAGGGATGTGCTGGACGCGTGCCGCAAAGCCTTCGACCTTGTCGTTATCGACGCCCCCCCCATTCTTGGGGTGGTGGACGCTCGCATACTGGCTGGATATACCGACGGCGCGATCATCGTGACGAGGGCGGGTCATACCCCCGTGGATGTCCTGCGGCAGGCCAAAGACGCCATGGCGCAAGCCCAGGTGCGCTTGCTGGGCATGGTCCTCAATATGGCCGACAGCAGGTCTGACCGATACAATTATTATTACTACCGCCATTACTACCACAAGAAAGGGCGCTCCAGCCGTACTTAGCAGCGCCGTAGTTCAGTTCCGGCGGAAAAAGGACGCGACCGATCTCGCGCCGGGTTCTTTCTCCCGGTCCTACAGCATGTGTCGAAAATAATGTCCGATTGCCGCTTGGGCATTGGTAGGCGCCTGCCTCCGCGCCGGCACATTTTGCTTAAACATATCAACCAGATCGAGCCGGCAGAGATTCCGGCCCCTACCTGTCTCCTTCAGGCGCGGGCTGCACAAGAAGCCAAGAATTGTGACCGCCGGTATAAGCACGCTCGTCTTCCCCTTCTTGTTGACCTTCGTCCCTTCCGCCTGCCCGCAAATCCGATTTCTTAACTGAGAGCCAACGTCAATCGTTCTTACGGGCACCTTGACTCCCCGATCGAGTTCCTCCAGAATGCGCCTGGGAAAGCCCTGCGTAAGAGTCGGCGACCGTTGTGAGCGTTTCGGTCGTCTTCGCAGGCGAAAGATCATTTTAGTGCGCCCAGCTTCAGCGCTTACGGAAGGGGGCGAGGTATTCTTCGTGATTTGTCGAATATGCGCCGCAGTTTGTTGCCTTATGGCCCTGAGCGTTCTAGGTCCTTGTCCCGCGTCCGCATATATTGACCCGGGGGCCGGCAGCTACGCGCTGCAGGTGATCATCGCCTTTCTGGTAGGCGCGCTCTTTGCCGTCAAGGTCTATTGGAACAAGCTCAAGGACTTCGCAAAACGGCTTCGCGGTGGTGGGTCACGCCTCGATTCGTGACCTTCGCTGTTCCCTCGCATGTCACGCCGCTCCTGTTTTGTGCGCAGTGACCTAAGCAGGTAAGGCGCCGGCATGTCCAGCCCAGACAGGGAAAATTTGAAGAACGGCGTCAGAGACGTGCTTATTGCATGGCTGCCCGCGCTGGCGCTTTTCGTGCTTACTCCCTTAGCCGTCTACCTACCCAACCAGCATGAATATGATTATACCCTGCTTCCCCTGATTCCTTTTCTTCTTGCCGCGCTCCTTTCGTTCGTGGCCCTTCTCGGCCTACTTCTCATCAAATCCCGCGCACGCGCAATTATAGCTGCTACGCTCTTCTACCTGGGCATTTTCTTAATTCTCTCGGACATCTTCGCTCCGGTTCCCCTGGGCCTCCTGGAAGACTTCTCGGAACTGAATCGAGTTGAGGAACCGCTCCGGCTTAGTATCATCCAAATGCTCATTGCCGCAGGCATAATCCTGTGCGCAATCAAGATACCGACGCGGGTGGTGCGGGAAGTGGGGCCTTTTGTAGTAGCCGCCCTGGCGATTGCGGAAGTCCTTGTGGTATTGGCGGCCCTTTCCCCGCGCACGAGTCTGTTCGTACGAGTTCCGGAATTCGAGAGCGTCTCCGGGACGGAAGTCCCAGCGGACAGGCCGAATGTGTACCAGATCGTGTTTGACGGATACAATAGTTGTGTGTTTCCCGGGAGCGCGAGCGGCTTGCCCGATTCTTTCGAGGGGTTCACTTTTTTCCGGGAGAATCGGTCTAGCTATATTTACACACCCCTGTCGTACACAAGCTACATGACCGGAACCCTGTTCGACGGCCGTTCGCTCGCGGATTGGCAGGAAGAGGGGTTGAGACGCGGTGTCATCGAGCATCTGTGCCGGGCCGGGTATTCGATTTCCTTCTATCCTTTGGAGTTACGCCTGGTCCACGAGAAAGCCTCTCACGTAAGGTTGGAGAAAGAAATATCGTGGATAAATACGAATTTTATGCGCATATGGCTGGTCCGGGTGGCTCCGAATGCGCTGCGGCAAGAATCGAACACCGTGGCGCGCTGGTTGGGACGCAGTTGGCGTGGAGCGCCAATTCGTAACGTCGAGGAAACCCGCCCAGGGGATGCTCCGGCGAACAAGTCAGCTTCAAAAGCCGATTGCTCCCGCCTCATGCGACTATTCCTTCAAGAAGAAGCCCAACGGCCATCCCGGGGGCAATACGTTTACGTTCACATCAATATTCCTCATCCTCCCTTGTGGTGGGATTGCGCATGCCGCTTTGTCGAGCAATCCACGTATGAAGAAAACGCCTGCTGTGCAAACACCCTGATGGGCCTTGTGATCAAACGACTTCAAGAACTGAGAAGGTATGACGAGTCCCTCGTGATCTATCAGTCCGATCACGGGTGGCCCGTTGAAGGGAGCATGTGCGGCAAAAAGCTCAAGCCGTATGTTCCGCCGGAAGTAAACGAGACCATCGTTCGGTCCACCAACGGTGAGATGACCGGGGAGCGGTTCGTGGACCGAACGAGGGCCCTCCTGTTAGTTAAGCCGCCAAACGCCCCACGGATCCCTCTTCAGGTATCGGATGCTCCTACCATGCTCTTGGATCTTCCCGCGACAATTTGCCGGCTGGTCGGGTTGGCCGGATGCGGCCGACTAGGCGCCCCGATCTTTGAATTGGACCCGGGGAACCCACGAGAGGTACACTTTTATTCGGGGTACAAGCGGGCAGGGACCAACAAAGGCGTGCTCGTCCTGGGCAAGCATCTTAGATCGACTGACATGGGGCATTTTTCGTTCACGAACGGCCAGGGCTGGAAAGTGTACCCGCCGTTGCATGCAAAGGCGGGGGGCCGATTCCTGTTTCCGTAATCCGCGGCCACCCGGCGCCCTTGGGCGCAGATTCGTCGGCCTCAATCGGTTAGAGGTCTAACCGGACGGGGCATTTTTCTTGTACAGAAGCCATTTTCCCCCAGTCTTGACGAGGCGGTGCAGCTCTTGATCTCCCGCTGAAAGATCGTTGGGGTTTCCTCTGATGAGAAGGTAGTCCACATTCAGACGAGCCGCGTCAAACGGCCGTGATCCCCAGGCCCACTCGGGAAGGTCTGATATGAAACGGCCCCCCTCTTTTCTCCTGACGGGCGGAGCGAAGTCCACGAAATCTACAATGCGAAACGTCGCGACTCCTTGGGTCCATACGATGTAATAACTCGGGCAATGCACGTAGATGGGTTTCCCTCGAAAATCGATGTCGTACACGATCCCACCTAAGGTCTTTCGATTGGAGTCAGCCGGAAAGAAGCTCCGACTGAATTGTGCGTTTTCGTGCTGAAAGTCTCGAAAGTAGTCGGCCCATAGCGCCAGATGCGCAATGGACGCAAGGCAGACGATCGCGATTCGCAGGTCCAACCGCCGCGCTGAATGAATTATGCTGCCGGTCACGATTGCCATCGCAAGGAAAACCACAGAAAACCGGGGGTAAAGTATCTGGAAATTGAATACCTGATCGGGCAGCACGGAAAAACAGAGGAGCGACCAGCCTAGGAGAGCGAGAAGGGGGACGGGATCGGGCTTCTCCTGCCTTCTGAGCGACTCAAGTGTGGCCCTCGGCGCCGTCATGAACGGAACGAGGAGTAATATGATCACGTGAAAGAAAATCAACGCGATCGCTTTTCCCGGCGGACCGTCGTAGAGAAAATAGTTGTCAAAGAGCGCCAATCGCATTCGTCCGGGCAATGATTGAAGGTACGACTCGCGGTAGTAGTCCACCAGTGAATTCACGAATCCCGGCCCTGCATAAGGGGAGACTTCCCGCTGGTTCCACCAGATGATCATGACTACGATGATCGGCAAGGCCACGGCAACGCAACTAAGGAGGGTTCGGGGTGAGTTACCCCGGCGGACCAGGCAGCATACGACAAACGCAGAAATCGCAAACACGGTCATGAGCGCATGGACGAAGAAGAGGAACACCAAGCCTGCGGCCAGGACAAAAGCGCTCCACATGCTCGGCCGCTCCTGATACCTGGTGAACAGATATGTCATGAGAAGAAAGAGTGGGACGGACATAGTGAAGCCCGCGAATCCCCAACTCACGCTCAGGTTGTACATGAGGAGAAACGAGAGCAGCGAATACCAGGGATTGCCGTGGAAGGCCCGGATCAGGAGCAGAACAGAGAGAGGCAGGAGAATCACGTAGATTGAGTAGAATACCTTGTTGGCAAATTCCACGGACGGAAACAGACCACTGCTGCAAAACAGTATATGGAAGAGATTCGGCTTCAAGAAGAACGAGCCGATTGAATAGTACTCCGCAAACCGGTTTGTGGGCTCTCCATAGTGCCTGAGTATTGTGGCTGTGGCCAGGTGATCGGGTAGATCGATGAATGGGAGCAGGCGCGAACTCCAGAGCAGCAGAAGGTGAGCCGAAAGGAGCCCGAAAAACAAGAGCTTAAAAGCCAAATTATTTCCGCGGCCGTTAGGATTCATTTTCGGAGCGCTTATCTCTCAGCCTGTGCCAAGTGTCATCCTTTTCTGTGCGGAAACCGGAGAAAAGGATAGCTTAGCGGGCCACAAAAGGGAATCTGAAATCCTGTGTCTCAAGCTTCGGATCGTGGGCTTCGAACGCAAATACGGATGAGTCCTTCAGAGATCAAGGCTCACCCGTAACGCCCGATGAAAACCTGGTGAATCCGTTTTGACCGACTGGGACGGGAGCGGAATTCGGGCGTCGATTTGCGCTGGGCTCCCGCATCAATGGGTAGGCTAAGTAACATTAAGTTTTTAATATATGGCTTTGATATTAAATATTAATATTGACATATAAGCGCGAGGCGTGATAGTCTGCTTGCCTGAGGTAATGCGCGTGGGAACCTCCCGCGCAGCCTCGGATGGATTGCTTTCGAAGCCCGACGAGCTGTTCAGCTTCGTGGCTCCCGCTGGAGGATGTAAGATGCTCCCCATCTCGACGCGATCTTTCTTGGCCGCTTTGAGCTTGCTGCTGGCGACGGGTGTTTCGACGCCGGTCGCGGCCGAGACGACAGGGAGCATTGAAGGCATTCACGTCGCGCCTGACATGAGCAAGCTCACGATCAAATGTCAGGGCCACCTGGGGGAGCATACCGCACGCGCTATTGGTAACCCTTACCGCTTGGTTATTGATTTCAAACATGCGCGAATGGGCAACAGGCTTTCCGGTCGGGCAAGGTACGACAGGCAGCGGATAAGGGAAGTGCGAGTAGGTCAGCATCATGGCGGGGTAAGAGTGGTCGCGGATTTTGGTGGGCATCCCGTCCCGCGGTACGCGTTCGTAAAAAGCGGTAATGATCTGGTCGTGAAGTTCGGGGAGCCTGCAATCCCTTCTTCAGAAGTGGAATCTCCAAAGCGGATTGCCGTGAGCGGCGGTAAGCGCTCCAGTTCCGACAAATCTATTACGCCGCCTGCCCATACGCAAGCAAAAGGCAAGTCGAGACTTGCGGTGCGAGCTGTAGAGTTGGACAATGAGCTGGTCTCGCTCGATATTGCCGACACCCGGAATCCCGGACGCAAGTGCCGTCTGGTGCTCGAAGTTGATATGGACCAACTCAAGGTTCGTCGCGCCTCCTTAAGCAACGACCAAGGCAAGCTTAGCACAGTGAATCTTTCTGACGCTTCGCAATCGTGGACGGGGGTGGCGCAGGCAAAACGGGGCCCAACCAGAGGGCCGGCGCCGACGCCACCTATGGCCGGCCCCAGGGCGGCGCCCAAATGGAACCTTCCAGCCGGTGGGGCTCAGCCACGGTTAGTCGGAGTGAAAGCCGCGATCAAGCCGATTTCCGTAGACGGAATTCCGGTCTGGGGAACGGCCCCAGCCGACGACGATTGATTCCGGCATGAAGATCACAGGGTTTCGACACGCGCGCCGAATTCGTCATACTCCTTCCAACAATCCCGAGCCCCGGCGCCGGTATCCTAATAAAGCTGCGCCGCCCCACTGACACCTCGTGCGCCATTACTACCCGTGATGCGACCCGTGACTTCGCTGCTTGTCGTTGGAGCAAGTGGTGGAACCGCTCATGTTTTCATGCCGAAGCTCCGCGGGAATATGACCTGCTGATGGGTATAACATAACAGGTCGTAACGAGTCTAATATGTACGGGGGGTAATTGCGCGTCGGCTACTTTTTGTTCTATGTTCGACCTCAGGCCGTGAGAAAGCCCCGCGGTGGCCTGAAGACAGGCGGATGCGAAGACAAGAGCCTTTAGCAAACATCCGGATATTGGGCCGAGAATCACAATGAAACTAGGAAAGAGCAAACATATCATCATCGCGCTGTGCGTCATCGCAGGAGTCGTCTCGCTGGGGATGTACTCATTGGGCAGTGTCTTCCCTGGGAAAACCCGGGTGGAACATCCGACATCCAAAGTGGTGCGGAGAGACCTGGGCGCTACGGTTCAGGCCACCGGTGTGGTCAAACCCCAGGTGGGCGCGGAAGTGAAGGTCGGATCCCGCTTGCCCGGCAAAGTCGTTGAGTTGCCTATTAATGTGGGTGATCGGGTTGCCAATGAGCAAATCATAGCGCGACTGGAGCAGGATGACCTGAAGGCGAAGGTAAAGCTGCAAGAGGCCATCCTCGATGAAAACAGGGCTGAACTGGAGCGTTTGGATAGAGACTACGTTCGTGACAAGCAACTGGTGGAAACCAAATCCATCTCCGATCAGAAGTTCGACCAAACGCATTTCTTGAGGGAGATGGTCAAGGCAAGGGTGAAGAAGGCGGAGGCCGAGCTTGATCATGCCAAAACGCAGCTCTCTTACGCCAACATCGCCGCGCCCATCAAGGGCACTGTGGCCGAGGTTGCCACCATTCAGGGAGAAACCGTGACCACAGGGCTTAATGCGCCCACTTTCATCAAGATCATCGACCTGGAGCGGCTCGAGGTTCGGGCTTACGTCGATGAAAACGACATCGGCAGAGTCAGAGTAGGGCAGGACGCAATCTATACCGTGGCATCCTATCCCGGAACCGAATTCAAGGGCGCTGTCACGTCCATCTATCCCTCGGCCACCATACAAGACAACGTGGTGTACTACATCACCACCGTAAGTGTGGACAACCGGGAAGAAAAACTTAAGCCGGATATGACTGCCAACGTCCTGATATTCCTGGATCAACGAAAAGGGGTTTTGACCGTGCCGAACAAGGCCGTGCAGCGTGAAGGAAACAGCAAATTTGTGTACGTGATCGAGGGCGGCGCGCCGCAAAGGCGCCCAGTGGGCACCGGGTGGAAAGATTCCTCATACACGGAGATACTCGACGGCCTGCGGGAGGGGGAATCTGTGGTCGTGGGGGCTCTAGCTCGAAAGTAGACTGGTCGCGGAGGCGCATAATGATCGAAGTCAGGAATCTTGAGAAGGTTTTTCAAAAGGATCAGTCGGAGGTCCGCGTTTTGGAAGACATCTCACTGACAATAGGTGAGGGCGAGTTTGTGTCCATCATGGCGCCCTCGGGAATGGGAAAGAGCACGTTTCTCAATATTCTCGGATGCTTAGACAAGCCCTCTTCCGGAACGTACATCCTCGACAACGTTCCCGTGCACGAGATGAACGACGACGAGCTGTCTCACATCAGGAACAAGAAGTTTGGGTTTGTCTTCCAATCGTTCCATCTGCTTCCCCGGATGACTGCGTGGGAGAATGTGACCTTACCGCTCATTTACAGCGAGGCTGACGCCAACATGAAGGCAAAGGCGGTCCAGGTGCTTGAGGCGGTCGGTCTAGGAGATCGGGTGGATCATCTTCCGAGAGAGCTTTCCGGCGGACAACAGCAAAGGGTCGCGATCGCCAGAGCGCTGGTCAATGACCCGAGAATTATCCTTGCCGATGAGCCTACCGGTAATCTCGACAGCAAGTCCGGGCAGGAGATTATGGGGATCTTCAAGAAATTACACGGGGAAGGCCGCACTCTTATCGTGGTCACTCACGATCGAGAGGTTGCGCTCCTGTCCGACAGAATCATCGAGATGAAGGACGGCAGGATCTCCAGTGACCGTCCGACAGCTCAAGCTTTGACGGAGGTGGCGCTATGAGGGCGGCACGCATGGCGCGCCAGGCGCTGAGCGCAGTATCGGAGAACAAAACCCGCACGCTTCTCATGATGTTGGGCGTAATCATTGGTGTGGCCACTCTCACCATCATCGCGTCCTCGGTGCTCGGCGCCAGGGGCATGGTTATGGAAAAAGTGGAGAAGTTTGGCCTGGATCAGATCATGATCATGGCGGGAGCGGGAAGAAAACCCGGTGTGCCTCAGCCCATTCCCACCACACTGAGAGTGGAAGACGGTCAGGCGATCGAATCCGAAGTCCCCAACATCAAGGATGTCTCACCGCAGATCAACCGTAGGGATTACTTGGTGAAATACGGCGCCAAAAGCTCGTACGGAGTGCTCGTCGCAGCGAATCCGAATTGGTCGGCTGTTTGGAATACCGCGGCTGAATCCGGAAGATTCCTTTCGGAAGAGGACAGGACCCGTCTGGCTCGTGTTGCGGTTATCGGCAAGACGGTCGTGAGGGACCTGTTCGAGGATGAGGACCCCATTGGGAAGCAGGTGCTCTTGGGTAACAACCCGTTCGAGGTTATCGGCGTCTTGGAGCCCCGAGGGACATCGGCCACGGGCGTGGATATGGATAGCAGGGTGATCATCCCGCTCTCCACGGGTCAGAAACGGGTATTCAATCAGGAATACCTTGCCATGATCAAGGTGGCGCTCCAGGATCCTTCAAGAATGGATCAGACCGTGGCGGATGTAAGAGCCCTGCTCAGGGAACGGCACAACCTCCCTCAAGGCTTGGAAGACGATTTCACCATAGTAACCCCCACTCAAGTAATGTCTTTGGCTTCCAAAGTCTCAACCACCTTCTCACTCTTCCTCGTCCTGGTCTCCGCGATCTCACTGATTGTGGGAGCGGTGGTCATTGCGAACATCATGTTCATCGCAGTGAATGAGAGAAAGGGTGAGATCGGAATACGGCGCGCGGTCGGCGCAACAAAAAACGATATTCTTTCACAGTTTCTTTTTGAAGCCGTGACTATTGCGCTCCTGGGCGGAGTTATCGGAGCGGCCCTGGGGATAGTGGGGCTGAAAGGGCTCGCATTCTTGATGAAGGCGCCTATGGCCGCCATGTGGCAGCCGATCGCGTTGGCTCTGCTCAGCGCAGCGCTGGTGGGTCTTGCCGCTGGGATACAACCTGCTCGAGCCGCAGCCAATCTCAATCCGATTGAAGCGCTGAGGTAGATTTGGCCGTGCGCCTGAGACCCTTCCGAGGCATACGCATTGCGCTCAAATCGCTCACAGCCCACAGATTACGGGTGGTGTTGGCGCTCTTTGCGATCGTCATCGGGGTCGCGTCCGTGACGCTCATGGTGGGAATCGGCAAAGGGGCTGAAGCTGAGGTTAAGCGCAAGATCGAAGCTATGGGCACAAACTTGCTGGTCGTGAGCGCGGGTCAATCGAGAGCGGTGAAAGGCCGGATCGGCGCGCTGGGAATCATGACCACCTTGATAGTGAAAGATGCGGCCGCGGTGGCTGAGGAATGCCCGGCCGTGAAGATCGTCGCGCCCGCGCACCTGAAAAAGCTGTTGGCCAAGCATGAAAGCGCCAGCTACTCCACCAGAGTGGTGGGCGCGGCGCCGGACATACAACAGGTGCGGAACATTTCCGTCGAATCGGGTCACTTCTTTGACGATGACGACAACAAAGTCATGGCTCAGGCTGCGGTGGTCGGCCCCACCGTGGTTCAGAATCTATTCTTGGGCAAGAACCCTGTGGGTGAGTCGTTCCACATCGGCAAAGTTCTCTTTCGAGTGATCGGAGTCACGGCGCCCAAGGGAAACGTATCCGGAGAAGATGAGGACGATCAAATTTTCATTCCGTTGCGCACCGCGATGAACAAATTGATGAACGTAACGCATCTGTCCCATATCTTCGTGGAGGCGGCCGATTTCGAGAGTGTGCATCGGGCTGAAGCGCAGATCCGATCCCTGTTGAGAGAACGGCACCGCTTGAGAGAAGGGCAGGCGGATGACTTCACCATTCAGAATCAAGCGGATGTCATAGAGGCCGCGGTCTCGGTCGCTCGAACTTTCAGTCTCCTGATTGCGAGTATTGCCGCGGTTTCACTCCTGATAGGCGGCGTGGGAATACTGGGAGTGATGCTCCTCTCCATACGGGAGCGCGTGGGGGAAATAGGTATAAGGCGAGCTGTCGGCGCGAGAAAGAAAGATATACTTACTCAGTTCCTTGTTGAATCGGCCTTTTTGGGAATCGCTGGGGGCTTTCTGGGAGTCATTGTCGGCATAGCCGGCGCGGAAATGGTCAAAATCTTTTCCGGCATGCCTACTCTGCTTGCCCCCGGATATATTCTGCTTTCGCTTGGTTTTTCCATGCTTATCGGGCTTATCTTCGGCATCTACCCTTCATGGAGAGCGGCAAATCTTGATCCGATCCAGGCTCTGCACACCTCCGGATGACCTCGCGTCCCGTTGCGCGTTGCCGGCAAGATCAGACTTCTTACCCAAGCCGGTCTTCCCCTGCGATCCGTTATGATGTATCAGGTCCGGTTGGACAGAAATTGAGAGAGAAAGGTGTTGGTCGAGCGCGGGGCTTTTGATATGGCCCTGGACTGGAGGAGGGAGATGGATGAGCGTTCAACTGACACCGGTAGAGCGAAAGCAGAGGAAGAGGTTCACGGCTCGACAGAAGCTGGAGATCTTGAGGGAGTGGGAAACCACGG
>Ga0194113_10001118_pt1 | contig 36676 bp, 31 predicted proteins | sample TA2MahC200mmetaG_FD_146193 | JGI IMG/M metagenome (GOLD analysis project Ga0194113, IMG submission 146193) | Freshwater microbial communities from Lake Tanganyika, Tanzania - TA2015017 Mahale Deep Cast 200m | ecosystem: Environmental > Aquatic > Freshwater > Lake | place: Tanzania: Lake... | reverse complement strand
TTTTTCCTAAGCGCGTATATTCATTCTTAATAGAGAGAAGCTGACCCCTAATGGTTAGCGTTTCTCCTGGTTGAACTCGGCTTATGGCCGAAACCAAAGAATAGTCATCGTAGCGAAAAGGAAAGTAGGCAATTAAATCGCGAACGGTCTCAATCTCTAATTTTTTTATCCGTTTGACAAAAGCTGGGCCCACCAAATGCAGTTCGGAAGCGGGAGTGTTAAGATCCATAGGTTAAATTGATTATATCATCGCCAAAGGATGGAGAGAAAGGGAAGAACGGAGGTGGCGATTAAGGCAATCGACGCAATGGCGACGATGATTGCCCACAATTTTTGCTGTTTCTTTGATAATTTCATTTTTTGATTATCACCGATTTATGACTGACTAACACGGATTTTAGCGAAGCGGTACTTCCCTACTTTCACGATCATACCATCTTTAATTTTAATTTTTGCTTTTTGCTTTTTGATGCTTCGATTACACTCGGCATCAATCCTGAGCGTAGTCGAAGGATTGATTTTTGATTTATCAATTTCTACCGCTCCCTGCCCGATCAACCTTTTTGCTTCTGATCTTGATGGCGCAAGCCCGCTTTTAACAAGAAGGTCCGCTAAATCTTCTTCTTCGCCTTTTGTATCATATATTAATATATGATCCGTAGGCAGTTTTCCCTTTTGAAAAACCTGTTCAAATTCATTTTGGGCTTTGCTAGCAGCCGTTTCTCCGTGGTAGATCTTCACTATTTCCCAAGCCAGTCTTTTTTTAGTCTCCATAGGGTTAGTCTTAACGTTGCTGGATTGCGATGGAAGATCGGTGCATAGCTCAATATACTGATTTATTAAGCTGTCCTGCATCGACATAATTTTACCAAACATCTCATTTGGGGGGGCTTCTAGTGGAATATAATTATCAAGGGATTTACTCATTTTCTCTCCGTCTGTTCCGGTTAAGAGAGGAATACTTAAAACGAGTTTCTCCTTGCCCTTAAGCACTTTCATTAAATGCCTGCCGCAAAGCATATTGAAGGTCTGGTCAGCTCCTCCAATTTCCATATTCACGTCCATTGCCACTGAATCATAAGCCTGCATGAGGGGGTACAAGATTTCGTGAACGTAAAGCGGTTTTCCTTCTTTCAGGCGCTCTTGAAACATATCTCTTTCCAAAAGCTGAGGAACAGTAAAATGAGAGGCAAGATTCAAGATTTCTGCGAGAGTTAATTTTGCCAGCCACTCACTATTGTACTTTACTTCGGCAGCATTTTCGCCCTCAAACCTAACCACTTTGGCAGCTTGCCTTTTAAATGTCTTAGTATTTTCTTTAACTTGTTCAGGAGTTAATTTTGATCGGGATTGTTTTTGATCGGAAGGATCGCCAATGAGAGTGGTGAAATCGCCAATCAGAAAGATAACTTTATGTCCCAGATCCTGAAACTGACGGAGTTTTTTAAGGGCGACGCCGTGGCCAAGATGAAGAATTGGCCGTCTGGCATCACAGCCAAGATAAAGCTTTAATCTTCTCCCCGATCTTAAAGCTTTTTCCAATGCTTCTTTTGTAGGGTATATCCTCTCTACTCCCCTATTTAAAACCTCATCAATTTTATCCATAAACCCTCTTGACAAATATTTTCCTTAATGCTAAAATAAACTCACTTTCACTCAAGAGCCTCGATCTTCGAGGTTCTTGTTTTTTTTGTTAAGCCCTCGCTTCTAATAAGTTTATCAAAATTTAAGAATACATCGCAGTTTTTAATTAAACTGCCAGCGAGGAATTGCCTTTTAGCGATTACAATAACCTTCTTCCCCTCACTTCTTAGGAATTTCAAGGCGGCCTCAAAGTCGCCATCACCGGAAAAAAGCACAAATGTTTGGTAGTCCTCCAAACCTAAAAACATATCCAAGCTAATTTCTACATCCATATTGCATTTTGGACTTAGCAAGGAGATTCCTTTTCTATCTAATTTCTCGATTTCCTCGAGAAGGACCTTCCTTATTTTGGGGTCTAGGCTTTTAAGCATTCTGCGATTAATGGGTTTCTGCAGAAGCTGCCTTAAGGAGATTTTATGATATTTTACCGACTTCGTCGTTATATCGTAACCAAAACTTCTTATTTTTTGGAAGAACGCAAACGAAGATGGATTCTGCGGGTCAGTCCCGTAATAGAAGCATATTCTCTCTACGCCTTGCTGCTTAAGCAGCTCAAAAAGCTTTTTCAGATCAAGGGTAACCGCTAAGCGGCTGAGCCAACTTTTAACATTTGCATAATCAATAAAGGCAATTGCCTTACCTTTGATATGTGCCTTAATCATTGCTATGTTTCAAATTGCTGTGTTTATTCTAACATAAACTTTTCTATTCGCTCAAATCAAGAACTTGAGTATTGGGTTGAGAGATAATTAATCTTGGGTCAAATTTTAATCCGGTATAGCGATCCCCGCCCGACCCTATAACGGATTTTTCCTGAATTACTTCTTTATCAATAAATTTAGGTATCTCTGGCGGAAGGCCAACTGGTGCAATACCTCCAGGCTCGGTATTTAATATTTCTGCAATTTCTGCCGCCGAAGCAATTCGTGGTTTTCTTAATCCTGGGATCTTTTTTGTGTCGACTCGCTTGTTACCCTGCAGAATGGCAATAGCCTTACTGCCATTTTTATCAATGAAAAGTAAAACTTTTATTATTTGAGTTAAAGGCACGCCATGTGTTTTGGCCGCGTCCTCGCTTGTTAAGGCATCACCGCCTGAATGATCTATAATCTCTGCCTCAATTTCGCCAGAAGCTATAAGCATTTTAACTTTTTCCCTTAGTGTTCTTGGTTCGTTAACCATAATTAGTTTGCTGCTATTTGCTATAAAATTTACATCGTTTTCTTATCAATGTCTTTTATTGTAAGGCTAAATAGTAGTATCTAGAAATTAATCTTTAGTTTACACCTATTGGCAATAAAACTGAATCTCTACTTCCGTGAACATCTGGTGTTTCTCTGGCGGTACCGCTGATATCTGCAAGGCGAACTCGCCCGCCCACAACCACAAAAAACAAGGCCAATCTTAGAAATTGCTCAGTCATTACTAGAGCTTGTGGACATTTTAGCTCTTCTCGGTTGATTGTAAAAAGCTTTTGGGGAATTCTTCTCTGTATAACAAAAATATCTTCATCGTTGAGTGCCTTTTGCCACAATGCTTTATCTTTTGCAGAGGACGATCCCAAGGCAACGCCGCTAGTGCCGCTCCCAGACGTTCGTTTTAAAACAAAACCTTCAGGAATAGCGTCAGGTTTACCTGCCAGCAAATGTGTTTCTGGCACTCGAGCTATCAGGGGTTCGCAATTCAATTCGCTTCCGCAAAAAAAAGATTTTGTTTTCTCATTAAATAATAATGCCAAAGCTGATTTTAGACCAAACATAGGTGCGGGTGGAATAAGACACTTTAATTCGCTTTTTTCCCACAGTAATTTCAGTAGATTTTCTTTATTGCGGTCTGTCATATTTGGAATATCAACAAACGCTGGAATCCTTACCCCACTGTTTAAGTGTCGAACTTCCCCGGAAGGTGTTATTTCAATTTCGGAAGGGGAAAGTACATTTATTTGGATTCCTCTTTCATCTAACTTCTGTCTTAAGAATTCCATTTCTGGTCTGTAAAATCTTTCAAGGTCGCCAATAATAATTGCTATTGGCTGGGGGAATTCATTCATTAGTTTTTCAAGCAATGGGACTACTCCTGGTAAAAATTTTTTGTCTCTTCCGTTTTCGTTCCCACTTTTTGTTGCCATATCCTTAGTCAAAGCGGCAAAACCGAATCCATGTTTTTTGTCGCCCTCAATTTCGGCAATAAAAAGATCTCCCTGCGTGTCGATCATGGCGTCAACTCTGAACATTAGTGGAATTTGCCTAACATTTCGGGCTATACGACGATCTGGCCGAGAAAGAGGTCTCAGTAAGGCTGTTGAAATTATCTCTCTAGTTTCTCTGGGGATTACTCTAAGCTCAGTCATTCTTGATAGGTCGGCCAAACAAGCAAAAAAATTTCCTAGGGCACCCCTAAGTTCTAATGCCTTTTGAATCGTTTCTATAGACAAGCGGGGGCAATCGGGCGATATTCGAAAAAAATGCCTTTCGTCACTAATTAACCCGGACCGAGCAACAACTTCTCTTATGATTTCTGTTTTTTCCCATGGATTAAACAATTCAGGCGGAGATGGAGATGTTGGTTTTTCTGGTGTCATGGTTTCTCCAAAAATTGCAAGCATTTATCGAGAAATTCTAAATCAGCTTTTAGCTTTCTAGAAAAAAATTTAGCTCTTTGGCTTTTAGGCACATTATTAGACTTGGCAAGAAGTTTTTTTCTTGCCTCAATAATTCCCCCCTTGAAGCTTTTAATGGCGAGCTTATGCCAACTCCTAAAGAGTAAAAGGGGGATATTTATCGGACTAGTTATGTTAGCAATTGCGTCTGCAGACTTTAATATTTTCGATTCCGGCCCTTCACCATCTAATATTCCCATAACCTTATTTGATAGGGTGGTATCTATTTGACTTTCTCTTAGCCATTTTTTAGCAAAAATAAAGGAGGATCGTTGATGATCTTTTACGCCTGGCCTGTTGGAAATATCATGAAAGATGATTGCTAGTGCTAGGTGGTCAGAAATAGCCCTATGAGTTAGTATTCGTACCCCCTTTTCTACCAAATCGGTGTGAATAATTACTTCCGGGCACTTTAATAACTCCTTTTTCAGGGTTTTTCTTGCTAAATTAATTATTAGTTTGTTATTTTTCATAGTGCACGGTGTAGGATTCGAACCCACGTAGGTCTTACGACCGGCAGATTTACAGTCTGCTGCAATTGGCCACTCTGCCACCCGTGCCGTTAAATAAACCAACAAAAAACCCGTCCTCTAACCACGCTTAGTGTGGTTAAGGGACGGGTCTCTGCCTTACCAGTTTACGGTGAACGCAGTGAACCGTGGTACCACCCTTGTTGCCAGAAGTTATAAATAAAAAATCCGCCCGAGGCGGATAACTCCTGACCTCTTAGGCACTCTGCTCCTTCGACAACGCTCAGGGCGACATGCCATATCGCTGTTACGGGCGAACCCGTCTCGCCTTTTTTGGCGGAAGCTCCCCAGGGTAATTCAGTCTTAAGAGTACGGTAGGTCTTTCACCCTTCGACTAGCTTGTGGCTAGGCTACTTCGCCTACTCTCTCCTGTCACCTCCTAATCCCTATTTCGCTGGTTCAGCGCCTTTAGAATTATTGAAGAAGATATTAACACGGAATTTGCCTTTTGTCAAGAGTTGTCTTAAAATTTTTTTATATGACCTGGCGGAGGCTTTGGAAAAGAAGAATGTGGCAGCTAAGGCAGTTTAGTGAGGGGCGGTCATACCGCCGACCACGGCGGACCAATGTCCACTTTGTGGCAAAACTGACCACTCTTTTCTTCTTTCTCGTTTCGCTTGGCCTTGTTCTTTCCCTTGTGCTGTTTGCGCTTGTGGCGAGAAGTTTACCGCAACCCGATAAGGTAATTCGCCGCGGGGGCTTTGCCACTCAAATATTTGACCGCAATGGCAAACAGCTTTATGATGTGTTTTCGAGACAAAGACGCGTTCCAGTTAAAATTGAGGCGATCCCAAAATACCTTAAGGATGCGACTGTCGCTATTGAGGACAAGGATTTCTATCGCCACCAAGGATTTGACGCCAAGGGGATCGGCAGAGCAATCTTTAACATCATCATCCACCGGCGGCTTCAAGGCGGCTCAACGCTAACCCAACAGCTAGTGAAAAATGTTTTATTGTCCTCGGAGCGCACCCTTATTAGAAAGCTTAAGGAATTTATTTTGGCGCTCCAAATTGAGCGCAAATACACCAAAGACCAAATTTTGGCCATGTACTTGAATGAAACTCCTTATGGCGGAACCGCCTGGGGTATTGAGGCGGCGGCGGAAACATACTTTGACAAGGAAGCCAAAGACTTAACGCTCGCCGAGACGGTTATTCTGGCTGGTTTGCCCCAGCGGCCTTCTTATTACTCTCCTTTTGGCTCAAACGCAAAAGCTTTTATTGGCAGAGCAGAGCAAGTTTTAAGGAGAATGAAAGAGGATGGCTATATCAGTCAGGAACAGGAGAAAAAGATTAAGGCCGAGCTTACGGAAGTAAAATTTGCCTCGGCGGGAGCCAACCTTAAGGCGCCCCACTTCATTATGTACGTTAGGGATCTTTTAACTAAAAAATATGGTGAGACATTGGTCGAAGGCGGTGGTTTAAAAGTAACAACCAGCCTTAATTTAGATCTTCAAGAGAAAGCCCAGGCGGTTTTAAGCGATGAAGTTAAAAAAGCAGAGAAACTGCAGATCACCAATGGGGCTGCAGTCGTAATCGATGCCAAAACTGGTGAGATATTGGCGATGATTGGCTCGAAAGATTACAATGACCCAAACTATGATGGCAAGGTAAACACTGCCCTGGCCCTGCGCCAACCCGGTTCAGCCATTAAGCCAGTTACCTATGTCACCGCCCTGAAAAGGGCATATACGCCCGCCACCTTGCTGATGGATACCCGAACCTCCTTCCCTGGTGGCGATAAGCCGGAATACGTGCCCGAGAACTACGACGGCAAGGAACGAGGCCCTCTTCAGATGCGCTTTGCTCTTGGTAATTCGATAAACATTACTGCCGTAAAAATGCTGGCAAAAGTGGGTATTAGGGAAATGCTGACGACAGCCTCTGATCTTGGAATTAGCACGCTCGCCCCAACAGTGGAGAACGTAAACCGCCTGGGGCTATCAGTAACGTTAGGTGGCGGTGAGGTACGCCTCTTAGAAATTACTTCTGCCTATGCCGCCTTTGCCAACAGTGGCTATAAGGCGGAACCGACAGCAATTCTTCGCGTGGAGGACAAAGACGGGAAGGTTCTTGAAGAATTCCGGCCAGTAACGGGTAAGAGAGTTTTGAGTTCCGAACAGGCCTTCTTAATTTCTGATATTTTGGCTGATAATTCGGCCCGTACACTTACTTTTGGGGAGCGCTCGGCGCTGGTTGTGTCAGGCTATAAAGTCGCGGTCAAAACGGGCACGACTAATGATCGGCGCGATAACTGGACTATCGGTTGGACACCGTCTCTTGCCGTCGGTGTCTGGGTGGGGAATAACGATAATTCGCCGATGAAGAAGGTTGATTCTGGGGTGTCAGGAGCAGCTCCAATCTGGAAGAAAATTCTTTTAGAAAGCCTCGGCGGTAGGGAGAGCGAAGATTTCATTGTTCCTTCGGGAATTGTAAGCGCGGAGGTGGATAGTGTTTCCGGCTATCGTGCTCACGATGGCTTTCCTTCAAGGGTAGAATATTTTATTAGGGGAACAGAGCCCTCTGACACGGAGGGAGATCCGGTTCACGTCAAACTCAAGGTTTGCAAGGGCTCAGGGAAACTGGCAACTCCGGTGGATATCTCTCGTGGTGATTATGACGAGAAAGAGTACTTTATTTTCAGAGAGAGCGACCCAACCGCCTTTCCTGGTGGCCTGAATAAATGGCAAGAAGGAATTGATCGCTGGATAACCAGCCAGACTGACTCGCGCCATCATCCGCCGACCGAATATTGCGAAAGCCAAAATCAAGTAGAAGTAAGAATCATAGAACCGCAGGACCAAACACAGGTGGGGACAAATTTTAACGTAAGAGCTGAACCAATTTCTACTAACGATATCACCCAGGTGGAAATTTTCGCAAACGGAGAATCAAAAGCAGTAATATCCTCGCCTCCCTACGAGCGAAAGATCTCACTGGTTGATGGCACTTACACTCTTAGAGTCAAGGCCAAAGACAATATAGGTAACGAGGGACAAAGGGAAATAAAAATAGGGGTTAATCTTCCCTGGAACTGGCAGCCGTCTCCCGCCCCTTCCCCCACTCCCACGGTTGCGCCTTCGCCTATGCCCACAACCTTGCCCAGCCCGACTTTTACGCCAACGGTCATTCCTACGCCCACGCCTTAAAGTTGCTTTAACTCGGCGGCGAATTTTATTTTCATTTTTTGGATAATTTCCTTTCTAATTTTTCCCACCTCCCTATCGGTCATGGTTCTTTCCTGATGTTGATAGGTGATTCTGAAAGTTCTTGTTTGATCAAATGAATCAAGTAAATCAACATTATTAATTAGGCCGTCTACCTGTTTAATTGACTGAATCATCTGCCCTACGTGCGTATATACTGGCACGTTAAAAGCGAGGTCTTCAATAATGGGTGGATATTTGGGTATGGGAGTATATGTTTTAAATACAGTGGCAAAATTCAGAAATGCCTCAAGGCCTATGTTAAGAATAGTTATTCTTTGAGCGATGCTAAAATTTTCTAGAAACTGGGGCGAAATTTCGCCCAAAACTCCTACGAATTCGCCTCTTATTTTAATTTCGGCGACGCGACCGGTAAGCCATGGTCCGTCGGTGTGCTCAAGCGGTATAAATTCCACATCGTTAATTCCCAATGCTTCTGCTAATGCTTCGAAATGACCCTTTAGGGTAAGGAAACTTTTTTCACCGCAATTAGCAGCAATTAAGACCTCGTTTTCAAAAATATCTCCGTTATTTTCATCCAGGAAAATTTTGGCCGACTCAAAAATTTTGAGTTTCTCTACCGACCCATTTTCGGCGATTACTTCCAAAATGCCGGGAATTAGGGAGCGACGGAGATAGATTCTGTCTTCGGACAAAGGATTTCTAAGCCTTGAGTGCGTTTCAATTGTATAGCCAGCCTTCTTGATAATATCCTCACCAATTAAAGAATAGGTATGGATTTCGGTAAATCCAAGGCCGACCAAGGTCTCCTTAACCTTCCTTCGCCAGAAAAATAAAGGTGGTGAGCCCTCGGCCCCCATTTGCTCTTGCGGGAGAGTGATGGGGATCCTATCATACCCAAGAATCCGGGCTACTTCCTCGGCAATATCCGCTTCAAGTGAAAGGTCTCTGCGGTAGGAAGGCACCGTAATAATTATCGAGTCTTTGTTTATCTCTAATTCAAGCGACAGTCTTTGCAGGATTCCTTTGACTTCTGCGCTGGTTAACGAAAGGCCCAAGAAGTTATTAAGCCAGGAAAGCGAAAGAGTGATTTCTTTTGGCTTAGAGAGGGGTTTTGTTTTAAGGTCAATAACGTCAGAGACGACTTTTGCGCCTGCCAACTCCTGCAATAATTGGGTCGCCCTAATTAAGGCCGGATACGTTAAATTATTTTCTAGGTCTTTCTCGAAGCGAGTTGAGGCTTCGGTACGCAATTTAAGAAATTTTGCTGAAAGCCGGTTATTAATAGCGTTAAAATTAGCGGCTTCTAAGACTATCGTCCTAGTTTGAAAAGTAATCTCGCTGTTCTTGCCACCCATAATGCCGGCAATACCAATGGCTTTTTTGCTATCGGCGATCATTAGAACCTGCCCGTTAAGATCTCTCCCGGCGCCGTCCAGGGTGGTTATCTGTTCTTTCGGCTGAGCCCGTCGGACTATAATTTTCCCCTTCTCCACTTTCTCGTAATCAAACGCGTGCAGGGGTTGGCCAAGTTCAAGCATCACGTAGTTAGTTATGTCAACCACGTTGTTGATCGGCCTAATGCCGCAGTTCTCTAAACCTGCTTGTAGCCACCTGGGCGAAGGGGCGACAGTGAGATTAGTTAAAACGACGGCATTATATCGCTGACATAAATCAGTTGCCTTGACTTCCACTGCTAATGGTAGTTTAGTCGCTGGTTTTAAGCGCGTTTTCGTCAGTCTGCCCAGGGGATCGTCGAGTTTTAGGTCAAAATAGCTGGCCACTTCTCTTGCCACGCCAAGGTGGGAAAAACAGTCAGGGCGGTTAGTAATTCCCTTGTTTTCAATGTCTATGATGGCATCTTCGCCTCTCCTGGTAATTGACTCGACCTCGACAAGCGAGAGAGTGATCTTCTCGGCTACCTGCTCTGGGGTGGCCTTGAGGCCGGGAATAAATTTTTTTAGCCAATGGTACGAAATAAGCATAAGATTTATGCCTAGAATTGTTGCAAGATTCTTAAATTCGCATTATTAAAAATGCGCATATCATTAACTTTATATTTAATCATTGCCAGGCGATGCGGCCCGAAGCAGAAAGCAAAGCCGGAGTATATTTCGGGATTTATCTTGGCGTTTTTTAATACCTGCGGGTGTATCATACCCGAACCCAAAAGCTCGAGCCAACCCGACCCGCCGCAGGCAGAACAGCCCTTGCCCTGGCAATGGGGACAGGATCCGGATATTTCCGCACACGGCTCAACATAGGGAAAGTAACTGGCCCGAAATTTCAGCTTGATTTCGTTGCCCAAAACAGAACGGAGAAGAAAATAAAGGGTGCCCTTAAGATCAGCAAAAGAAATGTTCTTTCCGACCGCAAACCCCTCATAATGAGTAAAATAGAACTCGTGAGTTGCGTCAGATCTTTCGCAGCGGTAAACCCAGCCGGGTATGGCAATCTTAAAAGGTGGTTTTAGTTTCTCCATGAGCATGACTTGGGCTGAAGAGGTGTGAGTTCTGGGCAAAAGGTTTTCTGTAATCCAGAAGGTGTCCTGCAAGTCGCGCGAAGGGTGGTGGGGCGGAATGTTGAGGGACTCAAAGTTATACCAGTCATTGACAATCTCGGGTGTCTCAACAATCTGGTAGCCCAGCTTCTCAAAGGCTTCTGTCAGTTCCCAAATGATTCGTGTCACCGGATTGAGGTGGCCGATTTCTGGCCTAATTCCGGGGGCGGTAACGTCAAGCCACTCCTCCTTTTCGTCTTGCCTCCTTGTAGCTTTTATCTTGGCGCCTTGGCTTGCAAGCGTATCTTCGATTGCTTTCTTGGCGTCATTAATTAACTTACCAATTTGAGCTTTATCGTTATCCGGTAGCTGTGGAATTGAACTTGTGAGTTTGGCTAGTCGCCCTTTTCTTCCAAGAAAGACTATCCGTAAACGGTCAATTTCAATCTTGTCTTTGGCATTGATGATTAAGCTTAATGCCTCGTTTTTAGTATTCAAAATTTGTTCACGCATAGCTGTTATTTACATTAGTACAAGTGCTACCAGGCTTATAGTCCCCTCTTGAGTATTGCATGGAGTTGAAGCCGCGCTCTTTCATCCTGATGACAATCATACAATATTTTATTGCAAGCCCTCAAGCCCCAAGGACCTAATCTATTCCGCATAATTTCTGCTCGTATTGTAGCGGCAGCCGGACTAGATTTGTCCAGCTGCTTAAGCTCCGTTCGTAGACGAGCTTGATTTGGTTCCAATGAACCAAGTCTTCTTCTGGCTTCATGTTCACAATAATTAGTCATTTTTTACTCCCTTTCTTTTATTGTTTCTAGAATTTATTTCCAAATTGATTGTGCCGAGGGATGGAATCGAACCATCATCCCAGGTTTTTCAGACCCGTGCCTTGACCGACTTGGCTACCTCGGCTTTTTAAAAATAAAAAAACCGCCCCTTTCTTAAGGGCGGTTAAGCAAGCTTATGGTGAGCTTGCCGAACCACGGTACCACCTTAATTTGGTGATTAACAATTTTTGACTAGTTTAAAACAAAAAAACTAGCCGTACAGCTAGTTAATCACCCTTATTAATCGAGTTCTGTACGGATGTCACAAACTCTATCGCTTTAACGGGCGCAACCCGGTTTTGCCTACTTGCCTCGCCCTAAGGCGGGCTTTCAGAAAACGGCTCAGAGGTGAATCCTCCTTCGATAAACTCAGGATACGTTCCTCTTCAAAGCCTTTAGCTAAATTTGAGGTCATTGTACTCCCCTATCGCCTTCCTGTCAAGTAGTCACTTTTTAATTATGGCTTCCCTTTCGGGGCCGACAGAAATATAGGAAATCTTTGTGCCGATTTGTTTTTCTAACTCCTGAATATACATCTTAGCCCGCGTAGGTAAACTTCCCCAGTTTCTAATCGTGTCAGTTGAAGTCTTCCATCCTGGTAAAATCTTGTAGATAGGCTTAACCTTTGCAAAAAAATTGGCGTCCCCATCTGCGTAATTTGCTCTTTTGCCCTTAAAGTTATAGCCAGTACAAATTTTTATTTCCTTGAAGTCGTCCAATATGTCTAACTTTGTCAAGGCTACTTCGCTTGCTCCGCATATCTTGCAGGCAAAGCGCACCATTTCTGCATCGAACCAGCCGCAGCGCCTAGGTCTGCCAGTAGTTGTTCCAAATTCATTGCCTCTTTCTCTTATTAGATTTCCGAGGCTGTTGTTTAACTCCGTGGGAAATGGCCCCTCCCCCACGCGTGTTGTATAGGCCTTGGCGATGGCGATTATTCTTTCTGGAATTATAGGTAATCCGCACGTTGAGTTAATTGAGCCGGGAACTATAGCAGAGGCCGTGCAAAATGGATACGTCCCCCAGTCATTATCTAGAAAAAAACCGTGTGCCCCTTCAAATAAAACTTTTTTTTCTTGGGTGACCGCCTTTTGGAGAATGGTTAATGTTTCATTAATATAGGGCTTAATTCCGATACGGTAGTGGCTAAATTCATCAAATATTTTTTGAAAATGCAAGATCTCGCCACCTAACGATTTTATAATCCTATTTTTAATTAATAGCTGAGTTTTTAACTTTAGCGCAAAAAGGTTGGGATTTAATAAATCAAAAACCCTGATGCCGTTATAACTTACCTTATCTGCATAAGTAGGTCCTATTCCCCTACCAGTTGTTCCTGTTTTTATTTTCCCTTTTGCCTCTTCATAAAGTTTGTCAAGAATTTTGTGATAAGGCATAATTAGATGGCAACGCGGAGAGATTAATAGGCGGCCCTTCATTTTGATTTCAGAATCGTCTAATAGCTTAATCTCTTTTAGAAGTACCTCAAGATCAAGAATTACGCCATTAGTGATAAGGCACCTTGCCTTTGGGTTGCAAATTCCCGAAGGGACAAGATGAAGAGGAAATTTTCCAAATTTATTTACAACGGTGTGGCCGGCGTTGTTCCCTCCGTGAAAACGAACGACAAAGTCCGCATTTTCGGATAATAAATCAACAATCTTGCCTTTTCCTTCATCGCCCCATTGGGCGCCAAAAACGCTAATGAGCATTAGTGTTCTCCATTGCAATTTTCTTTGCTAAGCCAATGTAATTAAGTGGGGAGAGTTTTCGTAATACACCCTTTGTTCTAGGATCAACCGAGAGATTATTTACAAATCTATCTAGTATTCCTTTAGTAACCTTTTTGCCGCGGGTAAGCTTTTTTAATTTTTCATAAGCATCTACTACGCCTTCGGTGCGCAGAATTGTTTGAATTCCCTCTGTAATTATTTCCCAGTGGCCCTCCAGCTCTTGGTTAATTTTTTTTTCATTTGGTGTAATTTTTCCCAGCCCGGAAATAATATTTTGGTAGGCAAATAGGCTGTGGGCTAAGGCTACCCCAAAAGTCCGCTTCACTGTTGAGTCGGACAGATCTCTTTGCAAACGGCTAATCGGTAATTTTCTTTCATAGAATTCAAATAAACTATTGGCGACTCCCAAATTGCCCTCGGCATTTTCAAAATCAATCGGGTTAACTTTCTGCGGCATTGTTGAAGATCCAGTCTCGTCGGATTTAGGAATCTGCACTAAATAATCATCGCTAATATACCGCCAAACATCTTGGCAAAAACCAATTAAAACGTTATTTAGGAGTTTTAACGCGGAAAAGTACTGTAGCCAATTATCGTAAGGCAAAATTTGGGTGGTAACATGATTTGGGGTTAACCCCAAAGCCAGCAGAAATTTATCGGAGAATTTTATCCAATCGATTTCCGAATAGGCAGCAACTAGGGCGTTAAAATTTCCAACTGCCCCATCAAGCTTGGCCTCGAATCGAAATTCCCTAATCTGTTCGAGAACTTTCTCAACTCTGGCCTCAAAGTTCTTTATTTCTTTTCCAATGGTTGTTGGTACCGCCGGTTGCCCGTGAGTTCGTCCCAATAGCAAAATGTTCGCCCAAATTTTTGCTTTTTGTTTCAGAACTAATAATAGGTTTAGAACCGCCGGGTAAATTATTTTATCCCGACTTTCCTTAAGCGCTAAGCCATAAGCAGGAATGGTAATATCGTAGGTGGTTAGACCAAAATGCACAAATGGCACATAAACACCATATCCTAATTTGTGAAGCTTATCATTAAGATAATATTGGATTGACTTAAAATCGTGGCGGGTGACCTTCTGTTTCGTTGTATCCCAGGTAGAATCAGCGGCAGAAATTTTGAAGGCATCCTCGCTATTAAATTTCTGATATATCGCTCGCCATCTTTTCTTATCATTTAGGGTCAGCTTTCTTCTTTTGAGAATATTGAGTAGGGCTATCGTGTATTCGACCTCGATCAAAATTCGATAACGCATATATGCAAATTCAGAAAAATAGTCACCCAGGGCAATAACATTTTTTCGATAGCGCCCATCGATGGGGGAAATTGCTGTTAGTTCTGAAAGGGACATATTATTTGCTAAATTTATTTAACATTCCCCTGCCGGCAACAAGACCGGTGACGGCAGCGCCCGTAATACTGCCAGAAAGGCCAGCCGCATCTCCGGCCACAAATAAACCTCCGATATTAGTTTCTAAATTATTACTGGTTTCGATTTTGGAGGACCGCAACTTGATTTCTGGAGCGTAAAGCAATGTGGAGCCAGAGTTTAGCCCCGGCATAACCTGGTCAAGATTATCCAACGCTTCCTTTATATTCACCACTATTCTATAAGGTAAGGCCATTGAGATATCTCCTGGCGTAACTTCGGTGAAGCTGGGTAAAACGTCGCTTTTCTTGATCCTTTCCCAGGTACTTCGCCGCCCTTTTTTAAAATCAGCCAAGCGTTGAAGTATCGGCCTGTTTCCGCCAATAGTTGAGGCCAGCTTAGCAATAGATAAGGCATAGGAAATTGTATTCTCCACGGGCTTAGTTAAACTTACTTCGCAGACTAAGGCGAAATTTGAGTTCGGTCCTTGATTATCTGAGTTAGAATGGCCGTTGACACTAAAAAAGCCATCGTAATCTTCTCTGGCCACATAGCCGTTTGGGCAGGGACAAAAGGTTCTCACAACGTCATCAAAAGTTGGGGTATAAACCATAAAAATTGACTCGTACATTACGTCCGTAAATTTTTTCATTATACCTGCGGGAAACTCTACGCGTACGCCGATCTCAATTTTGTCGAACGTATAAGGTATTTTATTTTTCGTACATATCTCCTGAAGCCACTTGGCGCCATACCTACCGGGGGCTAAAAGAACAGCTTTCGCGTTTATACTTGTGCCGCCGGCAATAATCGCTCCGCAACAAGAAGAATTTTTAATAATAAGATCAGCCGCCTCGGAGTTTGTTATGAAGCAAACTCCCCTCCGGGCAAGATATTTTTGAAATTTTAGAATAATCTTTGGGAGTAAGTCGGAACCAACGTGTCTTGCCTTTCTAACAAAAAGTCTAACGCCTTTTTTTCTGCACTCTTCCACCAGCTCGTCGGCTTGTTCCATTCGCGTGGGCGTGAGGGGCGCATTAACACCAAAAGATTGAAAAATCTTATCGACTTCATCCAAAAATAACTGATATTCCGCCGGGCTATAAAGGTGGAACATCTTCTCGTGGGAAAGAACGGGAGTAAAATGCAGTTTTCCGTCAGAAAAAGCTCCTGTTCCCCCCACGCCACTCATAAGTTCCCTCGACTCTCTATTCTCAACTAAATCTCCTCGCTCAATAATAGCGACACTCAGAGAGGGCTTTTTTCTTGTTAACTCGTAAGCCGCAAAGAGGCCGGCTGGGCCGGCGCCGACGATGATGCAGTCATAAAGCTTGCTTTTGGCCATTAAAAATCCCCCATTCCTGGGGGCTTTCCCTTTATTATTTTCTAACAGACTATCGGTAGCTTGTCAAGTGGCAGTATCAAGCTTAGCAAGAATTACCTTAATCGCTTCTGGGTCAGAAACCGCAAGATCCGCGAGAATTTTCCGGTCAAGGTCAATTCTGGCCGCTTTCAGGCCGTGAATAAAGTCCTGATAGTTTACGCCTGTTTCCGAGAGGGCGGCATTAATTCTGGTAATCCAGAGCCGGCGAAAATCCCGCTTTCTTAGTTTGCGGCCGTCATAGGCGTATTGCCCGGCATGGAGAACAGCTTCTCTCGCCACTTTATAAAGCCGGTGCTTCGTCATCCGGTAGCCTTTAGCGAGCTTAAGTATTTTCTTGTGACGTTTAATCCGCGGTGATTTTACTCTCATCTTATCCTCCCAGAATTTTCTTTATTTTCTTGGCCATTTTCCCTTCCGCCCGAAAGCCTCTCTTCAGGCGCCTAATCTGCGATTTATTTTTCGCTTTCCTTAGATGCCTAGAAAAGCTTGAGCCCGAAATTACTTTCCCGGTTTTTGTAATTCTGAATCTGCGTAATATTGATTTTCTAGTTTTGAACTTTGGCATTTTTATCCTTTTTCTCCGGAACAATAATAGTAAAAAATGTTTTTCCGAGCCATTTCGGTTCTCCTTCAGGCTTACCCCAGGCCGCCAGAGCCTCAAGATACCTTTTAAGCACTTCTACGCCAAATTCTTTGTGGGCAATCTGCCGGCCAGTAAAGAACACCGTTGCCTTAAGCCTGTTGCCTTCTTTAAGGTAACCCTCTCCTTTCTTGACGCGAAAGTCAAGGTCGGCCTTGCCAATAAAGGGTGTTAACCTTATTTCTTTTAATTCGCTGGTTTTTACGCCCCTTTTCTCTCCCTGGGCTTTTTTCTTTTCTAGATAAATAAACTTCTTGAAATCGATTAGCCTGGCTACCGGCGGATTTGCCGCCGCTGCCACCTCGACTAAATCAACTCCTTGTTCCCGGGCTTGCTCAAGCGCCTTCTCGAGAGGCAAAATCCCAACCTGTTTCCCTTTTTCGTCAACAACCCGTAGCTCTTTTGCCTGAATATACTGGTTTATGCAATAAAATTTCTTAAGCACTCAAAAGTTTTCTTTAATTTATCAGATTTGCCTTTTGGTTGCAATATCCTCTTTTATAAGATTAGTAAATTTTTCGAGAGACATTTCCCCCAAGACCTTTTCGCCACGAACTCTTATATTAACAGAATTTGCCTTAATCTCTCTATCGCCAACAACGACAATGTAGGGTATCTTTTGCATTTCTGCATCTCTGATCTTGGCTGAGGTAGTTTCATCGCGGTTGTCAAGCTCGGCACGGATTTCTTGGCCTTGAAGTTTCGCGCTCACTGATTGCGCATAATTAACATGCCTGTCTGCAATAGGAATGACCATTGATTGAACAGGAGCTAGCCAGACCGGAAACGCACCGGCGAAATGTTCCGTTAGAAAAGCCACAAATCTTACATGGGCACCTAGGGGGGCGCGGTGAATGCAAACCGGTACTTTCTCTTTCCCGTCTTTGTCGGTATATTTTAGGCCAAAAGCGCGTGGCAGGAAGAAATCGAGCTGATTTGTTGAGGCGGAAAATACCTTGCCCGTCACAGTTTTAATATTAAAGTCAATCTTTGGTCCGTAAAAAGCCGCCCCCCCCAATTCTATTTCGTAGGGAATTTTAGTTCTCTTTATATATTTTAAAGCGATACTTTCTGCTTTTTCCCAAATCTCATCATTGCCTAGATATTTCTTTTTATTTTTTGGGTCTCTTATGGCAAAGGAGAGGTAATAGTCTTTCTCCGTTAAGCCCAGTTTTTCGTAATAGTATTTGTGAAGTTCCATTACATTCTTAAATTCCTCCTCGGCCTGATCTTCCGCACAAAATATATGAGCATCATTTTGATGAATAGGCCCGCGTATTCTCATAATGCCATGGAGTTCTCCGGCTTTTTCGTAACGATAAACGGCTCCATACTCGGCAATCCTTAGTGGTAAATCGCGATAACTTCTCGGCTCAGATTTAAACACAAGATGATGGCCAGCGCAATTCATTGGCTTTAGATAATAATCATCCTTTTCTGCTTGTTCCTTTTCTGCCATGTGCATAGGGGGATACATACTTTCTAAGTAGTAAGGAACGTGCCCTGATATTTTGAAAATATTTTCTGAGGCGATATGCGGTGTTAGCACCCTATCGTAGCCCCATTTTTTCTCTGTTTCTTTAGCCCATTTTTCTAATTCTTCAGCAATAATTGCGCCATTGGGTAGGAGAGTAGCTAACCCCTGGCCTAGTTCATCGGAAAGAAAATAAAGCTTTAGCGACTGATTTAATTTTCGGTGATCTCGTTTTTTGGCTTCTTCCTGTTGCCAAAGATAGTAATCAAGTTCCTTTTGTGTCGGAAAGCATGTTCCGTAAATTCTCGTGAGCATTTTATTTTTCTCATCCCCATGCCAGTAGGCACCAGCAATCGACAATAGTTTGAAAGGACCTATTTTACCCGTAGATTCGACATGCGGGCCGGCGCAGAGATCAACAAATTCTCCACCTGTCCAATAAATAGTCGCTTTCTCCCCTCGCCGCCCAATACCATCAAGCCACTCTTGTTTATATTGGTTTTCCTTAAAAAGTTTTCGTGCTTCTTCGACAGAAATCTCCTCTTTTCTGATCGGTAGATTTGCCTTAATAATCCTTTTTATTTCCCCTTCAATATTGGGAAAGTCTGATTCTGATATCTTTATCTCTCCGGGATCAAAATCGAAATAGAATCCTTCAGCGGTGGCCGGCCCCATGGCCATTTTTATTCCGGGGAAAAGCCCAAGTATTGCCTGAGTCAAAACATGCTCGGCGCTATGCCTCATTATTTCTAGGTTTTCCTCTTCTTTTTTCATTTTGTCTGTCAGGTGCTTGCCCTGAGCCCTCCGAATCGGAGGGCGAATGGGTGGGCCCGGGAGGATTCGAACCTCCGACCTTTTCGATGTCAACGAAACGCTCTAACCAACTGAGCTACGTGCCCAAGCTACATTATAAATATTACTAAGTTAAGGCAAAAATGTAAAGGGAAAGATTATCCTGCCTGGGTTGCCATGTAGCGGTCGGCGGAGAGCATGAATTTGCTGCCTGATTTCTTAACTTGACCCCAATAGTAATTTTTCTTTTTCGCCCGGGCATTAAAAGCCGATAACCAGGCGGCCGAGCTATCAATTTTGCTCTTAAAAACTTTTATAAATGCCCTTAGCTTTTCAAAAAATGAAACGTGGTAGATACCAGGACTAACTGGCGTCTGAAAAGTGGCAATTTCAACTTCCTTCCCGAGATTATCCGTTGCCTTTGCCAGCTGACTTAGCTCTTCCTGTAGTGCCTTGGTCTGTAACAAAATTTGGCGTTCCTTGCCGTCGTAAACAAGCCTTTCTTCTCGCCTAATCCTTTCGGCTTGCAGATAAAAGCGTTCCTGGTATCTTTTCTCGAGCGCTTCGGCTTGCTCGGCAAACCCGCCCAAATTGACTGACGCGCCCCGAGTAATCTCTCCCCTGCCCTGGTTCTTTTTGGGGGGGTAATTAGCGGGACCTAAGTCTTTGATTGCTTCCAGAAAATCATCCGCACCCCTTGGTTCTGGAAATTTCTTTCTTTGACTTATCTTTCCCACACTTATTTATATTAAGTAATTATGGGACAAGCATATCAAAAATTTAGTAAAAAGTCAAATGTCTTTCTGCGGCGGATAATTTGGGCAATGAGATATTTTTGAGTTTCTAGGGCCTCTCTTTCTTTTTCGTCTTTTATTGCGGCAATAAATGCCTCAATCTCTTTTGGGTCAACGATAATTTTTTCCTCATTGGCAATTTGCGATAAGATAAACTCAATTTTTAAGGTTTCTTCTGCCTCTTTGCCGTATGCCTCTCTCAACTGGTCAGCAGTTTGGTTAATGGAAGTTAAATATTGATCGAGGCTTAGGCGCAGCCTGTCCGTTTTATCAATAAGCTCGGACAGCTTTCGGTTTACTTCATCCTCGAGAAGTAACCGAGGGACTTCTAGCTTAATAAATGAAACTAATATTTCCAGGATTTTCTTTAGCTTTTCTTCTCTTTCTCGTTCCCCCTTATCCTTTTTTTGCCCGGGCAACCAAATTTTGCTACCAGCCAAACTTTTTGTAAGTTCTCCTTTATAGTCGCCAAGAGTAACTGTTGGCGCCTCGCAGGTAAGGGCTTCAATCTGCCAGTCCTTATCTTTTTCGGAGCTTATAATTTTAATTTTGGGGTTAATAATTGGTGCCAGATTATGATCCTTAATTGCCTCAAAATAGGACTCGGGAACAAGTTGTCGAATAAGTTCTTGGTCTAATTTGGCCCTGTCTATCTTTTCCTCGGCAATTTTTCCTGGCACCCTCCCTTTCCTAAAGCCAGGTGTTTCCAGCTGGCTAATTGCCCGTTTTAGCAATTCTTGATAAAGGTCGTTTACCTTTGCCTTGGGTATAGAAATCGTAAGGCGGATCGTCAATCCCGGTAGTTTTTCCAGAGTAGCAGTAGCCTTATCCACGGTGCTGCGTCCCCCTAAAGCTTACCGGCCTAAGATCGAGTCTTCTCCCGAAGAATCTTGGCTTTTCAAAATCCGGGTTGCGAAAAGCCTTTTTTTGTTGCTGCTTTTTCTTTGCAAATGACTTCGCCATAGCGTAATTTTAGATTCTTAATTGGAAAAAATCAATAGCGATTGGTATAATAATAATTAGCCGAAGTGCCGACCACGCTCTTTGCCCTGGTGCTGGAATCGGTAGACAGACTAGCTTCAGGAGCTAGTGCCTTTTAGGCGTGAGAGTTCGAGTCTCTCTCAGGGCACCCCTCCTCGCCGATTCGGCGGTCGGGGTTAACTTTTTGCCCTATGGTAGGGTAGGCTTGCCGAGGTGGTGAAATTGGCAGACACGCAAGCTTGAGGTGCTTGTGCCCTTAAACAAGGCATGCAGGTTCGAGTCCTGTCCTCGGCACTGACAAGGACATTGGCAAAAATTGTGTGTCCGCGCGCATACGGCCACGCAAATTTTTGACCAAGTTCAAGCCCAAAATGGGGTCAAAAGAGATTTGACGATTATACAAATTAAAGTTCGAGCCAGCACTTCTTGCGAAAGACCGCAGTTTTTCGCTATTTTGTTTCAAAGACGCGATTTTCCGAGCCTGAAAGGCGAGGTTTATGCAGTTTTCGAAAGGTTCGAGCCAATTACTACCTTTTTGCTTAATTTCTAAAATCTTCTCGTCAAGATTATGTTTTTCTTCTTCTATCTCAAACCCTTTTGACTTATATACATTTTCATCAACAGTGCCATTTAAGTAAACATCAAGAAGTTTATTTTGTTTTTCTTCTAAATTCCTTTTTTCAATTTCCAGCTTCGCAACATTAGTTTCTCTCTGACTGATTTCAAATTGTTTATCTCTTTCCAACCAACATTCCCAATCAGCCTTCCAATTATCAGGTAGTGAAAATTCTAAAAATAGATTGCGAAGCTGATCAATTAATTTTTGTTCTTCTATATATTTTTGAGTGCAAGGCACAAGTTTTTTGGTACATCTGTAGTAAATATACTTAACCTTTCTATTAGTACCCTTGTAATATTTAGTATGAGTCTCGGCAGTAATTGCTGCCTTGCACTCACCACAATGAGCAAGTCCTGAAAAAGCAAAATTATGTCCATCATATCTTGGTCTTTCAATTCTTTTTACTTTTTCTTGGGCTTTGTTAAATAGATTTCTACTAATAAATTGCTCATGCTTTCCAGTTGCTATTTGACCACCATACCTCATTATTCCTATGTAAAAAGAATTGCCTAAGATAGTTGATTTTAACTGCTCAATTTTAAAAGGCTTTCCTGTATTTCCAGTTATGCCAAATTTATGTAAAAAATTAACAATTTGTGTAAAAGAAGCATTATCATTTACAAGCATTTGAAAAGCCTTTTTAACAATTTTGCTTTTTCCAGGATCAACATCAATTTGTCTGGTCTTTGGATTGTTTATATACCCAGGTGGTGCTTTGGTTGGCCAAATACCTAATTTTAATTTGTAATGTAAACCTCTTTTAACATTCTCAGACAAATTGTCTACATAATACTTGCTTTGCCCGAATGCAATTGAAAGCATGAATTTACCTTGAGGAGTATTGTCAAACCAGAAAGTTGGAAATTTCAGGTTTTGCAATTTACCAGTATCGAGTAAATATATAATCCTTCCACCATCAACAGAATTTCTAGCAAGTCTGTCCGGATGCCATCCAATGATTCCATTTGCAAAACCTGATTCAATTAAACTAATCATTTCTGCAAACTTTTGTCTTCCTGGAGATTTAGCAGTTCTTGCTTCTGTAATTACTTTTACAATTTCAAACTTTTCTCGCTTTGCAAATTCAGTTAGCTCCGAAATTTGTTGATCAATGGACAAGACCTGTTTATCTTTTTCATCAGTACTTTTTCGGCAGTATATTATGTACTTCATACTTTTGCTCTGTGTTCACAAAAATTTTTGCATTTTCTTCTATTTGTTTTCGTCAAATCTCTTTTGACCCCATTTTGGGCTTGAACTTGGTCAAAAATTTGCGTGGCCGTATGCGCGCGGACACACAATTTTTGCCAATGTCCTTGTCAGTGCTGTGGTACGAAAAAATTCGAACCGCATATTTCGAGTCGTATTAGCTCGCCCCTGCGGGGCTCGCTTCTCGCTCCGGCTCGGCCAAAGGCCTTCGCCTTCCGCAAGTGCTGGCTCGAAATCTGCTTTTATGTTTTCAAAATGCAAAAATTTTTCGACAGCGATTAGCTGTCGCGCGTCCTAATTTAAATTTACTCTGTGAAGTTAAAAGTTCAATAGTTATATTATTCTTCCCGTGAGTTAAACGCACCTGATGCATATATTACTCTACGGGTTTTGGCATTAACTTCAGGTAAAACATACCAAGTTGGATCAAATTTTCTCCAATCGAACTCACCCCTAATCTCTGTACTATCATCATCTGTGCCACCTAATTTTTTTGCGTTATCAACTGCAACAAAATGTCCCTTTGTTAGCCAATCATAAGACGAACCATTATGTGCACTTGGCCAGTTTCCACCGCCCGTAGCTTTATATCCCATTTTTTCGACTGTTTGACTAACTACCAACGAACTTAGATTACTAAAAATATCTCCCTCAATGTCTTTTGATATATATTCTGAAAGTGTTTGAAGCATCTGTTCAAAGTCCTCCGCCTTTCCCTTAAATGCTTGTGAAATTCCAAGATCGTTTAGTATTTCTGTAACTCTATCGGCAATTAATATGTTTTCAGAAACTTTAATTTTTTGATCAAACAACTCAGTATCATTCCATGAAGAGACATGATATCTAATGATTTCCAAAAAACTCTTTCCCTTTCTTTCTTCCGGGTAACGTTCATTAGGAAAATATTTTTCAATAAGCAATTGAGATATTTTTTCAACATCCCAATTAGAATCAATAAATGCTTTTAAATTCTCGTCTTCAGAATAATTAGGAAAAAGTATAGATTTAAAACTACTTAACAAATCGATATTTGATCCAGTCACTTTTTCGGTATTTAATAAGTCATCCATAGTATAACCTTCACCTTTGAAAGTAGATGTTTTTTCACCAATGACATAAAGCGTGTTAAATGGCATTTTTCCTGGTTCTACTAATATGCTATTTGGAAATTTTAATGTTTCGCCGGGGTTTAATACCCACCAAGTATCCCATTCTTGATCAGATTCTGGCAAACCACTCTCCTGGACTACATCTTTCATAGGACTAATGAGCACATATGGTGCTGTATCCCATTTTCCCATCATATGGCTCACTACTTTGTGGTTTAAGGAGACATGAACAGTGTTTCTGACATACTCCCAGTTTGTTGCATCTCCAGTTGTTTTGACCTCATAACCGTTTTCTACTACGTTTGGTTTAAACTTAGTGGCATGGACACAAACTTGTTTCTCAATGTCCATAGGTTTACCTTTTTCCTCTGTAATTTCTCTTAATGCATCTAAATCTCGCATTTGTTCTAATTTGGAATTTATATAATTACCTGCTTCTTCACTACCTAAAATTGAAAGTGCAACAATAGCTTCTGCATCGCCACTTGCTAGTTTTTGGCTCCATTCTTTTTCGTTATCTGTAACACAATTAACAGCCATGAGTTTGTCCATTAAATCAAGTGCGCGACCAGAATAAATTCCAGACTTAACCTCCTCTAGTATTCTTATTAAATGTGGATCAGTTGCACCCAATTCTAATGCTAGTGAAATTACACCCTGAATATCTTTCGTTGCTAAATAAAGAGTTGGTAAATCTTCTGCACTTTCATCGGTTTTAATAATTTTATCTCTGTAAGACTGATAGCTGTCAGAACTAACATGTACGGGATCGGATCCCAATAAAACTACTTTAGATTTATTAACTGTTCCAAATTCTGGCAATTCCTCCTTTCCTCTAAAAGAGAAGGAGTATCCTTTGTAGTTGTATATTCGTCTTTTAAATCCTGCATTATCTATTTCGTTTCTTGGAGCTAAAAGATTTTCAGTTATTCCGGATCGTTCTGGAAATCTATCTATAAATACTTCAACTTCTGTAGTTTCTGCTTGTATTGCCATAATTCATTCTACCTTATTTTGCATGGTAATTTATAGATATGCTGGCTTTTCAGCCGAGCACAAGCGAAGCTCTACACCTGTAGCTTTGGTGTATCTTGTGCGAGGCATGAAAGGGCTTATAGCCCTTTGCCATGTTTTCTTTGTGTTAGAATAACACTGCAAAGCAGTGAAATTTGGCTCGCAAGCCAAATTTAAAATCGCGTCTTTGAAACAAGCGGAGGCGAGGCCGAAGGCCGAGCCGGAGCGAGAAGCGAGCCCCGCAGGGGCGAGCTAATACGACTCGAAATATGCGGTTCGAATTTTTTCGTACCACAGCACACAAGGAGATCAGAAGGGTATGCGCGGGCCGCGGATGGCCGCGCGGAGAACGCATCATGTGGAGGAATCGGGCAAAAAAGTTTATCGCAATTATTTTTCCTGCGCATAAATTGCCCGGCTTCGCTGCCATATTCAGCAAATATTGACCCGTCTTGATATACTTTCTTAAGAATCATGGCAAAAGAAAATGAACATAATACTATTCTGATCTTTGGAGGAAGTTCTGGACTGGGTTTGGAACTGGGAAAATTGCTAGCAACAAGAGACAACACTGTTTATGTGACAGGCAGGAGGGAACCAAAAGACCAACCACTGAGGTTTGTTTATCTCGATGTAGATCAATACACCGATCAATTAAGCGAGAAAATAGATAAAGCTTTGTCAAACATACAAGGATCGCTCGACTTGCTGGTACTTGCAGCCGGATTTTATCAGGAAGGCACTATAAGCCAACTATCCGATGCGGATATTAGAAAAATGATTAACGTAGGATTGACTGCGCCTATTGTTATCCTAAATAAAGTTTTAAACCGCCAGGAAAGATTGCCAGGAGTTATTGCGATAACCTCAACTTCGCAGTGGACGCCAAGAACATACGAACCAGTTTACACGGCCGTGAAAGCTGGCTTGGGAATGCTTGCTAATTCGGTATCACTTGATCCTCAGGTTGGAAAAGTTTTAGTTGCCGGACCAGCAGGAATGAAAACCAACTTTTGGCTTAACACAGAAAAAGATACAACCACAATGTTGGACCCAAGGTGGGTTGCAGAGCGAATTATTGAATTATATTCTGATGGCGCGTTTAAGTATAAATATGCGAGAATTCTACGAGAACCTCCTCGAGTTGAGATGGTTGAAGAAAGATAGAACTTAAGATGAAAGTTCTTTAATGAATTTTTCCCAATTTTGGCCCTTAGTTTTCACCTCTTGTTTTGTTCTTTCCGGGTAGAGCCGGAAAACGTCATAATAAGAAGTAAAATCAAAAATCTGGGGGTGCCCATTCTCAAGCATCAAATTCCAAATGTTCCATAATCTCTTGCCACCAACAGACTTTTCATATAGATTCATGTCAGGCATCCATTCCCAAGTACTTAACATTTTTAACAATCCCTTTCCCAATTTCGCTAAATCTCTTCTTAAAATTTGCGGTAATTCTTTAGCGACAATGGAATGACATTGTTTTGAATTTAACTTTTTTTGGAAGATGATGTTTATCAAATTACCGTCGAATTTTTTTCTTTGAAAGGAGCTTTCTACAACAAAATCCCTCAGGAATTTTTTACATACATTGTGGGCCAGGTTCGTATTCTTGAAATAATCTTTATTGTTAACTTCCGGAAAAATTCCTGCTGGCACCTTGATTACCTCAGTTTTATTAAATTCATAAACTGCCCATTCCCAACCATATCCTAAGAGTTTCGAACCTTTAAAGTATTTAAGATGTATTGAAGGGGACCCTGAGCCGTCAGCGATTTTTTTGATTGATTTCCAGAGCTTTTCCTCCTCCCTTATTAAATCGCCTAGACTTAGTTTTTTATCAATTGAATCTTGCATTCTCCACTTGTTCTTCTTAATTGAGGCCATTTGTGTTGGATATGTAATTAGATTGTACATGTAATTATTATATCAACTTTAGTGCTTTCCGCTTGAATAGTAGCTATCATATTGTTATATTCTAAGTAGTAATTTTTATGGAATTTTTGCGTCATTGTTTTGTCGTCGATGGCGGACCTTCGAGCCGAATTTTTTCGAGGCCGTCAGGCTGAGCCAGGAATGGCGCAGCGATTGGATGGCAGCAATCGCCGCACCCCTGGAAAACTTTCGAATTTGAATATATAAAAAACGCATAGGATGAAAAACGAAGTCTTGCCTCCCCTGGCGGAAAGAATTAGACCACATTCCCTTGAAGAATTTGCCGGACAAAAACATTTAGTGGGGCCGAACGGAATTCTAAGAAAACTTATTGAAAATGACCAACTCGTTTCTTTGATTCTTTGGGGTCCGCCGGGTTGCGGGAAGACCACCCTCGCCAAGATTATTGCCAATAACACCAAATCCTGCCTATTTCATTTTTCCGCTGTGACGGCCAGTTTAGATGATTTTCGCAAAGTAGTGGCGGAGGCCAAGGAGCGACTCTCGGCCTATGGCCAGAAAACGATTCTCTTCATGGACGAAATTCACCGGTTAAATAAGGCCCAACAAGACGCCTTTTTACCACACGTGGAAGACGGAACGATAATTCTAATCGGCGCCACTACCGAGAATCCCTCTTTTGAAGTAATCGGCCCACTACTTTCGCGCTCCCGAGTATTAGTGTTAAATCAGTTAGCGCATGATGACTTGCAAAAGATAATTGAGCGAGGAGAAAAAGAGCTAAAAGTTAGGATTAATAGTAAGGCCAGGGAGTTTTTAATCGAATCCTGTAACGGGGATGCAAGAATTGCCCTTAATGCCATAGAAATAGCGGCAAGTTTAGCGGGGGGCAAACGTAGCTTAGGTATAGGAAAAATCGAAGATGCGCTCCAGCGCAAATCTCTTACCTTTGACCGCAATGGCGAGGAACATTACAATACCATTAGCGCTTTCATTAAAAGCATGCGCGCCTCAAATGTTGATGCCGCCTTATATTATCTAGCACGCATGGTTGAAGCAGGAGAAGACCCGCTTTTTATCGCCAGGCGTATGGTTGTTTTTGCTAGCGAAGACATAGGCATGGCTCAGCCAACTGCGTTAGTCGTTGCCAATGAAGTATTTCAGGCCTGCCATGAAATTGGTTTTCCAGAATGCCAGGAGAACCTGGCCCATGGCGCAGTTTATCTGGCACTAGCCAGAAAGGATCGTTCGGCCGTTGATGCCTATTTTGAGGCCCTAAAAGATGTGAAGAAATACGGAAATCTTTCGATTCCCCTTAAGATCCTTAATGCCCCTACAAAATTTTTGAATACAAAAGACCTCTTACCCGAAAAGCTAAGGGGCAAGAGATACTATCACGGAAAAGAATAATGCTCTTGTTTTTCCCCGAATAACTTTGTTAAAATATAGTCGCCTAGAAGCGAGGCCAGAGCGACCGCTTGGCTCAACGGCAGAGCGCTTCGTTTACATCGAAGAGGTTGGTGGTTCAAATCCACCAGCGGTCACCCATTCGTCGCTTTGCTTTTCGTGAGTCGAAGGGCCGAGATAGTCAAGGTAGTCAAGACACGAGTCTGAAAAACTTGGGATGCGTGTGCAACTCACGCTCTCGGCACCATCCTGCGCTGAAGCTTCGGATGGCAAGCCCAACTAAAAGCGGGCCTGCCCGCCGAAGTTACACAGTAACGTAGGCGGGTGTGGTGTACCGGTAACACGGCTCCTTGCCAAGGAGCAGACAGAGGGTCCGATTCCCTTCACCCGCTCAAGTCGCCCGAGGCGAACTTGAGCGAGGCTCGCTCCGCCCTAAGGCGGGCGGCCCGCTCATCGCTAATGAGCGCAGTCTTCTGTTTAAATAGTTGGCCGGTAATACTTCATTGAGAGAGCGTTGGCGACGACACTTACCGAGGAGAAAGCCATTGCGGCTGCGGCAATGCTCGGATTTAAAAGCCAGCCGGTAAGCGGGTACAAAGTTCCCGCCGCTACCGGAATACCAATAATATTGTAAAAGAAAGCCCAAAAGAGACCCTGTTTGATCTTACTTAAAGTATATTTGCTCAAATCAATGGCCGTTACCACATCCCGTAGGTCATCCTTTAGCAGAATAACATCTCCAGTTTCTATAGCCACATCGGTGCCAGATCCAAGAGCAATTCCCAAATCAGCCTGAGCTAATGCGGGAGAATCATTTATTCCGTCCCCTACCATCGCCACAACCCTTCCTTCGCCTTGCAATTTTTTAATTTCGGCCGATTTTTCCTGGGGTAACACCTCGGCCAAAACCATGTCTATGCCAACCTGTCCGGCAATGGCTTGCCCAACTCTCCCATTATCTCCGGTAATGATCGCTACTTTTTTGCCCATTTGGTGAAGAATCTTAACTGCCTCCTTTGAATACTCTTTAAGAGTATCGGCAACGGCAATGATTCCCAAAATATCATTATCAATCGCCAAAATCATGGCTGTCTTACCCTGGTCTTCTAAAACAATCATTTTTTCTTCTATGGTATGGGTTTCAATCTGATTTTCCGTCATCAGTTTTCTGGTCCCAAAAAGTATTTTTCGCTTTTTAAGATAAGCGGAAACACCCTGCCCGACGATGGCTTGAAATCCTTTAACTGCGCTAAGGGTAAGACTTTCTTCTTTGGCTTTTCTGACAATTGCCTCCGCCAGCGGATGCTCGGAATTCTTCTCCACCGAGGCGGCAAGTCGAAGAATTTGCAATTTTGAATTTTTAATTTCAATGATGTCAGTCACAGTCGGCTCTCCCTTTGTTAAAGTGCCGGTTTTGTCAAAAATTACCATATTAACATCGCGGGCAATTTCCAAGGCCTTGCCGCTTTTAATTAAAATGCCGTTTTTTGCCGCCAGTCCTGTTCCCATCATTACCGCAGTTGGCGTGGCCAAACCCAAAGCGCAAGGGCAAGCAATAATTAAAACGGCCACAAAAACCGTTAGGGCAAAAGCTAATGGTTGTCCCAGTAAAAGCCAAACAGCAAAGGCAAAAATGGCAATACCAATTACAGACGGGACAAAATAAAAAGAAACTTTATCGGCTAAAAGCTGAATCGGTGCCTTAGAACCCATTGCTTCTTCAACTATCTTTATAATTTGGGCCAGCATCGTGTCTTTGCCGACCCTTGTTACCTTAAAGACCAATCGGCCTGTTTGGTTGACTGTTCCGCCAATCAAGACACTGCCGACCGTTTTTTCCACGGGAACGCTTTCGCCTGTTATCATCTTCTCATCAACCCCGGAATAACCGTCAATTACTACTCCATCGGTTGGTATTTTCTCTCCAGGTTTCATGACGACAATATCGTCAACTTCTAATTCTGAAATGGGAATTTTCGCTTCAATCCATTCTCGAATTTTGAATTTTTCATTGTAATTCTTAATTTTAAATTTTTCATTTTTAATTTTGATTATTGTTGCTTCTCTCGGCTGAAGCCCGATCAATTTTTTGATCGCCTCGCTGGTTTTTCCTAAGGTTTCTGCTTCAAGATATTTCCCCAAAGAAATGAAAACTAAAATCAACGCCGCGCTTTCATAATATAGATGGGCCTCAAGTTTTCCGCCCAAAAATGTCAAAATGGTAATGGCCAAGCTGTAAAAATAAGCGAGGGACGTGCCAATAAAAATAAGCGAATCCATACTCGGGGCTAACCGCAGTAAATTTTTGAAACCGGAAGCCCAGATATTAAAAGAGGAAATGATAACAGCTGTTGCCAAAACAAGCTGAATGATAATGCCGTAATTTTCTCCCGCCATTAAGCGGGATGGTATCGGCAAACCGATCATTTCTCCCATAACCATGTAAACAATAGGTAAGCCGCTAAGAAGGGCAAAAATTAACCGTTTTCTCAGTTCTTTGATCTTATCGTTCTGTTCCTTTTTGTCGTTTCCTACTTTATATCCCAAGTTCTTGAGCAAACCGTTTATTTTTTCAGGAGTGGCAATTTTCTCCTCATATTCCAAATAAAGTTTCTCCGAGGCAAAGTTAACATTAACCGATAATACACCCTTCTCTTTTCTAAGGGCATTTTCAATATTTGCCGCGCAGGAGGCGCAGTGCATGCCGGAGATTTTCAGGACACCCTTCATCATGGGAGAATGGACGGCTTGAAGCTCTTAAAAATTTCTAGGCCCAGGATTTCGTCGTGGTTAGTGATCGTTGTCTCGTAAGTAATGCGGAAAATATTGGGTAATTCAAAAGCCACACCTTGAACACCCTTATTTTTCTTCAGTTCTTCAGTGATGAGTGAAGCATGACCCGAGCAGGGAATCTCGACTTTCAAGGCAATTTCTTTTATTTGATTTGGTGCAGACAGAGTACCAGCTGTTTGACGATTGAAATTTGCAGTTGCCGGAAAGATAAATAAGAAAAGGAAAAGATTAATTATCACGGTAAGGCCATAGAGAAGACCAAGGTATTGCCATTTTCTCTTTAGCCCGGCAAGAGACAAGATACCGTTTTTAGCCAGATAGAGTGAGGCTGAAAGCGTGGCAAATGCAAAGGAGAGAAGGATTAAAAAATAGAAAAAGTTTTTGTGCAAAAGAAGGGGTTTAAGGAAAACGGTAGCGGTCGTCGCCCCTATAATCGAGAGCAAAACAAAGAGAATACAAAATGTATGCGGTAAAATACCGGCCAAAATCCCTGACATCCAGAGCTTATCCTTTCCCTGCTTCATTTATTAAAAAGATTGGTAACTTTTAAAATTTCCTGGGTCATCTCTTGTTTCTTTTTTTCATTGGTCGTTCCCATCGCCTTCTTGAAACAAGTGTTCAGATGGTTCTCCATCAGCATTTGGTGAGCAGACTTTAGAAGGCCTAGCGCAGCTAAATTCTGTTGCATAACATTGATGCAATAACTACCTTCCTCGACCATTTTAATAATCTTGCCTAAGAGGCTGTGCGCTTTTCTAAAATTTATTAAGGCATCCTGCCTTTTGTCTTGGTTCATATACCTATACCCCAGGTGCAGGTAAATTTAACACCGGAAAAATCGTCTGTCAAGAGGCAATTCATATTGGAAAGTTAATTTGAAAATTAATTTAGAACGGAGTATGATTAAGACAGAAAATTCGGGGATTGGCGCAACGGTAGCGCGCACGGTTTGGGACCGTGAGGCTGTGAGTTCGAATCTCACATCCCCGACCCGAGAGGTGAAGTGCGGGATTAGTACAATGGTAGTATGCCACCCTTCCAAGGTGGAGACGCCAGTTCGAATCTGGTATCCCGCTCCCATTCACCCCAATTTTGAATTGGGGTTCAGGGTAAACTAGTTTACTCCGAACGAATGTGAGGAGCCCCTGTGGCTCAATGGACAGAGCAGGTCGGTTCTAACGACAAGGTTGGGGGTTCGACTCCCTCCAGGGGCACCCCGCTAAGCGGGGTGATTGAGACGCTTAGCGTCTCACATACTAAACGCGATAAAAGTCACGCTGAGCGTGAAATTTATCATAAATTCTATGTATTACGTCTATATTCTTTTAAGCAAGAAGGATGGCAAGCTTTATATCGGCTCATCTCCTGATCTCAAAAAACGTCTAGAAAAACACGAGAGAGGATTTGTTTTAGCCACCAAAAATCGATTACCGATAACATTAATTCACTATGAATCATTCTATTCAGAGCGAGACGCTAGGCGCCGAGAAATATTTCTAAAAGGCGGAAAAGGACATGACGAGCTAAAAATTCAACTTCAAGACTGTTTTAAAAAATTTAAATACAAATATTTTTAACTTCCCGCTGTAGCCGTGGAACAAGTTATTTACTATCCTTTCATAGGACTCCAGCTACTTCTAGCAATTTTCTTATTCTACTTTATCCTAGCCTCTTTTATGGGTGCGCCAGTAGCGCCATCAACAAATAATGCGGCTAAATCTATGATTAAATTAGCACGCATTAAAAAAGGCATGATTGTTTACGATCTTGGTTCAGGCACTGGCAAGTTGCTCTTTCTGGCAGCGGAAAAGGGGGCCAAGGCCTGCGGCTTTGAAATTAATCCTTTTTTAGTTTTGATTACTAATCTTCGGGCCCTTCTTTCTCCATACAGGGGGTTTGTTAGCGCACATTGGAAAAATCTGTGGAAAGCCGATCTTGCGCCGGCAGATGTTGTATTTACTTACCTTCTTCCAGATAAAATGAGTAAGCTTGAAGATAAAATTATTAGGGAGTGCAAGAAAAAAACAATTATCGTCGCTAATAGCTTTATTTTCAATAATTTACCCTGTATTCGCAAAGATACCAAGAATCACGTCTACGCCTTTGAGGTTCGCTGATTCCTTTATTCTTACCGCTTAAGCTCCTGCGAAACTTGCCATAAGCGCGCATTACCAGGAAACCTTCGCGTCCCCTCTTGGCAAAGTTTGCTTGCTTCTTCTAATGAATCAGTTTTGATTAGCAGGAAACATAAATTCTCGTAGGCTAAGTAATAATCGCCATTCTTAATTGATTTCTCATACAGTTCTTGAGCTTTTATTAAATCACCTTTTCGCTCATAAACTGCTCCCAGATTGCTATAGGAAGTCCACCATTTTGGCATAAGTTTAATTGAGCGCTCGAAGTAGGGTTTCGCCTCTTCGGTTTTGCCGACTCGAAAAAGCTCAACACCAAGGTTGTTTTGGAGATCAAAAGAATCTTTGGCATAAGCACTATCGTGCCGGAAAAGAGTTAGCCCATTCCTCCAGTTTGCATTCCGTATTACTGTGCGCGCAGAGAAAAGAAAAAGAATAATTAGTACCAGGTAAATAAGGCGCGCGGGTATTTTTTGCTTATATTCTGATACAACACTCAAAGTAAAACCTAAGAAACCAATTAGGGGAAAATAAAGCCAGCGCTCGGCGATGGTCATATCAAGTGGAAAAACATTCAAGACTATAAATATCGAGCAGAAGAACCACAGAAGGAAAAATCTCGCAGTTACCTTTTTAGCCTTAATTGCCAAAATAATGGTGACGATAAGAAAAAATAGCGTCAATGGCAAGGCAGCCAGAAATCGTAAATCACTAACGGTTCCTATCACCTGGTGCTGGGCAATAAAGAGATTTAGGGGGAAGAAAATTAATCTTAAATATGAGCAAAGCTCAAAAGGTATTGTTAATAGCCTTTGCAAAAGTGGAGCTTGAGAAATAGGTGAAAGATGGGGAGCGGATAAAGGAATGCCCGCGATTGCCAGCCGAAGAATTAGATAAAAGAGCGTGGCGAAAAACCCCAAAAGACCAAAATAAAACGCCCCGTCTTTGTCTTTCAATAAGAAATATAAGTAATGAGAAATCAAGGGGAGGGCAATAATAGCTGATTCTTTAGATAAAAGGGCAAGTAGGAATATTAAAGGTGATATTTTTTGCAAAAGCTCGTTACCCGTTGTTATAAAAATTAGAAGAAGAAAGAAAGTATAAAGCAACTCTTGGCTGCTGGCGGGATAAACGACGGCTTCAGTAAGGGCGGGGTGAACAGCGAATAGAAGGGCGCCGAAAAGAGCCGTTATCTTGGAAAAGAAACGGGTGAAAAAAAGAAAAATTAGGGTTGCGTTGGTAAGATGAAGCAGAATCTGCGCCAAGTGAAAGCCAAAGGGGTTTAGCTTCCATAAAGAAAAATTACCCATAAACCATAGGCTCATAATGGGTTTGTAATACCAGCCCGTCAGTCCTGCCCCGCCGCTGGAAAAGGTACTGCCAGAGAAAATTTGCGGTAAGTTCTGCCAACTTTTTATATAGGGATTGTTAACAATCTGTTCTTCATCATCCCAGACAAAAGCGTTAGGAAGCGAATTGGCGTATACGAGGAATCCGACAAACAGAATTAGAAAGATTAATCTCACTCTTCCGAGAGAGTCTAATTTCTTGATCACTTTCTAATTCTAGCATTAAAAAGCTGGATTTTATTCATATCTTAAAGCATCAATCGGATTGAGGCGGCTGGCTTTAGCGGCCGGCGCGACACCAAAGATAACGCCGACTAGTGCGGAAACGCCAAAGGCCAAAAAAATCGACCAAGGAGTCACGCTCGTGGTGAGAAATTGCCTTATTCCCAAAGAACCTAATATTCCCAGGGTTATCCCGCTTAGGCCGCCAAACAGGGAGAGAATAACTGCTTCGATCAAAAATTGAGTCAAAATAACTTGAGGAGTTGCCCCTACGGCTTTGCGCAGGCCAATTTCTCGAGTTCTCTCTGTTACCGAAACAAGCATGATATTCATAATGCCGATTCCGCCGACCAATAAAGAAATGGCGGCAATGCCACCCAAAGCCGCGGTTAGTACCCCCAAAATGCGGGAAATAACTCCGAGTATGCTTTTCGTGTCTATTACCGAGAATTGATCATCATCTAGGGTTTTACTTAAGATTTTCTCCACCTCCTCTTTAGTGGCTGCGATCGTGTCTGCTCCTTGAGACTGAATCCAGAAAGACTGCAGATATTGCATGTCAAACTGGCGCATGGCCGTGGTTGCGGGAATAAAAACCTGGTTATCCAGATCAATTCCGCCAAAAGCCCCTTTCTCTTCCAGAACGCCAGCCACGGCATATTGCTTGTCGGAAATTGTCACTTTCTTGCCCACCGGGCTTTCTTGGTCAAAAAGTTCTTGGGCGACTGTTTTGCCAAGGACAACTACCTTTTTAGCGGCATTATACTGCGAAAGGTTGAAAAATGAACCCTCGTCTATTCTTTGATTTCTCACTTCTTGATATTCCGGCCCGACGCCGGCCACCTGGGCAATTTTACTTTTTCCCCTGTAGCGGATGGTGCCGTTATTCTCGGTGTAGGCCATCACGGCTTTTATGGTTTTAGCGTTCCTTTTGATATCTTCAAGGTGGTCAATGGTGAATTTAGAAGCGCCCACTCCCGCCCCCGGCATGCCCCCGCTGCCTCCGCCACCAGTAGCAATCTCTAACTCACCAGGCATCACAAAAAGGGAGTCTCCCCCTAAATCTTCAAGCTGGTTGGTAATATAAGTGGATAAGCCGGTACCGATGGCAACAAGGAGAATCACCGAAGAAACACCGATAATAATTCCCAGCATGGTGAGTGCCGAGCGTACTTTGTTTGCCCGAAGGGCCGCCAGGGCCAGGCGTAGGTTTTCCCAGAATGTCATCTTAGTTAATTTTCAATTTTACCGTCTTTAATTTTCACAATCCTCTTAGTCCATTTAGCCACTTCCGGGTCATGAGTAACAATGATCAGGGTGTTGCCTTCTTTATTTAATTTGGTTAAAATCTCCATTATCTCTTTCGCGGTATGCGAGTCAACATTCCCCGTTGGCTCGTCGGCAAGGATAATTGCCGGCCTATTAACTAAAGCTCTTGCCAAAGCTACCCTCTGCTGCTCACCGCCAGAAAGCTGGTTAGGAAAATGATGAAGGCGCTCCTTGAGGCCAAGCGCAATCAAAGTTTCCGTGGCCCTTCTTTCCCGCTCTGCCGTTTTAATGCCCGCATAGATAAGCGGCAACTGCACATTATCGATAGCTTCCATCCGCGGGACGAGATTAAAACTTTGAAAAACAAAGCCTATTTTCGTGCTTCTAATCTTGGCCAGTTCTTTTTCCCCCAGACTGGAAACATTTTCGCCCTCTAGAATCACCTTTCCGCTGGTCGGGATATCTAGGCAACCGGCAATATGCATTAAGGTTGATTTCCCGCTTCCAGAAGGCCCCATGACGGAAAGAAAATCACCCTTCTTAATCACCAAGTCAACTCCATCCAGGGCTTTTACTGGCAAATCATCTATTTTGTAAATCTTGAAGACATTTTCCAACTTAAGGAGTGGTATTGACGACATTTTCTCCCTCTTTGACCTTGCTTAAGTCTTTGGCAATAATTCTGTCATTCTCACCTAATCCTTCAATAATCTCGCTTTCGTCATCGGTTTCAAGACCCACTTTTACTTCCTTTTTAGTCGCTTTTCCGCCAGTGACCAACCAGACATATTTCTTATCCTCCCTGGCAAATATCGCCGAGCCGGAAATGGCCAAAACACCCTCTCTTGTGGCGGTTACTACTCCTAAGTCGCCGTTCATGCCGACTTTAAACTTAAGATCTTCGTTTTGCGTCAGCGCGACCGTAACCGGATAGGCCGTTCCGCCGCCGGAAGTTCCCACGGCGGTAAAATTTATTTTTTCGATTTTGCCCCTGAATTCTTCATCAGGGTAGGCGTCCAAAGTAATGGTGGCTTCCTGGCCTAGTCTGATTTGACCTACATCCACCTCGTCAGCGTTGGCGCTAAAAACAACTGCACTCGGGTCTGTGACCGTGAAAGTAGCTGTCGCCGGGGTGATATTGACGCC
>Ga0194113_10001109_pt1 | contig 36791 bp, 36 predicted proteins | sample TA2MahC200mmetaG_FD_146193 | JGI IMG/M metagenome (GOLD analysis project Ga0194113, IMG submission 146193) | Freshwater microbial communities from Lake Tanganyika, Tanzania - TA2015017 Mahale Deep Cast 200m | ecosystem: Environmental > Aquatic > Freshwater > Lake | place: Tanzania: Lake... | reverse complement strand
GGGCGCGTGTGCAGGCTGGAAACTGCCCAACGAGCGCAGAAACGGGGCAAGGTCCGAATAATCCGGGCCGTACGACAGCACAAAGAGCCGCTGTTCTATCGGGTGCTGGGCTCTTACCTGCTCGACTTTACTCTCTCGGACCAAGCGAAAACGTCGATACTCGGATTGAACGAAAACTTGCTCGGTCCATTTCAGCAAAGCGCCAAAATTCGGGTCATTCAATCCTGCGTCAAAGCCTACGAAGACGAGCGTCTTCATGAAAGCAAGCGCTCGGAGAGTCGCCTGCGCGTGCTCATCCCCCAGAACCTTTTCGTAAGACCTTATGCCCAGAACCACCGATTTGGGATCATCCCAATGGCCGTGGAGATGCACGATTCCCTGACGCTCGCGCCGAATAACTTGTTCAATCTTGCGCTTCTCAGTCCACGGTACCACCTCTCGCCCCGTGACAGTCGCAAGGAGATGGTCATAGTTGGTTGTGGCCAGAGGAAGGTTGAGGTCGCGCAGTGCCTCCAGAACCTGTCGGTCATGGATCTTCAGCTCGCCGACGGATTCCCTCAGCCAGCGGGACCACTCACCACCGTCAGGCGCGCGCAATTTGCGAGAGACTTTTTCCGCGGCAGACAAGAGATCGTCGAGGTCCTCGGAATCGATTTCCTTGCAAACGTCCACCTCCCAGTCCCCTCGAAGCTTGGGCACAGCCACATCGACACAGCGGTGAGCTCCATGCTTCAGGAGCCCCGTCCAGGATGCGCATTCCGCTCCGTTCGTGGCCGCGATGGAAACGCCCGTTCCCACGATGAAGAGAGCTTCCCCCTCAGCCACAGCCTTCTTCAGGTCCGCATGCCAGATTTCGTACATCTCTGAACCCTGTTCCTATGACGCGCCGGGTCGCGCCAATGTGAAGGTGAGGTGAAAAGTGAGAAACGGAAGGGAGTTGTAAACTCCCCCTCTCCCTTTCCTCTCCCACCAGGGGAGAGGGTTTTATGACCCCTCCCTCGATGGGTATAGGCGTTCAAATTAAGGAATAGGCCGCTGTGTTAACAATGCCTTATCACCCTCCCCCTTCCCCCTCCCATCGAGGGAGGGGGTTCCGGAAACCCTCTCCCCTGGCGGGAGAGGGTAGGGCGAGGGAGAATACCCCGGCACTAGAGGCTAGCCTTATTTTAACGCCTATGCCCCCTTCCCCCTCCCATCGAGGGAGGGGGTTCCGGAAACCCTCTCCCCTGGCGGGAGAGGGCAGGGTGAGGGGGAATACCCCGGCACTAGAGGCTAGCCTTATTTCAACGCCTATGCCCCCTTCCCCCTCCCATCGAGGGAGGGGGTTCCGGAAACCCTCTCCCCTGGCGGGAGAGGGCAGGGTGAGGGGGGAATGTGCAGCGCCAGAGGCCAATCCTATTTTAACGCCTATGCCCTCGATGGGAGGGCGACCTTTCGCGCGCATCTCAATGCCGTTCACGAAGAAAGCGGCGCTAAGAGATTATGGGAGAGATTCTAGCATAGATGAGCATGAGAGCAAAAGTTGGGATGGCGCGTGGTTGCTCGGATCGGGAAAAGACTCACGCGGGGGAGGCCCATACCAAGGTAATGTTGCGTCTCAATGATAGGTTCGCACAATGCTATACCGGCGCGCGGTCAAACACTTAACATCCTGTTCTTGGCGGGATAGTCTCGCGAGGCGCGAGATTGCCCGTCGTTTTCGGCCCGGGAGGGAGGCCCATACTATTGGGTGCCCATGCCTACTCTCTATCGGCTCATGGGCCTTGGAGTCACTTCCATGCCGGTGTTCTCCACTCCGTAACCGCCCAGCTCGGCGACCCGCCGCTTGAATCGGTCACTCCTGAGCACCTCCAGGAGCGCTTGGATCTTCTCGTCTGCGAAGAACTCCTCAGGGATCACCAGCTCATACTCTTCCGTGGCCACAGGCGCAAAGTCCAGATCCAAGGCTTTGGCCGCGGCAAGAACTCCCATACCCACGTCTGCGACTCCACTGAGCACGCCGGCCGCCACCGCGGTATGGGTATATTCCTCCAGTTCGTACCCTTTGATCCGGCTTCTATCGATCCCCAAACGGTCCAGGTGATAATCAAGCAGAACTCTCGTGCCCGCGCCTGATTGACGATTAATGAAGGTCACATCATCCCTGATGAGGTCTTCAAAGCCTTTGATCCCCTTGGGATTGCCTTTGGGAACGATGAAGCCTTGTTCGCGGCTCACGCACCGAATGACCTTCACGGGAATTTCCGGGATGTATCGGCGTATGTATGACCAGTTGTACTCGCCGGTCTCAACGTCGAGCAGATGGGACGTGGCGAGGTGCGAAGTGCGGTTCTTGAGAGCGAGCAGTCCGCCCAAGCTGCCAACATGGCTGGAAGACAGAAACAGGCCGCGGGAACCCAATTCATCCGCAAGCACGTCCAAGGTCAGGTCGTGGCTGCCGATGATCACCACGGTTCGTTCGATATCCAAAGGGTCACGGAGCAATTCCACGTTGACTTCCGCGCCCATATCGACCCCTTCCACGAGCGGCCCGATTCTGATGATTCCATCCGCCTTGGTCAGGGTGGTGATCGAACCCGCGCCCCGGGGAAGGGGCGCGGCAACCACGCGGTCACCCACTCTACCGAGTTTTACTCGGAAGAACTCCTCCCGGCCCAGTTTGGAAGGGATTTTTCGCGCTGACCGAACCGGAATGGTGGGCCGCGATCGATGCGGGAGCCCCAGCATAAGCTCAAGCGTCGGCAAGCCGAACAGCTCAAAAGAGAGCACAGCGGAAACCGGGTAGCCCGGATTGCCGATCACCGGCTTCTCATCCACGATGCCCAGAATGGTCGGTTTGCCCGGCATCATGGCCACGCCGTGAACCAGCACTTCACCCAGATCCCGTATGGCCGCGGCTGCGTAGTCTTCACTCCCCGCGGATGATCCCGCGTTCACCACCACCAGGTGAGCGTCGGACTGCGCCGCTTCTTTGATGGCAGCCCGAATGGAGTCGAAAGTGTCCTCCACGATCTCCGTCCGGATTGCCCGTCCGCCGACGCGCTCAACAAGACTTGCCAGCATCACCGTGTTGAATTCGATTGTTTCACCCGGCGCCGGGGCCCGTCGTCCGAGGCTCTCCACAGGCACGAGTTCGGTTCCGGTGGGGATCAGCGTCACGGAAGGCTGTTCCACCACTTCCACAGCCGAGATGCCTCCTGCAAGAAGCGCTCCCTGATCGTAGGCGGTGATGCGGCGATGCGCGGGGAGGATCATCTCTGACGCCACAAAATCTTCTCCGACTCTTCGCACGTGCTGCCAGGGGACGACAGCCCGCTCCACCTCGAAGATCTCCTCCGAGATGAAGTGGACGTCTTCGATCATGATCACTGCGTTGGCTGCTTCCGGCACAAGGCGACCGGTATTCACCGGCCACGCGTTCGCGCCGACCTGAAACCGGATGGGCCGATCCGGCCCTGCGCCGAAGGTGTCAAGAGCTTTGACCGCGAATCCGTCCATGGCGGCCGCATGGAAATGGGGCGAAGAAATCGCCGCGTACACCGGCGCCGCTGTCACCCGGTCCAGGGCCCGGATGACCGGAACGCGCTCAGACCCCGGAAAGTAACTCCTGTTGAGCCGCTTCAAGAAGATCTCCAGAGCTTCTGCGGGCGGCTTCATGTCCAAATAAATGTTTCTTCTCAAGACGCGCCTCGATCCAGTTGGCAGAAAGTTGCACCTCCACCAAATCGCCCTTGTACAGGCCTTCACAGTCCTGCGCGACAGTGATGCGGCCGTGGGCTCGAACCATGGCGGAAGTCATCCCGGATTTGCCGAGAATGGGAAGGGCAATGAGACGACCGTCCCTCTCCTCGAGCCTGACCCGGACGAAATCCGTCCGACCTTCCTTGGAAGCCACGTTGCGGCTCAGAAACGCGAGCGCTGTGACGCCCAGGTACGGTTCTACGGAATCCTCCCCCTCAAGCCTGCGAAGACTTGGAACGACGAATTGCTCGAAACAGACCATTGCGGAAATCGGGTGACCGGGCAAACCAAATACCGGCTTGGGGCCCACCCGCGCGAGGATCAGCGGCTTCCCGGGGGATATGGATACGCCGTGCAGCAGGATTTCTGAGTCTGTGCTTTGCTCGATGGCTGTAATAACCAGGTCTCGGATCCCCATGGAGCTGCCGCCGGAGACTATGACCACGTCGCACGCTTCCAGCGCGCTCGCCAGCATGGCCGAGAGCTGTTCCAGCTCGTCAGGAGCTATGCCGATCCACTGCGGAACAGCGTACGCCTGCCGAACCAACGCGGTGAGCGCATGCCTGTTCACATCCCTGACGCAACCGGGGGGCGGCTCCTGCTCGATGGGCACGATCTCGTCGCCGGAACTCATGATCCCCACGGCCGGTTTCCGGTAGACCGTCACCCTCGATCGTCCCATGGCCGCGAGTAAGCCCAGGTCCTGCGGCCGCAACCTATGCCCCGCATCCATGAGGAGCTCATCCCTGTGGTAATCCTCACCCTTTCGGACCACGTGCTCGTACGGCGCTGCGGCCTTCAGTATTTCCACGGTATTGGCGTCGAGTTCCTGGGTGTGTTCCACCTGGACCACCGCGTCCGCGTTGGGAGGGAGCGCGCCGCCGGTCCAGATCTTCATGGTTGCGCCTTTGGCCAGCGCCGTCCCGCTCACTTGGCCCATTGAGACCTCGCCGATCACCTGTAACAGGGCCGGCGCGGATTCAGTCGCGCCAAAGGTGTCCGCGGACCGAACGGCGAATCCGTCCATGGTGGAGCGATCAAAGCCCGGCATATCATCCTCGGCCGCGACGGGTTCGCTGAGGACTCGAAAGAGCGCGTCGTCCAGAAAGACTTCTTCAGTGGCGAGCCGAGAGAAACGCTTGAGCCTCTCCCGGGCGCTTTCCGGAGGATGAACTTTCAGAAAGGGTTTCGTCATGAGTTATCTGCGCGGAATCTTGCGCTGTGATTGCGCCATCCGGTGGAACAAACAACTGACGCACTATAGCAAGGTTGTGAGGTTGTGTCAAAATTGACAAAACCCTCCGAGGGCGAGTCGGCATATTTCTCCACTATCGACCGGTCTCATCTGGTATGCTGACAGGGCCTATCCCCTAGCGCGTCCCAAGGCCGGAGAATTAAACCCATGAGCGGACAAGACGCGGAACGAGCGCTCACGCGCCGGTGGCTCATCTTCTGGGTGATGGCCCTGGCGTACGTCTTCGTCTATTTCCATCGGCTCTGCCCCGCAGTGGTGGCAAATGACCTTCAGGCCGATTTTCAGACCAGCGCGGGCCTTCTCGGTGTCATGGCGTCCGCGTACTTCTATCCGTATGCGGTGATGCAGTTGCCCGCAGGGTTACTTTCGGATTCGTTGGGACCCCGTAAGACGGTGACCGCGTTTCTCGCGCTTGCGGCCGCGGGGAGCGTTCTGTTCGGGCTTGCGCCCAGCATGGAAGTGGCGGTGGCTGCCCGCGTTTTGGTGGGGTTAGGGGTCTCAATGGTCTTCATACCCGCCATGAAGATTCTGTCACAGTGGTTCAGGCCGCGAGAGTTTGCGTTCATGACCGGGATCCTCGCCACCATGGGCGGAGTGGGCGGACTGACCGCCGCGGCGCCGCTCGCGATCGCCACAGAGAAGCTGGGGTGGCGCGCCGCGTTTGAGCTTATCGGGGTGGGAACCGCCCTCATTGTGGCTGTGGTATGGATTGTTGTTCGTGACAAACCCCAAGATATGGGCTGGCCTTCTATTGCCGAAATAGACCACGTGGGCCCTGGAAGAGCGGCCCCTACTATTGAGATCCCGCTTTGGGAGGGCGTTAAACGCGTGCTGACGGAAAAGCGCTTTTGGGCCCTGGCAATTTGGTTCTTTTTCGCGATCGGCGTCTTCTTCAGCTTTGGCGGCCTGTGGGCAGGCCCGTACCTCATGCACGCGTACGGCATGAGCCGTTCCGAGGCGGGAAATGTTCTCAATATGATCGCGGTGGCTCTTATCGTCGGGGCTCCCGCGCTGAGTCTTATCTCAGATCGATTGCTCAAGAGTCGAAAACAAGTGATTGTCCTCTGCAGCCTCGCGCTCGTGATAGAAATGGCCTACCTATGCTCCTATCCGACGGGTCTGTCACTATGGGCTTTGTATGCGGTGTTTTTTCTCTTCTCCATCGTCTCGTCGGCCATCGTGGTGATTGGGTTTACCGCCACCAAAGAGCTTTTTCCCGTGGAGATCGCGGGCACGTCAGTGGGAACAGTGAATCTTTTCCCCTTCCTCGGCGGCGCGGTCATGCAGGTCCTCCTGGGAGTCGTGCTGGATGCTTACCCGAAGAGCGCGGCCGGCTCGTACCCGTTGGAAGCTTATTCCACGCTACTGGCTGTCCTGCTCGCGGCGTCCGTCGCGGCCCTGGTGAGTTCGCTGTTCATCAAGGAAACCTCTCCCGAGTCATCAAAGTGACACGAACGCTCATGAAACAAGCGACACCATGCGTAATCTTCAGGGACCCTTCCTCATTATTCGTCCGGGAGCTCTGGGGGACACGATCCTCACCTTGCCGCTCGTTTCTTCCGTGCGCTCTCTCGATCCGGACGCGGACATAACGTTCCTCGGCAATCGGGCGCACAAGAGCCTCTTGCCTCCAGGGCTAAGCTTCCGGGCCTTTGACGATCCCGGATGGCTGTGGCTCTTCCGAAAAGGAGGGGCGCCGGAGAACCTGCGCGAGAGGCAATTCCGGACTGCGTTTGTGATACTCACCAGGGCCGACGAGATCATGGAGAACCTGAGCGCACACGGCGTCAAAACGATTCGACACGTGGCGCCTGCCCCGCGACTGGGCAAACATCTGGTGGCGCATCTCCATGAAGGCCTGGGCCTGCCCGTGCCCCCCCGCGAACCGGCTCTTCTTCATCTGGCGCGGCCGGAGAGGCGAGATCTCATGTGGATCCATCCCGGGAGCGGCGGCGCGGCCAAATGCATCCCGCTGGAAGATTGGACCGCGATAGTAGACCACGCGCAGGAGTTAACCGGGTGGGAAGTGGCGATCACGGCAGGGGAAGAGGACGGTTTCCTCAAGCAGGACCCGCTCTGGACCGAACTGACCTGCCGAGACGGAAGGAGGCTCGTCGAAGGTAGGTTGCTGTCGGAACTGTGCGCAGAATTGGGCGGCGCGCGCTTCTTCATAGGGAGCGATTCGGGAATCAGCCATCTGGCCTCGGGCCTGGGGGTGCGCTCTGCGGTGCTTTTTGTGGCCACCGATCCCGGGACGTGGGCCCCGTGGGCCCCTGAGGATCAGGTGTCAGTGGTGGAAGTGGGGAGGGGACGTTGGGGGCGAGAGACCTTGCTGTCCGCGTTGGAGAGGGTGGTCCTTGGGCGCGGAGGGTCGTGGTGAGTTGGGGGGTGGCGCTTGGTGCGGATTTCGTGGTCACGTCATGAGTTTCGCAAAACAAGTGATCAAGCAATAAGCTCAAAAAAGGATAATAATTTAAAGAATAAGCGCGATCTTCTCAAGTAGTTTCTAAGAATCCAATCCCTTGAATTTCATATAATTTCTAGATAATTATTCTAATATCTCAAATTTCTATCATTTTTTTCTTGACAAACAAAAACTCTCTGGTAAATGTCGCCATCACAAAACGTTGCCTCTGGGAGGGAGGGTATGTCTCTAGGAAAACCCTATAATGTAGTAGTATGTATAGTGTTTTTGCTCTTGGCTGTCGCGGCGAACGCCCACGCCTACTCCATGGTCCAGGCTGCCGCGCCCCCCGCAAGCGAAGACATCTACTCACCCACCGTCGCCAAACAGGCGCCGCCCCCGCAAGCTCCCCCGCAAGCGAAGGAAAGGCCCAAGACGATCGTCAAGACAAAGCCGATCTACAAGGTCAAGCCCGCAGAACGGGTCGCGTACGCGTACCGCCCGCTGTGCATCCTGCCCCAGACCGCTGTCCGCGGCTGGGAATTGGACGCTCAGGTGGTCTTCGCCCGGACAAAGGGGACGGTCCGGTATTTACGCGGCACATTCGGGACTCTGGGCTTCTTCGGTCTTTACAACGAGGACTTGGACTTGAACGCGGATCTGGGTTTGCCCGATCACGACGTGGTCCCCATGTTCACCGCGGTATACCGTTTCCGGCCGAATTGGGCTTTGCGGTATTCATACATGCCCATGGAAGCCAGCAGCTCCCCCAGTCTGTCCAGATCCTTTATCTTCGGCAACAACACCTATACTCCGGGACAGAATATGCGCGCGAAGTGGGAACGGGCCCAGCATCAGGTCGGGCTGGTTTATGACCCGATCCACACGTATGCGTCACGGTTGAGCATCTTTGGGGAGTACGTCCGGATCGATGAGAAGATCAGCCTCGGGCAGCCGGGATGTTGCGGCGACGCTTTGTACAACGAGCTCAACATGGGAATGGCCGGCCTCGAATTCAAAAAGTGCCTGAAAACCGGTCCGTACTGCAACACATTCTCCTTAGAGTGTAAAGCAGGCATCGCCTTCTTTGACGATGCGTTCGGTTCCGATATCTCCAGCGGGATCAAGTACACGATCCCCATGAGCAACGGCCGCTGGGGGTATGTGGAAGGCGGTTACCGATATCTTACCTACAAGAAGAATTACAGCGACGCCACCCGCATCGACACTGCCATGGATGGCGGATACCTCAAAGTAGGATTCCTCTTCTGAAATGCAGGGAGCCGTGGGTGAACGCGGAGGGACCTCGCGGCTCTGCAACCGCTTTTTGTCGACGGCCTGAGCATACCAGCTTTCTCTTGCCCGACCGGCATGTGGTCGTCTCCCTCCCAGCTCGTTCCATCCGGTCGGGCTCTTTTTTTTTGTACAGGTTCGTCCAGGGCCTCGTTGTCAAGGGCGTCCAAAAGGGCCATACTACGAAGAGTTCGCCCGGCTTCGCGCTGAAGCGCGGGGCCGGAATCATGGAACGTGGTGAGCCTCGATGCTTACGCAGCGAATACTGAGGATTATTGAAGAGAATCCGGGGATGTCCGGAGAGCGGCTTTCCGAGCTGTTCCAGCTCTCTTCCTATCGCCTCCACCGCGTATTCAGACACATAGAAAGGGATCTGTCCGGACGAACACTGGTGCACAGCCAAGAGCACGGCGTGTGGATTGTGGGCGTAGACCCGGCTCAATGCACGGCCACGGAATGGGCGGGCCCGAGCAAGAGAGGCTATCGCCAGTGCCTGAATTCGCCCGAGTTTAATGATGGGCGCTGCTATGAGCATTCCCAGTGCGAGAATCCTGAAATGATCGCGTTCGCGCGTCGAGTGGCTTACCTCACCGGACCGGGTCGGCCGAGCGCAATGACTTTCAGTCAACTGGGTCTCACCCTGGTCGAAGAGCTGGTAGCCGCGCTGGCGCCTCTCGACCCGTGGACACGAAAAGATTATGCCAACAAGAGGCGGTTGCTCACCATGCTGGCTGCCGCCCAGAGGGTCCTGGAGCAAAGACTGCGGATGCGCGGGGAACGAGGCCAAGGACTCCCGCCGGAATTCGAGAGGCGTCACCGGGCATCATCGATCAATCCGTTTGAGTTCAGCCTGAAGAAGCACTTCGCGGTGTTGGAAGTCTCGTCGGACGCCACGCGCGCGGAGGTGGTAAGGGCCTGGAGACATCTGGCTCGCATCCATCATCCCGATCGAGAAGGCGGCGACGAGGACAAGATGAAAGCCATCAACCTCGCCAAAGACAGGATATTCCGGATCAGGCGATGGGACTGAGCTTCCTCCGTTGAACCACGCGAAAAAGGGGACGCTCCGCGCGTCCCCTTTTCACATGAAGTCACAGATCAGGCTACCAGTAGGCGCCGAAGAAGCTTTCCGCCCCCAGCCCTCCAGCCATCATCTTGGTTTTCTTGGATTTCTTCTCGGTGAAGGGCACGAGCCGAGGGCCACGTCCCTGGCCGAAACCGAAAGGCTTCGCAGGAGGAGGCGCCATGCCGTACCCGAAGGGCGCTGGAGATCCCGCCGGGCCGCAATAGGCCGGGGCGGGAGTAGGACCGCAGTAAGGCGCGGGCGGCGGCATAGGGCATGGAGGCGGAGGGGCCCCGCAGACGCTTGGCCGGCGACATTTGTCTATGAGGCAATCCGCGGCTTTGAACGGCAGAGCGATCGCGCCGGTGACCAAGTTCAGGGCGCCCCTGCAAAGGGCCTCGAGAGGACCGGGCCCGCACTTCGGTTTGTACGGCGGCGGCCCACACGGAGCGGGCGGGGAGGCCGGCGGCGGACATGCGGCCATCGGCTTGACCTTCATGGGTGGACAGGCCGGGGGAGCGCACATAGGCGCCGGCGCATACATGGTGGGCCCGCAGACAGGGGGCGGACACGGGGGGCCGCCTGCTGTGGCGGGAATGACCCATACCATCGCAAGTAGCGTCACCACGATCAGCGCTCGTGCGAGAGTCGCTCTCTGCATGGAAACCCTCCTTCACTGAAAGGAGCGCATCAGCAACGGCCTTGGTTCTGGCGCCCCTTGATCATTCATTGCGCTTGGAAGGCATTATAATACCGGAAGAGAAAATCCACTGTCAAGACAACTAATTAACTAATTCATATTGTTGGATTATAGCCATCGCCCACATTTTCTTGTCCGAATTGCGCAGCGGAATTCCCTTAGCTCGGCAGTCCCCGGAGTTGTTCCGCAACTCATCGGCTTTGCAGTCGTCTAGTCTTGGGGTTCTTCGATGTCTGCGGCGGGTGGAGCTTCAGGGCCCGGGGGCTTGGGAAATCCCACTCGGCCGCATCCAAAATCAAGGGAATTCACGGTTCCTAGGTTCTGGACCACGCGGCTGAGGTAAGCATTTCCTTTGAGTTCCCATTCTCGGACCATCATCTCCAAGACGGGTTCATGGTTCGCATCAAAGGAGATTTTGCCGCGTAATCCTCTGATGGCGCTCTCCTGGAGAATATCGACGAGCTTTCCGATCGGAGCGCCTTCGTTTGTTTGTCGCACGGCGAGTGAGATCGCGGCCGCAATCTCGTAACCTTCGGCAAGCCTGGACACCGACGTGATCCTTCGGCCCACCTTCTGTTTGGCCCGTGTGACCAGATTCACGGGGTCTTTGATGCTCGTCAGAGTGCGGATTCCCAGCGCATCCTTTCCAAGGTCCGACAGGGGCCGGGGATACTCGGTTAAGGACTCCGGGCCGACTAGCGGGAGCTTCGAGAGCTGGAATTCCTTGCGAAATGCCTTGAGGAAGGGCCCCGTCTGCCGATCTGAAAACGCTGCGAACACGAAATCAGGCTCAGCCTTCTTGATTGCTTCAAGAAGTTTATTCAGACCCGCCGGCCACTGCGCGACCATGACGCGCTCCGTGAAGATCCCCCCGGCGCGCTCGAAGCTGTGAGCAAAGAAATCAGCCTGTTCATTGCCCAGCCAATCGTCACTTCCGGTCAGGAACACCTTCTGGCCGAGATTGGCGAGGGCCCATGGGGCGAGCGGACGAGAGGTCTGATATGTATTGGCGCAGAACGAGAAGGTGTTGGGGAGGCAGAATTCACCGGCGACCAGCCGGACCGACGGATTCGTCACGAAAAGCACAGCCTCGACGTCCTTGACCGCGCGAATCACCTTTTCATTTGCTTCCAGCGAGAACGGCCCAATCAGGAACTGAACCTTTCGTTTGATTCCCAGATATGCCAGCCCTTCCAAGGCGCCGCTCTCGTCAGCGCCTACGTCTCTGCGGATTGTTTCCAGAGAGAGCGTTTCATCGCCCTGTTCCTTGAAGTAAAGCTCAAAGCCCGCGAGAAGCGAGGAAGCCTCTCCGGTCCATTGGCCTTGATCTGAAAAAAGAAAGCCGACGCGAGCCGTTTTCCTCTTAGCATAGCTCTGGTTCACGCCCGCGACGATCATGAGCGCGGAAAGGCCTGCTGCGGCCAGGAATCTGCGACGAGACGGATCGACCACAGTGTCATGCCGGGAGCTTCCCGCCTGAGCATTGCGGCCGTCGCAACGGTTAGAATGACCCTGGTCTGAAATGACGCTCTCCGTCACCGGTTCCGGAAAAGGATAAATCCGCGACATGTAACTCCTTGGATGCGCTGCTTTGAATAAGCTCGCCGGCCTGTTCTTATCACATCGGCGCGGTTTTCGTGCCCGACGAATCCTAGCCCAAACGCACAGCGCTGTAAAGCAGTTGAAGAAGCGGTTTGCAGGCATTCGGTTATCCGGGGGCTGGTGTCTAGATTCCTGCGCAGTACGCGTGGTGGACTGTGGGGAAATCGTAGCGGATCCGGTCGTCATCCCGGATTTCAGGGCAAGGGAGGAGGCGGAGGCGGCTTGGGTGGGCTCAAGGGGGGCAAAGGAGGCAGCTCTTTCAAGTTTTTCCTCAGGTCTTCGATACCCTGTTGGACCGCGTCAAAAACATCCTTGTTTTCTTCCTTGAATTTCCTCACTTCCTTGACGGTCTTGTCCAGGTCCTTGAGCGCGGACGAAGCGCCTTCGGCCAGACCTTCCGCGAAAGGTTTGACCACTTTCTCCGAGGTCTCCTTGCCCGCTTCGTACATCTTGCGGGGAACCTCATCCCGTTTGGTATCGCTGATTATCGCGTCCAGTTGTCCTTTCAGGATGCCCTTGACGATTGGGTACACTTTTCGAGCCACGAACTCCGCGCCCTCTTCCAAGTTTTCGTCCGGGGTATCTTTGAGGGACTGCTTCAGTCTCTTGCCCGCGTACGAAGTGACAGAGTCCATAAGAGTGGAGGGATTCTTATCGCTAGGCTGGGGAGTGGTCCGGGAGCCGGTCAGAAATGCGGCCCCGCTGTAGGCGATCAAGAAGATCACTAATCCCGCGAGGGCGCACACGAGAGCCCGCTGCATCGCAAGCCTCAAAGCCGCCCCCCGACCGATCAGGCCGGGGGGCGTATGAAAATCGAAAGAGCTCCTCCGCCTACTTGGGATACGTCGGATAAGGAACCGCCTGGTACTTGGACGAACTGATCGGCTTGTACACTTTGGCGGTCTTGCGCGCCTTCGGCGGGGGGCACGGTGGCGGACACTCAGCCCGCACGCACACCACCTTGCATGACGGCGGGATGAAAGAGTCCTGTGAGCACTTCACCACGGCTTGTTCCGACGCATGCGTCGGCGTCGGCCCGTAGCCCAGGTACAGAGCGCCCCTGAAATTCTTGGCCGTGGCCACAAAGAGCGGCGCACTGTACACAGTGGACGCCAAGAGCAGCGTAACCACCGCACAGGCAACAACCACGCTAATCTTCCTCGTCATCTCATACCTCCATCTGCCGATATCATATAACTTGATAACTCTCTCGTCCAGCTTTTACCCACAAGCCTTTGCCGGAAAGGCTCTTTTCGCCATTCTTGCTCTTAAATAGGCCCGACGAATGCCCAATCGCCGGGTCCCGGTCTCGCGAGCGCCATGATCCGGCCAAGGGTTAGTTTATCACCTGCCGGCCTTCCTCCTCCTTTTCGGGTTTGAGGGACGGTTGCCCTGTGGCTTCCAGAACGCTTGTCCAGAGCCTGTCTTTGAGATCCACCTGCTTCCGCCCTTGCACTACCAGGCGAATCGGGATCAGCACATACTCATCGTTCCAAGTCCCGATCACCACACTGGTCTTTCCGGCAATCCCGGCGTGAACGGCCTTTTGTCCCAGAAAGCCGCAGAAGACCGCATCATCGGCGTTTGCCGGGACGGAACGGATCATGTAGCTGGGATCGATATACTTGATATTCATTTCGATCCCTTTTTCTTTGAAATGGTCATCGATACGGTCCTTCAGGTACCATCCGATGTCTCCGAGCTTCACGTTGCCTGATGGGTCTGTTCCCTCCTCCGAGCAGTATTTCTGGCCTGCGCCTTCAGCGACCACAATCACTGCATGTTTTCGCCTTTCCAGACGCTTCTCCAACCAGGCAAGGAGACCGTGAGGGCCGTCAATGTCAAAGTCCGATTCCGGGATCAGCACCAGATTGGCATCTCGCTGAGCCAGGGAAGCCCACGCGGCAATGAACCCGGACTGGCGCCCCATGAGCTTTACAAGCCCGACCCCGTTGGGAGAACCCAAGGCTTCCACGTGGGCCGACCCAATCGCCCTGGTAGCCATGCTCACCGCCGTGTTGAAGCCGAAAGATCGGGAGAGAAAATTGATATCGTTATCTATGGTCTTGGGAATTCCCACCACTCCGATCTTGGCCCCACGATTCGCCACTTCGTCGGCGATCTTCAACCCGGCCCTGAAGGAACCGTCTCCGCCAAGCACGAAGAGAAGCCCGATGTTCATCCGCTCCAACGCGTCCACGATCTCCGAGGGATCCTGAGGTCCTCGGGAAGTGGAGAGAATCGTCCCGCCCAGCTCGTGAATCTGCGCAACCGTGCTCGGGTTCAGCTCCATAACCGCGTGACCGTGCCGGGGGATGAATCCTTGGAGCCCATACATGATTCCCACCACATTGCGCACTCCGTAGGTGTGAAACAGGGTGAGAACCACCGACCGAATCACGTTGTTCAGCCCTGGACAGAGTCCTCCGCATGTGACGATCGCGCACTTGAGCTTGCTCGGATCGAAATAGATCTTTCGCCTGGGACCGGCTTTCACAAAGGAGATCGGCTCCCGACCCGCGTTTACCTCCCGACAGATCTCTTCAGCGGAGGCGCTGTGCAAGACCCGCTCCGAATCCTCCACAAAGTAAGCGGAGTCCAGTGGAGAATCTATCTTAGGTTCACCGAGCGTCTGGACGGCTGTATCCATCGTGGCGCCATATTTCCGCGAATCTTTTGTCGTCCGGGAGTGGTTCACCATATACCAAAAAGCAAGAAAAAGCAATAAACAAAAGATATTAGCTCAACGGGGTCTCCGGGACTTCTCCCAACAGATTATCGAACATGTGATTCCGGCGAAGTCGCCTCCTCTCCCCAAGAAATCAACCGGTTCTAGACATTGAAGCGGAAAAGGATGATGTCTCCGTCTTGGACCTCATATTCTCGCCCTTCCAGGCGGAATTTCCCCCCTTTGTGCGCTCCCACGGTCGAACCCGCGTTCATGAAGTCCTCGAAGGAAACCACCTCGGCTCGGATGAATCCCCGTTGCATGTCGGTGTGAACCACTCCCGCCGCATCCAAAGCCGTTTTGCCTCGATTGAGCGGCCAGGCCCTCACCTCTTTGTCGCTTACGGTGAAGAAGACGATCAGCCTCAACAGCTCGAAGGATTTCTTGATGATTCTGTTCTTCGCTCCTTCACTCAGGCCAAGATCGTTAAGGAATTCCCGCGCATCGTCAGGGTCCAGTCGAGCGATCTCCGCTTCCGCATCGGCGTAGATCCAGTCGGCAGCCACATAGGGCTGGCCGGTAACACGCTGCAAGATCTCTTCCACCAGCGTGTCGATCTCAGCACGCGGCTTGTTGTCCCCCGCATTTACCAGAAACAGCTCCGGCTTTGCGGACAGGAACGCGAATCCTCGGAATTTCTCGAATCCCGCCACCTCAGGCACCGTGCGAAGCGGTGTTCCGTCTTGCAGGAGAGCTCTTGCCCTCTCCAGCATAGTTAACTCATCGGCCATCTCTTTCCTGCCCCGCTTCAAATCGATCGTTACTCGTTCCAAGCGCTTCTCCACGACGGACAGGTCCGAGAGGATCATCTCTTCTTCCACTCGTCCAAAATCTTTCAGGGGTTGCGGGGGGTCAAGACGGGGGGAATCGAAGAAGCGCACGCAGTGGACGAGCGCGTCGAGCGGCCGCATGTGGGAGAGTATCGCATCACCGCGTGCGCCGCCTTCCTTCCCTTCTCCGATCAGTCCGGCGATATCCAGGTATTCCACATGAACTGCGGTGGCCTTCTTGGGCTTGTGGTAGTGGTTCAGGAAGTCCAATCGATCGTCCTCCACCGTCACCACCCCTACGTTCGGTTCCCCATATCCCCGATGGTCTCCGGCGGTCACACCTCCGGTAAAGGCTCGAAAGACAGTGCTCTTGCCGCTTCCCGGCAGACCGATGATTCCCAGTTGCACGAGTGAGAATCCTTTCCGCGCGCTATGACCGACTGCGCCCTTTTGTCAAAAGACGTGATGAGCGTCCGACGATACACCGGGTCGGCGCGCGGCACGCACGCAAATCAGCCTTCGACGAGGCCCCTACCTCGGAAACTCCTCGCTCGCTGTCTATGTGCCTCTTATTGCGGTTTGACGAATCTGACATAGAGCAGGATTCCGTTTCCCTGCTCTTGGACCGGTTTGGGAGGATCGACCCCCGCGCCGGCTCCGGACTCGATTTCGCCGTGGTCAACGAGAGCGCGGGTCAAGCTCCCATATGCGTCAGGCGGGATGATGATGCGCACCAAACGTTCACGAGCGCTCGGCCGAAGGTCTTCCCTCACGACCGTGCCCTGCAAGCCCGGGAGAATCCGCTTGAGCAACTCCTGAGCCTCTTCGGGCCGAGAACTTACAACAGTGAGATTGTCCGCTCCCAGTCGATCGGCCACTGTGGGCAACAAATTATGAGCCGCCTGAGCGCCGCTCATTCCGGATTCCGGTGTTGTAAGTGGGATTCGGGGAAGGTTGGTGGAAGGATTGGAAAGGGAGGAGTAATAGGCTGGGGCCAGGGCGCCGTCACCGCCCATGGTGGTGATCGTCGCGCGACGAGGCGCCGGAGCGATCGACTTGCCTCCCTCCTCCGCGGTCGCGACCTCCGCGGAGACCGGAGTCTCCGAGTGGCGCGCGAGTTCCACGGGTGGCTGTCGAAAAAGCGAATAACCGATGAGGACGATACAGAAAAGCGCCGCCATACCCGCAGGCAGAGGCATGCGGGGCGCGGTGAGGGTGAGATCCTTAAGAAAATCAAGCCAAGAACGGGAAGAAACAGCGTCAAGCCGACGATCAAGATGAACCATGAAATCGCGGGGGGGCGAGACCCTTTCCAGACCGGCAAGCGCTTTGACCGCGTCGGAATACCACTGGAATTCCTCCCGGCAGCAACTGCACTTGTTCATATGGTCATAACAACGTGATCTGGTCTCCGAATCTACACTACCCTCATGAAGCTCCAAAAACATACCGGAAATTTGATCGCATTCACTCATGACAAAACCTTCTTCAGTTTCTCTTTCACGACCATTCTCGCCCGATGCAGGCGGGACTTGGTAGTTCCTTCCGGGAGATTGAGCATTCGCGCAATCTCTTCGTAAGAAAAACCTTCGATGTCTCTTAGAATGACAATCTCCTTGTGATCAGGTTCCAGGTCATCAATGGCTTCTTGGACGATTTTCTGTATTTCCTTGCCTGCAAGCAGGTCTTCCGGGTTCGAGGTGGAATCGGGAAGTTCTCGTGGAAGCCCTTCCCGATCTTCGTCCCCGTCACTGGGCCCCTTATTGGCGAAGTACCCTCTGCGCTTAAGGTACTTGAATCGGTTTTTTCCTCTGTTCGTAGCGATCTGGAAGAGCCAAGTAGAGAATTTCGATTCTCCCCGAAATCTCTTCAGATTCTGATAGGCCGCGGTGAAAATATCCTGAGCCAGATCGTTGGCCTCTTCCTGGTCCCCGACGAATCGGTAGGCCAAGTTATAGATTCTTCTGTAGTATTTTTCAACAAGTATGTTGAAGGCATCTCGGTTGCCCTCCACACACTCCTTGACCGTCTCCCTGTCCTCATCCTCTTCCGGTCTGTAGGTTGAGGCGAGCAGCAGATTTACCAAAATTAGACACAAACCACCGAGAATTGTTTCAGGGGAGGCGAGCACTGGACACAGTTCTGCTCCGTAGGTGATCCGTAAGAAAATAGATAAAGATGCGGGCACAAGTCAAGAAATAAGCGAGAAGCGCGCTCGCGCGCTGTGACTGGCGAGCGCTTTGAGCACAGCAGGAGCCTTGCTTTCTGACAACCGGAGTATCGAGCCGCGAAACCGACCCACTTCCCAGTGAAAGAAGCCGGTCATGTTTTTCCGGCGTCAATAAGCCAAACCTCTTGACAAATAGTCATTTATTATTTATTTTTGATACGTTAGGGACTTTCCCGGTTAAGGGCGCTGACTGCCCTAATAAATTCTGTAGATTATTCTGCTTTTGTGAAGTAAAAGCTTCGCCGCGACCGACAACTTGCGCGGCGCGCTCCGGAGTCAATTCATTGCTCTCGAAGAAGCCGCTTGCCATTCTCGCTGCCTTGTTCCTACTGGGGGGCAGCGCTTTTGCCTTTCAGCCGGCTCAATCTCAGAGCTCCGTGACCGATATGATGGGCAGTATCGGCAAGAGGGGCGGGGCTTTCTTCGCGCCGAACGCTCGACCCGCGTCCAGTGACGCGCAGAGTCGTCCCCGCGTGATACGGACCGTTGCGCCCCCGACGGCGCGCTCGGTTCAGCCCGCTTTATCCCCGGGGATAGATCAACCAAAGAGCCTGCCTGTGGGGCCGCGCAGGATCTCCGAACAACCCGATGGCGGGCGGATTGCCTCGCTTTCGCACGCGCCCTCCGCAGCGCAGCCCAATGGAGGACCTCGTGCGCTGCCGGGGAGGATCGACAAACTCCTTGGCGCGCCTCTACCGGTCGCGGAGGTGAGGGGCAGGGGACACGAGGAGCCGGCGATTCAAGCCAAGGCGCTTTTGTGCTTGGATTGTTCGTCCAACAGGGTGCTTCTGGCTAGGAACGATAAGGAGCCGCTCCCTATCGCCAGTATCACCAAGCTTGTGAGCGCCATGGCGGTTCTTGACGCCATGAGCCTTGACCAGGTCGTGGAGACCCCGAAAGATATCACGGAGGTAGAGCCCAAGAAGGTTGGTATCCAGCCGGGCGACCGCTTCACGGTAAGAGATCTGCTCCACGGCATGCTCATCGTCTCCGGGAATGATTGCGCCGAGGTTCTGGCGCGCGCGTACCCTCACGGTGGTCGGGACGGCTTCATTCAGGCCATGAATAGAAAGGCGGCGAAACTAGGCGCCAGGCAGAGCGCCTTCTTTACGCCCAGCGGACTGGACATGCGCGTAACTCTGGGCAGAAAAGACGGCAAGGCGCTGGAGAGCAAGAATCTAAATGCAGCCTCGGCCGAGGAAGTAGCCCTCATCGCGAAACACGCGTTCGACTATCCCGCGATCCGCCAAATCGTCGGCGCAAAGACTTACGCGATGAAGACCGTCAATTCAAGGCCCAAGACCTATCGACTCAAATCCAACGACCGACTCCTCTTTGAGCCCGTGCCGCTGGCAGGCGCCAAGACGGGCTTCACCAACAAGGCCGGGAAATGCATTGTGGCCCTCTTCAATGATAATGCGAAAGACTACCTGGTCGTGGTGCTAAACTCGCCTCAACACTTCAAAGCAGCGGAAAAAATCTACCGCTGGGCCTCCAGCGCGTTCTGAGAGCTTTCCTAAGCCTCTTCGATCATCTTTCGGAAGCGGTCAAAGAGGTAGCGCGAGTCGTGGGGCCCGGGAGAGGCTTCGGGATGGTACTGGATGGAAAAGACGGGGTGCTTCTTGTGTGTCAGCCCTTCGTTGGTCTGGTCGTTGAGATTGATGTGCGTTACTTCGCACTCGGATTTGACGCTCTCGGGATCCACTGCGAAATTGTGGTTCTGTGACGTGATTTCCACCTGGCCGGTGTCGAGCCGTCGAACGGGGTGATTCGCGCCGTGGTGGCCGAAGTTCAGCCGGTACGTTCTGCCGCCCAGGGCAAGTCCGAGTATCTGATGTCCCAGGCAGATGCCGAAGATCGGCTTTTTTCCGATAAGGTTCCTCACGTTTTCGATGAGGTACGGCACTCCTTCCGGGTCTCCGGGTCCGTTGGAAAGGAATATGCCGTCCGGGCCCCACGCCAGCACGTCTTCACTGGGCGTGGACGCGGGAAACACCCGCACGGCCGAGCCCGCGTCAACGAGCAGACGCAGGATGTTTTGCTTGATACCGCCGTCATACGCAGCCACGCGGAAGAGCCCCTCAGATTTCTTGGGCTGCCCGCTCCACTGCCAGGAGCCTTCGCCCCAGTCGTACGGCTCGGAGCAGGTCACCTCCTTGACCAGGTCGCAGCCGTCGATCTCGGGGTATTCCTTTACCTTCTTAAGTAAGCGAGCCTCGTCATGATCGAGCGTTGAAATGATCCCTTTTTTTGCGCCCGTTTCTCTCAGGTTCAGGGTGAGTTTTCTTGTGTCGATGCCCTGGATACCCGTGATGCGATGTTTTCTCAGGTAGGTTTCCAGGTCAGTGTCTTGGCGCCAATTGCTCGGATGAGGGCAGTATTCCTTGACGATGAAGCCGGCCAGGTAAGGCGCGACGGATTCGTTGTCCTCGAAATTGATGCCGGTATTGCCGATATGAGGATAGGTCATGGTCACGATCTGTCCGCGATAGGAGGGGTCGGTGAGGATTTCCTGATAGCCGGTAATCCCCGTGTGGAAAACCACCTGGCCGATCACTTCGCCTTCAGCGCCGAAGGAGGTCCCTCTGAAGACGGCGCCATCCACAAGAACGAGAGTTGCTTTCATCAAATTTCCTTGGCAAATTCCTGAAGTCGCCGCATCCCCTGATCGATGCGCTCGTCAGGGGCTGTCATGGATATTCTGAAGCACCGCTCGCCGCTGGGGCCATATCCCACTCCGGGAGTCACCACGAGGCCTTTCTTTTCCAGCAAGTCCGCGCAGAAGGTCACCGAGGAATTGTACTTATCGGGAACTCGAACCCAGAAGTAATAGCTCGCGAGCGGTAGCTGGAACCTGAACTCGGATGTCCGGAGCGCGGCTGCGATCCGGTCCCTGCGATCCTTGAATAGCTTAGTCCTTTCACGGCCGAATGCCAACACCTGGGGATGGCTCAAAGCACGAGCCGCGGCCCTCTGAATCGCCATGAATACGCCTGAATCGAAGTTCGACTTCAGGGTGAGAAAGGCCTGAATCAGGTGATCTGCCCCGACCACAAACCCGACGCGCCACCCGGTCATGTTGAAGGTCTTGGAAAACGAGTGGATCTCGATAGCCGTCTCCTTGGCTCCCGGGATTTGCATGATGCTGATGGGCCGCACTTGTTCCTCAAAGTAGACCTCTGAATACGCGTTGTCCGCGAGGATCACCAGATCGTATTTCTTCGCGAAGGCCACAAGCCTTTCAAAGAAGGATACATCCGCAACCGCTGCGGTGGGATTGTTCGGATAATTGACGAAAATGATCTTGGCTTTGTAGGCCAGTTCAGGGTCGATCGCGTCCAGATCCGGCAAGAAATTGCGTTCTTCCAGGAGCGGAATCCGCGCGGCTTCCGCGCCTGCGAAGCCAATGGCGGCCTGGTACACGGGATATCCCGGATCCGTGATGATGCCGCAGTCACCAGGGTCCAGGAATACCATGGGCAGATGGGAGACAGCGTCCTTGCTCCCGATGCTTGCCATGATTTCTTTCGCGGGATCCAGCCGGACTCCGAAACGTTTCTCGAACCAATCCGCCACCATACGACAAAAGTCAGGCTCGCCCTTGTAACTGGGGTACGTATGATTCCGTGGGTCGCGGATCTCTTCTTCCATGAGTTCAAGGACGAAGTTGGGCGTGGGACGGTCCGGGTCCCCAATAGCGAGGGACACGACGTCAATGCCTTTTTGTTCCACGGCTTTGCGCTTCTCGTCGATCAGGTGGAAAAGGTAAGGGGGCGTATCGATCACCCGCCGCGAAAATTTCATGAAAATCCTCCGATTCCAGAATGCAGAAGTCCTCTCAAGACATGTGACCGTCTGAGGAAATATCGGGAGAGACCTGGCAAGAAGGTCCTCCCAGACTAACCTTCCCCAAAATCTTCACTTGTGCAACCACTATTACGGTTTCAAGCCGATGGAGGGTTGCGCCAGGAGCGCGCCCTGAAAGCATTCGGGTTGAGGCTGGAAGTCCTTCTCAATCATGGCGTAGGCGCTATGATTGTGGATCGATTCCATGTTTTCGGCTTCTATCCTGTACCACGTGAAGTTATCTTTTTCGTTGAGCCGGGACACGGCCGCGCGAACAACATCTTCCACGAACATAGGATTCTCATACGCCCGTTCGGTGACAAATTTCTCGTCCGGCCTCTTGAGCAGGGAATAAATCTCGGAACTGACCGAGGCTTCCACCATTTCGATGATCTCTTCGATCCAGAAAAACTTACGGAATCGCAACTGAACCCGCACGAGGCCCCGCTGATTGTGCGCGCCGTGGTCCGATATCTCTTTGGAGCACGGGCAGACCGTGGTCACCGGAACCTCCACGCCTGCAATAAGATCGAATCGCTCCGCCAATGCCCCTCGCATGAAGCATGTGTACGACATGAGGCTTGAGGTCCTGGTGACAGGCGCCTCTTTTTCTATGAAGTAAGGAAACTCCACGTTCATATGCGCGCTCTTCGCGCTGAGCTTAGTCTTGATCTTTTCAAGGATCTCCTGGAATTTCTGAATGGAAATCTCATCGCGATACTCGTTGAGCACCTCGATGAACCTGCTCATGTGCGTTCCCTTAAAATCATGCGGGAGATTCACAAAGAGATCGAAGACTCCCACCGTATGCTGGAGCTGCTTGCGTCGATCACGCACGGAGATCGGATAGCGCACACCTCTCACACCAACCTTGTCAATGGGAATGTTGCGCTCGTCCCGAAGGCTCTGCACATCGAGTATGGATCTTTGGAAATTCACGATGGCTCTCCGTCAAGCTTTATCTTTCAGACGGTCATTGTGAGCAACATGAAACCGGACTACTTGTTCAAGCGCCGGAATTGAACTCTCCCGAGGCTCGTTTGCTTTACGCGGCTTACGGCGCCTCGTCTCTGATGAAGGCAGCCCGAGACGTGTCCGATTCCCAGACCGAGACCGAGTGCAATAAGCCGCCGCGGTCACCGAGACCACGGGCGATCTCTTGAAATAGAAAGGCAGCGATGTTCTCGGCCGAGGGCTCGATGCGGTCAAAGGGCTCCAAATCGTTCAGGAAAGAATGGTCGAGTCTCTCCAGCGTCGCGCCCGCAACCTTTTTCAATTCCACGAAATCAATCACCATGCCCCCAGGGGAGAGCTCGTTCGTTCTCGCCACAATCATCACCCGATAATTGTGGCCGTGAAGCTTCTCGCATTTTCCCTTGTAATCACGCAGGCGATGGGCGGCGGAGAAGCCTGCTGTAACTTCTACCTCATACATGGTAATATCCTTAGATAGCGAGTCCGCATATTCTTAAGACAAAACATTAATGAATACATCAAACCTGGTGATACTGGCTACGAAAACAGGAAAAAGAGATTGACAACCGGGGCCTCCGAGACTATACCCATCGCCAACGTCCCGGAAATGAGCCCTTGTGACCAAGTCCTCCGGGAACCGCATCGAGGAGCCTGCGGATGACGCTTATCCGGATTGCCGTTCTCGTCACAATATCATATTTTGCTGCATTGGTGTTACTCCATCCTGCGGTCTGCGCCGCGCGCGATGCCACGCTTCGACGAGCCGCAACCGGCTCGGATACTTCACCGATCACCCGTTATCAGCAGCAGGGGCAGGCTGAGTCTAGGGGGACGCGCATGGGCTTCTCACCCATGCCCTATCAACCGGAGCCCGCAGAAGAGACGCGGGATTACCGCGCCCCCGTTCGCCCAGGCTTGCCCGACATTCGAAACCTGGTCAAACAGGTGAACAGGTCGGTCGTCTCCATCCGGATGCTCGACCCCGGCTCGTCATGGTCTCTGGGCAGTTTGCGAGAACAGGGAGAGCGGGCTATGGGGTATGGGTCGGGTTTTGTGGTCTCGGCTGCGGGCCATATATTGACCAACGAGCATGTGCTGCGCAACGGCTCGCGTATAGAGGTCGAACTCTTGGACGGACGCAAGTGCGATGGAAAGGTCCTTTATAAGGACGGCAAGAACGACCTGGCGCTCGTGAAGATAGAGATCTCGGATAAACTTGTCCCGGTCCAAATGGGAGACTCGGACGGTGTGGAGCTGGGCGATTGGGTGGTGGGCATCGGAAATCCTTACGGCATCGGCCAGTCGCTCATGATGGGGATCGTGAGCGCGAAAAAGCGTGTCATCCCGGGCGCGGGCTATCCCCCGCTCATTCAGATAGACGCGGCCATGAATTTGGGAAATTCCGGAGGCCCGCTGTTCAACCTGGAGGGCGAGGTTATCGGAGTCAACACGATCCTGCTATGGAAGAGCCAAGGCATTGGGTTTGCCACACCCATCAATGTGGCAAGAGGTTTCCTTTCCAGGGCAGGATTTCCGAGAGTCAAATCCGCATCAGCGCCGGCCGCGGGGCCTCTGGGACCGGCCGAAAACGGGCCTCGGTCCCTGGGAGAACCGTTCAATCCTCTGGCGCCACCCTGGAAATCGGGGCGCTAGGTTCCTATAATCCCATTAGAGACTATTGAGAAATTTGAGAAGAGGTTCCCATGGCGTCCAAGGAATCGAAAGCTACCCGAATGCTCAAGGACAGGCTCATCCTGGAAACTTCCCGCGTCTGGGACAAACTGAATGCCAAGGAGCGCGCGGCGGTCTTCGAGTACGCTAAAGAATACCGCGGATTTCTGGATCGAGCCCGCACCGAGCGACGCGCCGCCGCGTATTTCGTGGAAACCGCTGCCAAGCGCGGGTTCGTGGAACTGGGAGAACCGAAGCCCCGTGCAACCGGCTTGTATCAACTGGTTCGAGGCAAGTCGCTGGCAATGGCCGTTCCCGGCAAGCGACCCATGACCGATGGCATCCGGCTCATAGCGTCTCATACCGATTGCCCTCGACTCGACTTGAAACCGAATCCGCTTTACGAAGATACGGATCTGGCGCTCTTGAAGACCCACTACTACGGAGGCGTCAAGAAATACCAGTGGGTGGCTCGCTCTTTGGCGCTTGTGGGAACGGTGATTCTGGCAAACGGCGATCGGGTGGACGTGGAAATCGGTTTGGCGCCGGGCGATCCCATATTCGTCATAACGGATCTTCTGCCGCATCTGGGCAAGAAGCAAATGGAGAAGAAGGCCAACGAATTCATACCCGCCGAGAACCTCAACCCGATCGTGGGAGGGCTCCCGTACTCGGACAAGGACTCAGATCAAAGAGTTAAGCTGGCAATAATGGAATTGCTCAACAGCAAGTACCAGCTTACGGAAGAGGATTTCACCACAGCGGAACTACAGGTAGTGCCCGCCGAGCCCGCTCGAGATGCGGGCTTGGATCGAAGCATGATCGCTGGGTACGGCCAGGACGACCGAATCTGCGCGTATACGTCATTTACCGCGCTCATGGAAACGAAACGGCCTACACACACCGCCGTCGCGATCTTCTACGACAAGGAAGAGATCGGCAGTGAAGGAAACACCGGCGCGCAGTCACGCTTTCTTGAAATGTTTCTGATGGATCTCATGGAAGGATCGGGCATCGAGCCGAGCTTCCAAAACCTCAATCGCGTGTTTGCCAACGCGAAGGCGCTTTCCGCTGACGTGAACGCAGCCCTGGATCCTACCTATTCCGATGTTTTTGAAAAGCGAAACGCGTGCAAAATGGGTTCGGGCGTGACTATGGAGAAATACTCGGGCCACGGAGGCAAATACATGACGTCCGATGCGAACGCGGAGTATGCCGCGTGGGTGCGACGGCTTTTCAACGATCATGGGATCGTGTGGCAGACCGGCGGCCAAGGGAAAGTGGACGAGGGAGGAGGCGGCACCGTGGCAAAATTCCTGGCAAAAATGGGTATGGACGTTATCGACATGGGGCCGCCCTTGCTCAGCATGCATTCTCCCCTTGAAATTGCCGCCAAAGATGACCTGTGGATGTGCCACCGAGCGTTCACCGTTTTTTTTGCCAGCTAGGCCCGGCTGCAATGCTTGGGAGCTTTTGAACGCGATTGCCGTTGAGGCCCTTCACATTCCCCGACCCCCTTTCAGGAAAGGGGGTTCCGCGGGGGAGGGGTTTGTTCAGTCTTGTGAACCTCAGCAACCGCGTTCTCATATTATCGGCGGTTGAAGAATGGCGAAAATCCCTGCAAAGGGCCGCCGTCTCGTCTGCGCGGCCGCGGGAAAAAGAGATTGCGTTGAATGGCCGAAACCTGTAAGTTATCATATTGCCTGCATCGATCCCGGCGCCGATTGCCCGATATGAGGAGATCCGCAGGAAGGTTTCTACGGAGCCGTTCCCAATGCAACGACGGGCGCGGGTCGCCACACAAATGCGTCGTGGCCGATTGAATGGCTGGGCGCTCGTGTGCAGCCGGGTGAATTCCGATAAGCAGGCTTTTCGATCCCGAATAGAAGGGCTTGCTTTTTCAATTTCGCCCCCCGGCCCCGCGAACGAACTCTCAGTAAGCCCGGAGCAATATCAAAGACCACGGGCCGGGACGAATCCAAGGAATAGCGCCGGGCAGAGTTCCGTGCGCGCAGGAGCCGGGACCCGACCGGCTCAGTATCTTACAACCCCGGAGGTACTCACGGATGGACCGCAACGTATGCATCATTGCCGGAGGAATGTCCAAGTGGGGGGTCAGGAACGGGAGCCAGAGGGATTTCTTCCAGGAGGCGGCCAAGGCCTGCTACGAGGACAATCTTCAGGTTAACCCCAAGGAAATTGATGGGTTACTGGTTGCATCCGCGTACACGGAACGCACTTCGTACCAAACTCATCTGGCCCCACTTGTCGCCGAGCACATCGGCGTGAAGCCCAAATCGATCTGCGCAAGGGTGGAACTACTGTGCGCGAGCGGCAGCTCCGCCATCATCCTGGCATTCGGGTTGATCAAGGCGGGCCAGGCCGATGTGGTGATGGTGATGGGCGGAGAAAAGCTTTACACGCCACAGAAGTGGGAAGTCTTCTACAGCGAACTGGCCTCAGTGGATCACGATTGGGACGGCCCCCAAGGTTTGGGTTTGCCGCCGCCGGTCTTCGCGATGGTTGCCAAGCAGCACATGAAGCAGTACGGCACTACCAAGGAACAGCTTGGCGCAATCTCAGTCAAGAACCGTCGAAATGCGGCGCTGAACCCGAAAGCGCAATTTCAGCAGGGAATCACGAAGGACGAGTATATGAATGCTCGCCCGATCGTGCAGCCGCTCTCGCTCTTTGATTGCTGCCCGATTACCGACGGCGCCGCGGGCGTGATCCTGTGCGCGGAAGAAAAGGCCAAGCAATTGACCGATAAACCGCTGGTCTATCTTCGGGGCACGGGCCAGGCTTCGGTGAACAACATGTCCGCCAACATGCCCAGTTGGACCACCTGGGAAGCTCTCAAGATTGCCGGTCAAGAAGCCTATCGGAAGGCGAAGATCGAGCCCAAGGACGTCAAAGTGGCCATGACCCATGACTGCTTTACCATTTCCGAGATCATCGAGATGGAGGATCTGGGTTTTTGCAAGAAGGGCGAAGGCGGTCCGTTCGTGGGTGAAGGCCAGAACGATCTTGGCGGCAAGGTTCCCACCAATACGGATGGAGGCCTTCTCGGGTGCGGACATCCGTTTGGCGGCACCGGCATTCGGCAGGCCATTGAAGTGATGAAACAGCTCCGTGGCGATGCAACACAGCAGGTGAAAGGCGCGGATATCGGTCTGACCCACAATTTGAGCGGGTTCATCGCCGCTCACACGGTTCTAGTCTATGGGAGGGAGCCTGTATGACCACACCCGGGATCTCTGTGCTCGACGGCAAATATATGGTGACCATGGACCTGTTCCCGCAGCAGTCCAAGGAATTCAATCAGGTCTATGCATTTTACGAGAACCTCAAACAGGGACGATTCACCACTACGAAATGCGCTGACTGCGGAGCGGAATCCTTTCCCCCTCGCGTCATGTGTCCGGAATGCTTTTCCACCAATATGCAGTGGATTGATTGGCCTAACGAAGGGACCGTGATCGAATTCACCGAAGAAGTGGTGGGCGTGCCGCTTGGTTTCGGGAAAGCGCCGCTGGTCCATGCCCTGGTGGATCTCCAAGGTAAGAAGACTATGTTCGTGCGCGTGATCAACTGCGCGGAGGGTCAGCTCAAAGTTGGAGACAAGGTCCGGGTCGCAGTCTTCGATGTGGATCCGGTGCCACAGGAAGTCAAGGGCGGAATTCAAGAGATTCCGCGCGTATTCTACGCGTTTGAGCCGGTCACGTAGCCTAGGTTGCCGCTACGGAACACCGGATTCTATATGGCGTTACTGCTGAAAGGGGTTGTGGGTTCCGGTTTGCCTTCGCAACGTGATACCGCGCAATCCCCTGAATTCCACGCTTGGATTCTGAAGATCAAAGTCAAGGAGGAGGATTGAGACATGGCGCTTGAATGGTTACCTCGGGACCGCGAAAAGAAAGATCATCAGCTCTTCGGCCCCGAGCACTGGGGAACTGAGGCCCCATGCACGGTTTACGAGAAGAGACCTCTGACCGACCCAAAAGGAAACGTGATCGACGGACTTTACGTAGCCTGGGTCCGCCTGAACAACCCGAAGCAGTACAATTCGTACACCACCGAGATGGCAAAAGGCGTGATAGCGGGTTTTACCGCGGCCGGCCTCGATCGTTCCGTGGTTGCGGTGGTCTTCACCGGCACGGGTGACAGGGCGTTCTGCACGGGCGGCAACACCAAAGAGTATGCCGAGTACTACTCGATGCGGCCGCATGAGTACGGCGAATACATGGATATTTTCAACAGCATGGTGGACGCTATCCTCAATTGCAAGAAGCCAACCATCTGCCGCGTGAATGGAATGCGGGTCGCGGGCGGCCAGGAGATCGGCATGGCGTGCGACCTGGCGGTTGCCAGCGACCTGGCGATTTTCGGGCAAGCCGGCGCTCGCCACGGATCCAGCCCTGACGGTGGGTCCACCGACTTCCTGCCCTGGTTCCTCAACATGGAAGACGCGATGTGGAACTGCGTGAGCTGCGAGCTATGGAGCGCATACAAGATGAAGGCCAAGAACCTCATCTCGAAATGCGTTCCGGTCCTCAAGCAGGGCGACAAGTTTATCCGCAATCCGGCGATCATCACCGAAGAGTACGTGAAGGACGGCGAAATCGTATACGGCGAATTCAAGACCGGCGATGCGGCTCAGAAGGCCAAAGACCTGATGAAGGACCTCCCGATTGATTTCGAACTCCTGGACAAAGAGGTGACTAAGATTATCTGGACCTTTACCAACCTCTTTCCGGGCTGCTTGATCAAGGCAATCGACGGGATTCGGCAGAAAAAGAAGTTCTTCTGGGATATGAACAAGCTGGCCAACAGGCATTGGCTCATGGCCAACATGAATTACGAGGCCTTCCTCGGGTTCAATGCGTTCAACACCAAGAAGATCACCGGGCAAGATTTGATCGATTTCGTCAAGTTCCGACAGAACATTGCCGCGACGGCTCCGGCAACTCTTGACGAGTATGCCGAAGTCTTGGGCAAGCCGCAGAAGTAGGGCGTAGATTCAATAACCGGATGCGGTTCCAAGATCTGCCAGGTCTTGGAAGGATTCCCGGGAAGGCCCTCTGAAATCCCCCCAACTCCCCTTATAATAAAGGGGGGCACGATCCCCCTTTTCTAAAGGGGGATACAGGGGGATTTTCCAACTCCTTCCCTCCAAGTTAATTCTGGCGCCCTCCTGGGGTAAGGCGCATTGGCCTCAAGAGTCCACCAACAACCCGATCCCGTGCGTAACCCGGCATGAGGGCTCGCGTGTCCTCCGAAGCCTGCGGTCAGGGAGGAGATGTCATGGAATACAAGCTCATCCAGTGTGAAAAACACTTTGACGGAGCGGTCCTTAAGATTATCCTCAACGCGCCCAAAGCAAACGTCATGGAAGCGGCAATGCTCCGGGAGATCAATGCGTGCCTCGATTCTCTCAGGCAGGACAACAGCCTAAAGCTGCTCGTCTTCGAAGGCGCTGGGAAGCACTTCTCATTCGGCGCGAGCGTCCCCGAGCACACCAAAGAAAACGCAGCCATGATGCTCAACGCGTTCCATGCCATGTTCCACAAACTCATAGACCTCGCGATTCCCACCATGGCGATAGTGCGAGGGCAGTGCCTGGGCGGAGGCATGGAATTGGCCCTTTTTTGCAACTTCATCGTCGCGGACCGTTCCGCGTTCTTCGGGCAACCTGAGATCGTTCTTGCGGTGTTTCCGCCGCCGGCATCCGTAATGCTGTCCCTCAAAGTGGGTCAGGCGTACGCGGACGATCTGATCTTAACCGGTCGTTCCATCGATGGAGCGGAAGCGTATCGGATCGGACTGGCAAATATGCTGGTGAACGAAGGTGAAGACGCATGGGACGCGGCCGCGAAATGGATCGAGGCTCACATAGTTCCCAAGAGCGCGTCCGTGCTGCGCATCGCAAACAAGGCCGCGCGGACCAACTTCTTCCGCTTGCTCCGAGAAGACCTCCCCAAAATGGAAGGTCTGTACCTCAAAGAGCTTATGGAAACCCACGACGCGAACGAAGGCATCGGCGCATTTATTGAAAAACGCAAACCCGCCTGGAAAAACGAGTAATACCGCTTCGCTTTCAGAGAGGTAAAAATCGGGGAGGACCTTCTCGTAAGAAGGTCCTCCCCGACCCCCTCCCCAAGAACTTCCACCATTTTTCGGAATGCTCATTTCTCCTTAGGAGGAAATGAGCATTCCGAAAACCGTGGAGATTTCTTGCCTGAGCCGTGGGGGTACTTCTCTCACAACAAAATTTCCCCCATCTTGACTCTTTGAATGCGCATCTGTCTAACTCAATTCGTTCATGGAGAACTGTTTCCGGAGGAACTCTGTTCGCAGAGAGTAAAGGGTTCCCCTGCACCCATCCCAAAAGGCTTCACGACCGCGCGGGGTGCCACTGACCTGGACGAGGTCCAGGTCAGTGCTCAAGGGCGGTGTTCGGCTGGATAGGCCCTGCTAGCCAGCGGGTTCGCCAGACGCTCTCGCCACTCCTGTAGTGTTGATTCTACCGCTGTGACGTGCGCCATCAGAGTCCGGCCACTTCATCCTCACTGGGCCCTGAAACCTAGCATGAGCATTGACGTTCTCGCCGAGAAATGGCAGCTTATTTCTGCCTGCTTAGAATCATCGGAGGCCTTATGATTGTGTACTTCATCTGCGATGAATCAGGAGCAAAAGGTTACGCGGACCGTCCAGAGCAGTGCCCAGGTGAGACCGGAGTATTTGCGGGGTACTTCATACCAGAACCACTTTTCGAGGACGTAAGCGCAAAACTAGAGGCAACCTCATCTCGTTACTTCAGTACCGAGAAACCTCATTTGAGGGACTTGTCCCCGGATCAAAGCAGTGAACTCAGAAGCTCCGTTTTTTCAATCATACGCACCTGGGGGCTGCCGTGCACTTACGAAGCCATTCACGTCCAAGGACTGAATTTAGCGCATCAGCGAATCCTGGAGATCGACGAGAGCGCCAGGAAGGCTCGCACTAGCCCTACGAGAATTTCGTGGCGTCCCCGGCCTCGTTTGCTTCATGCCGAGCTCTTTCAGGGGCTTTTCTGCAAGGCGGCAGCTTTCTTCTTTGACAACTGTAGTGTGGATCGCGACGTCCTTACTATTTTTGTCGACAAGGTTGATGCATCAATTCTTGAGCAATTCCGGCTTGCTGCAAGAGAAATGACGGATTTCGGGCCCCGAACAGTTGAGGTGAAGGGATGGGATCCCAAAGAAAAGAAGGTCGTGCATGGAGAAATAAGGTTCGGACACAAAGGGACCGAGCTACCTGTCATGAAGCGGATGAGACGCCTTCATTACGAGATCGAGCTGGGGGCGGATCATCTCGTTCTGGCGGCAGACGTTCTCGCGAACAGCATTCAGCATATTTTTCGAACCAGGCCACCGCAAGAGGTCGGAAGACCCTTGCACACAGCGTCTGCCATACGAGACCATGAGCTGCGTGCCTATTTCTACGGCCTAATGGGAGACGAGGGAAGAGAAGGCCTCTGGTTTAGCGACAGCATTTTGATGCACCCAGACGAAGAGTCACGAATACGTGGACGAACATAAGAATTCTGGGATATGGTCACCAACTCGAGATCTTCTTGTGTGATGGATCTACAGAAGGTAGTCGTGTACGCGTTGGCTCGGGCCAAGATCAGCGCACCTATTGAGCGATATTGGGTTGTCGGTCGATACCAACAGGTTCAGCACTCTCTCATAAAATGATGCCTTCCTCTTTAGCGGACCGGCCACCACTTCAGAGCCTCAGCGATCTTCAACAACACTTGTGCTAATAGCGCAAGTGCCGCGATCCATAAACCACAGATCGTTAGGCGACGATCACGCCCGGTTTCTCGGGCTTTTGCTTCGCGCTCCTGCAGGATTGCGGCTGCTGGAAGAAGCATACCAGGATGGTGCCTCCAGAAGAAACACTGGTCGTGGCGTTCCACCTGGATTACGACATCTTGCTTGCGCGGCAGATCGTAGCCGGGGTCTTCCCGCCAAACGTTGAAGTGGCAGGCCAGCACGTACATATCCAACTGCCAGAAGTAATCCCCAGAGAGAGCCTTGTTCCTCTCACTCTCCTTAACCACCAATGTATTCTCGCCATGTTCCACCAGGGCTGCTATCTTCTCGAAGAAGTGGCAGTCCACGCAAGTCTGTTTGCGCTGCCCCAGCATGGTCAGCCCTCTCACTTCATGTCAGCAGGACACACATTCATTCGTGATTTCCACGGCCTTCACGGGGTGTAATAGTAATGAAACTACCACCTAGTGTCAAGCCGCAACAAAGGGAAACGCCCTATGATGTCAACGAGTTGCGATTCGTCCATTGGAGGCGAAATTAGCCATACGGCCCGGAAACACAGAGGAAGAGGGCTTGTCATGGACTATTCGTTATAAGCCCTTAAGAATTCCTCTCTCGATATACCCGATTGAGTAAGAATGGTACGCAGTGTGGAACTCTTGATCGTGGGGTGGTTAGGTATGGTCAGAGGCGTGCGCGTGCCGTCCGGATTTTCCCGCACCATCGCGATGTGGCTGTCTTCTCTGACCAACTGAAATCCAAGGATGCGCAGGGCCTTCACAATTTATCGGATGGGAGCTTCTACGGGGAATTTGAACATCAGACGGCCACTCCGGCTTCCGCAATAAACGCTTCCAAAATCGGCGGATCGATTTCCAATATCTCGGGACCGAAAGTCTCAATATGGAACTGAATGGCGGATCTTACGTCAGCTAAAGCTGCTTCGTACGTGTCTCCCTGGCCTACCACCACACCCTTCAATCCCAGAGGATAAGCCACGTAAGTGTCGGGATGCTTCTCTACAACGATCTTGACTCGTTTCATAGCCACCACCGTAGATGCGATGGTCTCGCACGTGTCAAGTAACATACCACCGCTTTGGTCTGGGTCAAGCCCGCCCTTGACTCATGTCGAACCTCGAGCCGGGGTTACAAGGCCTAAGGATAAGACACGAGCAGGCCTTCCCGGCAACTATCCCTAGCCGTTCAAGGCAGCTGCACGTGTTTCTATGCACTCCTTTCTTTTTGAGATATGATCGCGGGCAATTGACGCGGCCACCCGACCGCGTCGGAGCTCCGTCCAGGGGATGACTAGATGAGATACCTCGTTTTGGCTGCTCGGCTGTTTATCGGTGGGCTCTTCATTTATGCGAGTGTGCATAAGATCCTCGATCCCGCAGAGTTTGCTCAGGCGATACGGAACTACCTGATCCTGCCGACCGCGTGGACCAATATCGTGGCTATTACCCTGCCCTGGATCGAGTTCGTGGCAGGCCTGCTGCTTATTCTCGGGATCGAAACCGCCGCGGCCGCGCTCATCATCTTCGGGATGCTTACGGTGTTTTTGCCTGCTTTGTTCTACGCCTACTTTACCGGGTTGGATATTGCGTGCGGCTGTTTTTCTTCCGCGGCGAATTCTGCGGGAAAAATAACCGTCCTCACCTTGCTGAGGGATTCATCGATCCTCTTCATTGTTCTCTTCATCCTCGTGGCTGATCGAGGCCACTTCCAGCTCATTGGCGCAGGTCCGGCGCAAACGGCTGCACGGAACAGTTGAAGCCGGATCTTCGACGAAAACCCCATAAACCGCCCTAAAATAGACAAATTTCGTAGAAGGATCGATACCGGAGCGCCGACCTGTGCTTTGTCCAGATCCGCGCTGCTTTTGGTCCAACGTCATCTCCACCGTTTGAAAGCGGACTGGCGCCATTCCTGCGGAAGGAGAAAGCCGGTTTAAGAAGCGTAACGCAAAGCTTTCTGCAACCCCTATGAGTGTTGCTTTCCATTCTATGGTATCTTCCTCATCTGAACACGATTCGCTGTACACGGGAGATGCCATGCCCCATGCCTCTCGATCGTCCCTGCCGTGCATAGCCATCATACTTGCCCTCATGAACAGCGGAGAGGTCCGTGCCGAGACACGGCGTCACGAGCTGAAGGTGGACGGATTATCCCGGACGTTTCACGTATTTGTTCCTGACAAGCCCAGTCGGGCACGGCAGATCCCTCTCGTGATCGCTCTTCACGGCGGAGCAACCAATGGTGAGATCATGGAGCGTTTTTCCGGCCTTTCCGAGACCGCGGCCAAGCGCTCGTTCATCGTTGCTTACCCTGACGGCGCCGGACGGTTGAGAGCTGTGCGCGCATGGAATTCAGGACGGTGCTGCGGATACGCTCAGAGGCAAAACATAAATGACGTGGCATTCATTCAAGAACTTATCCGGTTCATGATCGAGCAGTATCGCGTGGATCCATCCAGGGTCTTCGTCACCGGCATATCCAATGGCGCCATGATGGCGTATCGAGTTGCCGCGGAGATACCCGAGCGCATCGCGGCGGTGGCTGGTATCGCAGGAACGCTTGACGTTGACCCATCTTCGATTCGCGCTCCCGTGCCTGTCGCGCATTTCCACGGAACCGACGATCAGTTTGTTCCCTATGAAGGGGGACGAGGCGCCCGAAGCCTTGTCAGGACCGGGCATACATCGGTGAAGCGCACGATTGACGCGTGGGTTCGAGCCAATCATGCCGATCCTGAGCCAATGGTCGAGGAACTGCCCGACCGGTTTAATGATGGAACCCGCGTGGTCAAATACACGTACAAAACCAAGCAAGATCCGCAAAATATTGTGTTGTACAAGATCATCGGCGGCGGTCATTCCTGGCCGGGCAGGAGGCTACGGGAGCGGCTTCTGGGCCCCGCGACGCAGGAGATCTCGGCCAACGAAATCATGTGGGGGTTCTTTGAAGCGCATCCTAAGGATGTTTCTCGTCATAGGCGGGAGTAACGCGCCTTAGCCAAGTGGGAAGGTTTATGCGTGGTAGCGGCCGGCCTCTGCGCAGGCCGTTCAGGCGCAATTGCATGAAACGATTCCGGCCGGCCGGCTCTATCGGTGTCTCGGAAAGCGGCTGCGAAACAAAGTTCAGGGCGCCCCAGGGCAGGGCTGAGGTGTGGTAAACAATGGGGATCAACTTTAGCCACGGTGATCTCAGCATGGGACCGTGGTCCTTTGCCAACCTTCGCAAGCGTCTCGCCCAAGAGATCGGAATCAATTACACCCGCATGGAAGGGTATATCCAGTTCAACGACGATCTGACGATCAAGTCCGTGGGCCGACGGCCCTGGTCCGATTACCAGGACCCATTAGTACCATTCCTGCAAGCGCCGGTTGAGGGCGCCTCCTTTGGTCCGGAGGAGAGCCTCATAATGAAGAGACGCATTCAGGAGCTGGCGCTTGGCTGGACCTTTGGAAAAGACGCGGCATTCAGGGAGCTGGCCCTGAGGCTCGCGGAGGCAATGGCAATCGCGGCCTTCAAAGGCGAGCGCTTTTCATGGATCGGCTAGGCAAAAGAGTGCAAAGCGTGACTCCCGGGGGGTAGAATTCCTTGGCGGTTGCGCGTAAGATATAGGTAAGCTTTTCAGTAGGGGTATCAGTCTATGACCAAGCTGGAAAAAGCATTTGTCGCGGCCTCAAAATTGCCGGCGAAGGAGCAAGATGCATTCGCAGAATGGATACTCGAAGAGCTTGCTTCTGAGCGGCGGTGGCAGCAGGCCTTCGCTCGGTCCGGCGACGCGCTTGCGAAGCTCGCAGAAGAGGCGCTCGCGGAGCATCGTGCGGGTCGAACCCGGGAACTTGACCCCGAAAGACTATGAAGTCCGTCACCTCTGAGCGGTTCCGCAAAGCTTTAGCAGCGCTTCCGCCGGATACCCGCCGTCAGGCTAGAGCAGCATACCGACTCTTCAAACAAAATCCTCGTCATCCTAGCCTACGTTTCAAGCCGATCCACCCCTCGAAGCCCATTTACTCAATCCGCATTAGTATCGATTACCGTGCGGTTGCAATCCGAGAAGCGGACAAGGTGGTCTGGTTCTGGATCGGCTCGCATCAGGATTACGAAAAGCTGATATCACAGTTGTAGCTTGGCGTCCCATGCAGGAACAACAACGCGTCGTCGCCACACATCCGGCTGTCAGGTGATCCGATAGGTCTTGTCTTCGTCTTCGGGGGGGAGGATGTCGCTGGGGGGCGGTCCCGCGCCCACAGGGGAACGGGAACTCTTATCGAAGATCTTCCGTCCTTTCCGGTACATGCAAGATCGATACAGAGTCTTGTCTCGGCGCAAGCGCAGGATCAGCCGCTGATTCGGACAACGGCCTTTATTGTCACGTTCGCATTGGCGCGCTTTGCCCTTTTCCGGGCAAGGGTGGATCACTTCCACGAGCCGCCAAAGCTCTCCGGGTTCGCAATATTCTTCGTGCAACCCTGATCCTTCGCGGGAGAACCTCAACCCCGTAAGATTGGTGACTACCGCGCCGGGTTGGAGACTCTTGAATATGTTGATGCGGGCCTCACATTGCGGACAGAGAAGGTACGATCGCCCGATCGGGACTTTCTGGTCCGGCACGTTGCTGAGGGTTCCGCACTTTGAGCAGGTCACGTCCATGGTAAGCTCCAGGGCTTATTTATACCAAG
>Ga0194113_10001102_pt1 | contig 36885 bp, 33 predicted proteins | sample TA2MahC200mmetaG_FD_146193 | JGI IMG/M metagenome (GOLD analysis project Ga0194113, IMG submission 146193) | Freshwater microbial communities from Lake Tanganyika, Tanzania - TA2015017 Mahale Deep Cast 200m | ecosystem: Environmental > Aquatic > Freshwater > Lake | place: Tanzania: Lake... | reverse complement strand
TCGGTGAAGGCCGCAAACGCGCCCTCGGCGTCGGGCTTGTCCGGGCGCGCCGGTTGCCGGAGGATGAACCCGCGATCCATAGCCCACACCTCGGCCGGATCAGCGACCTTCATGAAATTGGCGGCGTGGAAGGAGAACACCGCCTTCACCGGCCTGGCGCTGCGGTTGACAAACCGGTACTCAATCGCCGCCACCGGCAGGCTCGAATCGTCGGCCGCGCCCGGCGTGAACGGGCTCCAGCCGGTCAGTTCGGCGGTCACGGGCATCGCAGGATCGGACAGCGACACCGTCGCAAACGGGAAACGGGCCTGGAACGACGCCCTGGCGAAGCGTGGCAGGCCGTATGTGCGGCCGGACAGCCCGTTGCCCGGTTCGCTGAAGGTGGAACCCGTCGCGCTGCCGAGAATCTTCCACATCGGCACCGGCCCCTCCAGAACGCGGGCCGTCCTGGCGCCCTTGACGTGCAGTGCCGCGAAAACCTGCGGTTCGTTGTAGATGTCCGGCTTATGCCGCAGCGAAACCTGCGACAGCGCGCCGGCGCCCTCCAGGCTGATCATCCCCGCGCCGATGCCGCCCATGGGAAAGGCGACGCGGTTCAGCTTTTCGCCCGAAACAAGCCGTGTCCGCATTTCAGATGATCTCCAGGCTGTCGCGGCCGGGCAGATCCGGGAACCGCCCGTGCGGTTCGGCCTGATACCAGTATGCGACCGACGCGATATCGTCCTGCAGCGGCAGGTAGCGGCCCTCGCTGCGCCAGCCGATGGCCTGCATCGTGACTCTCAGGTCTTTCTGGAACCGGATCGGGTCGAGAATGTGGAACCGGTACATGATGTGACGATTGCCGTAGCGTCCCATCTGGTGGCCGGCCTGATCCAGGGTCGTGAGGTCCTGGTAGCCGAAGAAAGGCGCCGTGTAGTTAGCCCCGAATCCCCATGCCCCGCCGAAGTAATCCTCGGTGCCGGTGCCGCAGATCGTCGGGAACTCCTTGTCGCCGTCCACGAAGGCTTTGAATTCGCCCTCGCCCCACCAGCCGTCGCTGTTCTGCTGCCACGCCATGAACGTGCCGGCGTAGTGCCCCTGGCCCTTCACGCCGTCGAGGATAGTGTAGTCGTCCTTGTACGGCAACGGGTTGGTCCGGCGGAACTGCGCGTGGAAATACGCCTCATCCTCGCCCACCGGCCCCAGGGCGTAGTTGATCGCATAGAAGAACCCGCCGGCGTCGTCCGCGGCGCGGTTTTCCACCGTGATCCTCGCGCTCTTCCTGAAGGGCATCGGGAAATAGCTGTTGAATCCGCCGGACGGATTCACGTTGACCGGCAGCGCGACGATGTTCGCCCGGCGCTTCCACGAATTGCAGAAGAAATCGCCGACCGGCGACTCCACGCTGGGCGACTTCTCGCCGTCCCAGTACATCCGCAGAATGAGATCGCGATAGCGGCTCGTATCCACGGTAATCCAGATGTGCTGGATCGTGCCGGGTCCCTTGACGTCCATGATCGTCGTCGTCGACCCCTTGGGCAGCGTGATGCAGGGACGCACCTTCCACTTCCTGCCCAGATCGCGCGCGCACGGGTTGGGGCCTTCCCACTTCTGCCCGATCTTGACAACCTCCGGCGGCGGCGTGGCGCTGACCTCGGCCATGCCGCCGCGTCCCTTCGTGCCGCAGACGTTTTCGGCCGTGATCGACCGTGTCTGGGAGTTGCACAACCGCGTTATTCCGAACAACCCGTTTGACATGTCTGGCCCTCCTGGTTGCACGCCCGGCAGGGCGTGGAAGCCGAGACAATACAGTCCGGCGGTTGTTGTTGCCAAGCGCGCAGAATCGACATGCGCGAAAGCCCCGGGCGGCAGGCACGGGTGACTCACTTCTCGCGCGCGCTCAACCGTTCGGCCGCCGCCGCCCGTTTCTTCCACAGATCCTCTTCGATCCGCTTCAGGCGGCGGAAGAACCAGGTAAGCGTGGCGGCCATGGCGGCCCCCACGAGAAGGCAGGTCGCGAGCATGGCCAGGGTGCGCATGTGGCGCCGCTACTCCGCGTTCACTCCGAGCTTGTCCAGGATGCGGTCCAGGTCGTCGCTGGAATAGAAATCGATCGCGACCGATCCGGGCAGGGTCTTGCCGTCGGCCATTGTGCGACAGGACTGCAGTCTCACGGATGTGCCGAAATGGCGGTGCAAACGGTCGGACAGGTCGGCGATATGGCTGGCGGGGATATCGTCGCGCGAGGCGCGCGGCTTGCGGGGCGCGCGGCGCGCCCGCTCGACCAGCTTCTCCAGGTTGCGCACCGACAGATTTTCCTTCAGCACGCGGCGCGCGTAGGCCAGTTGCTCCTGCTCGATTTCCAGGCCGGCCAGGATCTTGGCATGGCCCGCGCTCAGGGCTCCCTCGGCCGTGAGGCGCCTGATCTCCGGGGGCAGCGCAAGCAGGCGCAGCGTATTGGCCACTGACGCCCGGGCCTTGCCCACGCGCGCGGCCACCTCCTCCTGGGTAAGGCCGAAGCGCTCCGTCAGCACCTGGTAGCCCTCGGCCTCCTCCATGACGTTGAGATCTTCGCGCTGCAGATTCTCGACCAGCGCGGTTTCCAGCGCCTCGCCGTCCGCGGCGCGGATCACCAGCACGGGCACGTCCGGCAGGCCCGCGGCCAGCGACGCCCGCAGCCGGCGCTCGCCGGCGATCAGCTCGTAGCCGTCGCCCGCGGGCCTGACCAGCAGGGGCTGCAGCACGCCGCGCTGCCGGATCGAGGCGGTCAGTTCCGCGAGGGACTGGTCGTCGAAGCGACGGCGCGGCTGCAGGGAGCTGCGCCGGATCGCGCTCACCGGAACCCGGCGCGCGTCGCCCTTCGCCCCGGCCGCTTCCGCCCCGGCCGCCGCCGCCTCCGTCGTGCCGTCCTTGATCAAGGCCCCCAGGCCCCGTCCCAGTCCGTGTTTCGCCGCCATGACTCGTCTCCTTCGCGCCGCGGGCGCGTCAGCGCTTGTTCGCGCCTTCCGACTTCGCCACGCTGACCCTTGCCTTCAGGCCGCCCCCTTCTTCAACGACCAGGCGCGCGCCGCGGATCTCCCCGCACAGCGCGCCCCCCGGGCGCACGAGCGCCAGGCCTTCCACGCTGAACCGGGCGCGCGCCTCGCCGCTCACGGTCAGGTTGCGGCAGCTCACCGGCGAGGCCGACGCGAACCGGCCGCCGGGCGCGACGATCAGGTCCGGCGCGGTCGTCCGCTCCATTTCCAGCCTGCCGCCGGGCCGTATCTCGACCGACAGGCCGGCCCGCAGCCGCGCCGGCCGCGCGTCGCCGGCAACCACGATGCGGCCGCCCACCAGCTCGGCGTCCGCGCCGATCTTCGCGCGCTCCGTGATTTCGATCGTGCCGATCGTTCTGATTACGCCGCCCACTTCGTCCTCCAGAACGAAGTGCTTCATCTCCAGCATGTGACGGCACTTGGGGCAATACGTTTTCTCGATCTTGCCCTGCAGAACGAAGGCATAGCCGCACACATAGCAGACGATCTCGTTGCGCGGCGGGATGGCCGTGTGCCCGATGCGCGAGGCCGGCCCGGAGCCGCGCGGCTTCCTGGGGGCCTCCGGCGGCTTGTCCGCGGCGGGCAGGCGCGTGCGCGACGGCCTCAACCGGGGGCCTTGCGCGCCCCGCCCGGCGTGCTGTGCCGCCCGTACGGAGGCCAGCCCGTCGATGACGCTCGGGCCGCCGCGTTTGGCCACTTTCCGTCCTCCCGGACTTCCCGCGCCCCCCCGAACGGCGCGCTACTTGCGTCCGAGCATTCCCGCCCTGCGGACGTCCGCCTTGTCTTCGACGACGGGTTCGGCGCTCTCCGCCTCGGCGCCGCCGGGCGCGGCTTCCTGTCCCGGGCCGCGCTGTGACGGGCCCTGCGGGTTGACTTCGGACTTGCCGATGAACGTAACGCCGTCCTCGACCGACAGCCGTTTGCCGCGGATGTCGCCGTTAAGGTTGGCCGTCGCCTTGAGCTGAATGCGGTCCCGGGCGTTGACGTTGCCGCTGACGTGGCCGTGGATCTCGATGGAGTTGACGTTCAGGTTGCCCTTCACGTTCGCCGACGGGCCGATCACGGCGTTGCCCTTGCAGGTCAGATCGCCGTTGAGCTTGCCGTCGATCTTCACGTTGCTCGCGCTCTTGACCGATCCGACGATCTCCACGTCCTCGCCGATCACCGTCTTCACTTCTTCGCTGTTCTGCATCCCTGACTCCTGACTCCTGACTCCTGACGTCTGCTACGGATACTGCCCCGGCCGGTCCAGGCCCGTCGTTTCGGGCAATCCGAAAAGCAGGTTCATGTTCTGCAGCGCCGAACCGGCCTGTCCCTTCACGAGATTGTCGATGTAGGAAACCACGCGCAGCATGTCGCAGCGGGCGTCCACGCTGACCGCCAGGTTGCAGTAATTCGTTCCACGCACGAAAGACGTGCCCAGGGCCGCGTCGGCGTCCCATACCCGGACGAACGGGCTGCCGGCGTAGAAAACCCGGTAGAGGGCCGCCACGTCCGCGGCCGCGACCGACCCGCTCAGGCGGCCGTACAGCGTGGACATGATGCCGCGGCATACGGGCACGACCTGGGCCGTGAACGTGACGCGCAGGTCGCGCCCGCCGACAAGCCCGAGCTCGCGCTCGATCTCGCACACGTGCTGGTGACCCGCGAGGCGGTAGGCGCTCATGTTGTCCTGCATGGCGGGGTAGTGGAAGTTGGCTTTCGGCTTGCGTCCCGCGCCGGAGACGCCGGTCTTGCAGTCGCAGATCATGCCGTCCGGCAGGATCACGCCGTGCTTCAGCGCCGGCGCCAGGCCGAGGATGCAGCTCACGGCGAAACAGCCGGGGTTGCCCACGAGGCGCGCGGCGGGCGTGATTTCATCGCGGTGCAGCTCCGCCAGCCCGTAGACCGCCTCGGGCAGCAGGTCCGGCGAGGCGTGGCGCTGGTCGCGGCCGATCCGCCGCGCGTACTCCGCGTAGGCCCTGGCGGTGTTGAACCGGAAATCGCCGCTGTAGTCGATCACCTTGGCGCCCGCTTCCAGGACGGCCGGCGCCAGGCTCATGCCCACGCCGTCCGGCGTGGCCATGAAGACCACGTCCGGCGGCTCGGCCTCGGGCGCGTCGGGCGCCGTGATGGTCATGTCGCAGAACCCGCGCAGGTGCGGGTAAATGGCGCTGATGGGATTGCCGGCGTGTTCCACGTCCACCAGACGCGCGATTCTCGCCCGCGGGTGCTTGAGCAGCAGTTCGATGATGCCCACGCCGCCGTACCCGCCCGCGCCGACTACTTTGGCCTTGATCATTGCAAGCCCGCCTTTCGCGTTCAGGGACAGACCACGGACTATGCGCACGCCCTCGCGCCGGTGTCAAGATTCTCAGCGCGATTGATTCGCAGCGCGATTGACGGGGGCTTGAAATCGGGCGGCGGCGGCGGTAGTTTCAGGTTTTGTCCGCGCGCGCGGGGAGAGGGCCATGACGAACACGGCGGGAAATGCGGCTGCGGGGAACGGCGGCGGGCCGCGCGTTGTGCTGCGCGCCGGCCGCGAGAAATCGCTCCTGCGGCGTCATCCGTGGGTGTTCTCGGGCGCGGTGCGGAGCGTGGCGGGGGATCCCGGGCGGGGCGATACCGTCGACATTGTCGCCGCCGACGGCGCCTTTGTGGCGCGCGGCGCCTATTCGCCGCGGTCGCAGATCCGGGCGCGCGTGTGGACCTTCGATCCCGCGGAGAACGTTGACGACGCCTTCTTCCGCGAACGGATCCGGAGCGCGCTGGCCCGCCGCGACGCCCTGCTCGGCGCGCAGGCGCGCCAGGCGTGCCGCCTGATCAATGCCGAATCCGACGGGCTGCCCGGCGTCGTGGCGGACCGCTACGGCGATTTCATCGTGTGCCAGTTCCTCGCGGCGGGGGCGGAGCGCTGGAAGGGCGCGATCGCGGCGTCGCTCGGCGAACTGGCGGCGCCCAGGGGCATCCATGAGCGGTCCGACGCGGACGTGCGCCTGAAGGAGGGGCTGGCGCCCGTGAAGGGCCGGCTGGCGGGCGAAGAGCCGCCGGAGCTGATCGAGATCGCGGAGCAGGGGCGCCGGTACCTGGTGGACGTGCGCGGGGGGCACAAGACCGGCTTCTATCTCGACCAGCGCGAGAACCGGGCGGCCTTCGCCGAACGCGCGGCGGGCAAGACCGTCCTGAACTGCTTCGCGTACACGGGGGGCTTCGGGGTGGCCGCGCTGGCCGCCGGCGCCGCGCGGGTCGTGAACGTGGACTCGTCGCAGCCGTCGCTCGCGCTGGCCGCGCGCAACGTGGAGCTCAACGGGCTCGACCCCGCGCGCTGCGAAAACGTCGCGGGCGACGCCTTCGAGGTGCTGCGCGCCTTCGCGGCCGGGGGGCGGACGTTCGACCTGATCGCGCTGGATCCGCCGAAGTTCGCCGATTCCCGGGCGCACCTGCCCAAGGCCTGCCGCGCCTACAAGGACATCAACATGCAGGCGTTCAAGGTGCTCGGCCGGGGCGGAATGCTCTTCACGTTTTCGTGTTCGGGCCTCCTGGCGCCGGATCTCTTTCAGAAGATCGTGGCCGACGCCGCGCTCGACGCGGGCCGTTGCGCGCAGATCGTGGCGCGCCTGGGCCAGGCCGCCGATCATCCCGCGGCGCTGGCGTTTCCCGAGGGAACGTACCTGAAGGGCCTCGTCGCCGCCGAATGCGGCGACAACAAACCGGCCTCCGGCTGGAAATCAGGAACTCAGGAAAGGGGAGCCACCAGGATTCCAGGCTGATTTCCTGAGTTCCAGATTGAACATCCCTTGCCATCAGCCGGGATGCTGTCGGCATTCCGCACGCTGCCGCTCGCCGCGTGGGTGTCCGGCAGCCAAAACAAGAACAGTTCGGGCACGCGCAGCGGGACCGAACTGCTCTTTCTAATGGTTCACGGCTTCCGACCCGTGACGGACGGCGCGGGCGCGGCGGTCACGGGACGCGCTGCAGCGCCGCGGCGCGCGTGAAAAGAATGGCCGTCCGGATGCGGGCGGGCGCCAGGTTCAGGATGCGGGCGAGGGCGCGGCGGTAGAGGCGCAACTGCTCCGCGTACCGTTCCGCGGCGCGCGCCATGGCCGCCCGGTCTTCGACGCGGTTGCTCTTGTAGTCCAGGATCGTCGCGGCCACGGCCCTGCCGCCGGCGTCGCGCCGGATGGTGACGCGGTCGAACGCGCCCGCGACCAGCTTCCGGTCCAGGATTACCTCGAAGGACTTCTCGCGCCACAGCTCGACCGGCCCGTCCGGACGCGCCAGTTCCGCCCGCACCGGTTCCGCGGCCAGGGCGCGCCGGAACTGGGCGCACGCGTCGCGCCGCACCGCGTCGCCGCATTCCGCCGAGGGCAGCCATGCGCGGATGACGGCCTCCGGATCGGCCTGCTCCAGCCATTCCACGCGCTGGAACAGCTCGTGCACCGCCCTTCCGAATTCGAGAACCTCGCTGCTCTCGGGATCGAAGACCCAGGCCAGCCGCGTCTCGGCGTCTTCGGCGGCCGACGGCTCCACGTGTTTCAGGCGCGCGCGCCGCGAAGCCCGCCGGGCGAACGAACGCGGCAGGTCGGCCGCCGCCGGCGCCGGCGCCGGCGCCTCAATCCCCGCGTGCCAGTCGGCGGCGCCGCGCGCAAAAAGAAGCGCGGCGTCCGTCCCGCCGATGCGCACGGGCGCGCCCATCGCGCGCGGGTCTTCAAGCAGGCGCTCTTTGAGGAAGATGCCGGGCGGAACGGACTCGGCGGCCCTGCCCTGCGAGCCGCCGATCATGTAAAGGCCCCGCTTCGCGCGGGTGAGGGCCACGTACAGCACGCACAGCTCCTCGAAGCAGGCCTGCTCGTCGGACGCGCGCAGCCTGGCGCCGAGGACGTCGTCCAGCGCGGCGATCGCGCGGCGCGGCATCTTCAGCACCCACGCGGGCCGGCCGTCTTCCGCCCTGGCGCCGCACACGGTGTCGACTTCGCGCGCCCTGGCCATGTTGCCCTGCATGAGGTCGGGCAGGATGACCAGGTCGAAGCCCAGTCCCTTGGCCTGGTGGACGGTCATCACGCGCACCGCGTTGCGCGCGGAGGGATCGCGGACCTGGTAAGCTTCCGCGAACTCGGCGAAATCGTCGGCGTCGCGGCTCCCGCCGGCGTCGAACTCGTCCGCGGCGGCGGCCAGGTCCGCGAGGCGGAAACGCGCGAAGTCGCTCAGGCCGCCCGCCGCCTGCAGCTCCGCCGCCCAGTGGCGCACGAAGCCCCGGAAGCCGTCGCGATGGATCCGGTCGAGCAGATCCGCGCCGGCCGGGCCGCCGCCGCCGGCGCGGGGGCCCAGGGGCGACATCTCGAACACGCGCCGCGCGTAGGTGTCGCCCGGATGCGCGGCCAGCGTGACCAGCGCCAGCAGCAGCACCACGGAGGGGTCGTCCTTGATGGAGGCCTTGCCCTCGTGCACCACCGGCATGTCCGGGCACAGGCCGCGCAGCGCGCCGACGATGCGCTTGCCGGCGCGGTTGCTGCGCACCAGCACGGCCGTCTCCAGCCCGCGGGCCACGGGGCTGATTTCGCGCAGCAGGGCGGCCGTGAGGCCGATGCGTTCGTCTTCGCCTCCCGGCTTGCCGTCTTCGCCGGCCGCCGGCTCCAGCAGCGCCGCATAGCCGCTCTCGTCCCGGCGGGCGGGCGCGCAGCGGTGCTCCTGCCACGAGTCGCGCCACCGGGAGACGGCGCCGCCGGGCAGCGTTTCGCCGCCGACGTCGCCGAAGACCGCGTTGACCGTCTGCACCACGGCCGGAACGGAGCGATAGGTCACGTGCAGGCCGCTGAGCTCGATGGCGCCGGCGTATTCGCGCAGGATTTCCGTGAAGAGCTGCGGGTTGCCGCCGCGCCAGCCGTAAACGGCCTGCTTGACGTCGCCCACGTAGAAGAAGCTGCGGCGTCCGCTCGTGTCCTGGAGGATCTCGTCGGCCAGGTTGCGGAACGCGTCCCACTGCAGGTCGCTGGTGTCCTGGAACTCGTCCAGCAGCCAGTGGTCGAGCCGGCAGTCGAGCCGGTAGTCGATATAGAGCCGGTCCGCGCGGCCGGGCTCGCGGCTGAGCGGCGGTCCGCCGTTCTCCGCGCCCCCCGCGGCCAGGAGGTGCTGCGCGTCTTCGAAGGTGAGGCGGCCGCCGCGCCGCGCTTGTTCGTCATGGCAGCGGCAGTAGGCTTCCAGCAGGCCGAACATGCCGCGCGTGCGGCGCAGGGAGCGGTCGATCTCCACGGCCGCGAGGCGGCTGAGCACGGCCGCCAGGCGCCGGCAGGCGGTCGCGTCGAGCGCGAGCGTGCTTTTCCGGTAGCGCAGGGCCGCCTTGCCGCGGAGCAGGTCCGGCCAGGCCGCGAGAAGCCCCTCCGCGGCGCGGCCGCGCGCGGCGGACTCGTCCCAGCGCGAATGCTCGTCGTAGGCCGCGGCGAAGGCGATGAAGCGCCGCAGCCCTTCGGCCAGGTCCGCCGGCATGTCGCCGGCTTCGATCCAGGCGAGCAGCTCCGCGGCGGCTTGTTCCGCCCCGCGCGCCCGCCCGCGCCAGGGCGGCGGCTCCGGCCAGATCGTTTCGGCCACGCCCCAGCGCTCCGCGCGCGGCACGTGGCGGTAGAGCCCGCGCAGGGCGCCGATGAACTCGTCCAGGCGGGACGGGACGTCCTTTTCCTCGCTGCCGAAGGTTGCCTGTTTGAAAGCCTCGTGAAAGGCCCGGCGGGCGGCCGGCCGCGAGGCGTCCGGCGCGAGCAGCCGGGCCAGCACTGCGCGCGAAAATCCCTCGGCCTCGGCGCTGCCGTTTTCCATCACCCGGAAGTCCGGCGCCACGCCCAGCTCCATGGGAAAGGCGCGCACCACGCCCACGACGAAGCTGTCCAGGGTGCCTATGCGCGCGCGGTGCAGGCCGGCGGTGAACGCGCGCAGCAGGGCCGCGAAGTCCGCGCGCCCCAGCCCGTCGTTTTCCAGCTCGCGCGCTTTCGCGGCGGCCGCGGCGTCGTCGGCCGCGGCCCCGGCCAGGTGCTCCACGATGGCGTCGAAGATCTCCCCGGCGGCCTTGCGCGAGAAGGTCAGCGCGCAGATGCGTTCCGGCTCCACGCCGGCCGCGAGCAGCGCGATGTAGCGCCGGGCCAGCCGGTAGGTCTTGCCCGAACCGGCGGAGGCGCTCACGGCTTCGTGACGGACCGCTTTCATCCTTGCCCGCGTTTCATGGCGTGCGGAATCAACACCCGGCCTTGTCGTTTTCTTCCTCCGCGCGCGCCCGCGACAGCCGCATTTCCTCCAGGTCGAAGCACTCTTCCGGTTCGGCGATGAACAGGTCCTCGAAATCGTCATGGGCGACCGCGGCGGCGGCCGTCTCGAAAGCGCCTTCCCGGATCAGGCCGGCCACGGACGCGGCGCAACGCTCCGCCGCGGCGAGCAGCTCCGGCGTGAGATCGGTCCATGCGGTCAGGCCCGTGTGGGTCATGGCCTTGGGCAGGCTGAAATACGCGGGCTCGGCGCCGGGCGCGTCGCGGAGGTCGGGCCCGGCAAGCAGCATGTACAGCGGCAGCTGCAGATCCAGCCAGCGCAGCGGGGCGCCGCCGGCGGCGACCGCCGCGTAGGCCGGCGTATCGGGCCGCGCGCGGCCCAGGTGCGCCTCGCGCGGCGCGCCGGCCGTGTCGGCGGTCTTGTAGTCGATCACCCGCATGCGCCCCGTTTCGCGGTGGCGGTCCATGCGATCGATGCGGCCGTGGACGGTCAGGCCGCCGATGGTCATGCGCCGCCGGCTTTCCGTCGCGACGATCTCCCAGCCTTCGCGCGCCAGCCCCGCCTGCACGCGCGCGGCTTCGCGCAGGCGGCGGCGCGCCGCGTCGGCCGCCATCAGGACGGGCAGGGCAGGGGCGGGGCCGTAGCGTTCTTCGATCCACGCGTCGAGCCTCGCGCCGAGAAAGGCAAACAGCGCGTCGCCGTCGTCGCAGGCGCGCAGATCCGCGCGCCGGCCCATGGCGTCGAGCACGTCGTGGACCATGGTGCCGAAGTCCAGGGCGTCCATGCCGCTTTTGCGCGCGTTGACGCGCTCCATGCCCAGCACGTGCTTGAGGTAGTAGCGAAAGGGGCAGGCCAGGTAGTCGCGGAACGCGGTCACGGAGATGCGGTCCGCGCCCCGGCGCAGGGCGGGGGCGTCGGGCGGCTGCGCGGGCCGCAGGCGGAACCCGATGCGCGGCGCCGGCGCCGGGCGCGGATCCGCGGGCCGGGCGAACATGCGTCGGGCGCGCTCCGGCAGATCCGCGTCGCGGCAGCGGAACAGCAGCCGCGACGGCTTGAGCGGCTCGCCGCGGGCGCCGGTCTTACCGCAGATGAAGCACGCGCGGCCGGCCGCGCGGCGGGTCTCAACCAGGAGGCGCATGAGGCAGGCGTCGCGCGCCGCGCGCTGCGCGTCGTCGCGCAGCCCGAGCCGCTTCAGAAGCGAATCCGGCAGAAAGGCGTCTTCGAGCCGGCCGTCGGGCACGGCGCCCTCGTTCATGCCCGTGACGATCAGCAGCGGCGCGTCGTTCCAGGGCAGCTCCAGCCAGCCTTCCAGGTCGACGGCGGCGTCGGACGGTTCGGCCGCGTAGCGCTCGTCGCGCAGCCGGCGGAAGAGCAGCTCGGCGACGTCGCCGCGCGCGAGGTCCAGGGCCCGGGCGGGGAGGGAGGCGATCTCCCGCAGCACGCGGTCCGCCGCGGCCGCGGCCTGCCGCATTTCGTCGTCCGCGCGCGCGCCGCGCCGCAGGGCGCGGTCGGCGTAGACGGACTTGAGCAAGGCGCGGGCGGCGGGCTCGACGCCGGCCTGCGCGGCGGCGGCGCGCAATTCCTCGACATAGCCCACCGCGGCGGCCAGGGCGGCGAAGGGCGCGGGCGCGCCGGGCGCTGCGCCGCGTCCGCCGAGCCGTCCGGCGATGTCGGCCAGACGCTGCGGCAGGTGCCGCGCGTTGAACGCGTCCAGCTCGGCGAGCACGCTTTCGGCCTTCAGGCCGCGCCGGGCCTGCAGGTGGCGCAGCACGTCCGGGTGGCGCAGGAAGGCGCCCAGCGCCGCGCAGGAGCCGGCCGACACAAGCGCCCCGTAGGACTCGAGGAGCAGGTAGAGCGAATGGTTGCGCAGCGGCTTGTCCGCCGGATCGAAGCAGGGCAGGCCGCGCGCGGTGAGCATGCTTTCGAGAAACGGGACGACGGCGCGGTCGGGCGCGCCGATGGCGACGTCGCCGGGCCCCCACGCGGGATCGGCGGCCGCCATGACGGCCAGCGCCTCGCGCGCCTGCCCGGCCGGGGTTCCCGCCAGAAGCAGGTTGCGTGCGGGGTCCGGTATGTCCAGCGGCGAAGCGTTCCAGACCCCCGGCGCGGGGCGGCCGAAGGCGTCGAAGGCGTGGGCGAGCCGCGCGGGCGCCGGTATGAGCGCCTCCACCGCGACTTGCGAAGCGAGGCGCCGGAGCGCGCGCAGCGCCAGCGGCGGCGGGTCGGGAACGGCGGCCAGCACGATGCGCTTCACGCCGGGGGGCGGCGGCGCTTCGTCCGCCGCCAGCCGCTTGAGCGCGCAGGGGTCGGCGAAACCCAGCGCGCGGAGGCGTTCCAGAAACGCGGCTTCCAGGCGGGCCAGATCGCTCCAGCGCTCCCGTTCCTCGAAGGCCTCGCCGCAGGCCGCGGGCACGTCGGTCACGCCGTAGCCGCCCTCGGCCAGGCGCTCGCGGAGCGACTGGATCAGGCCGCCCGCGCCGGCGGCCCACGCGAAGTCGCGCGCGCCGGCGCGGGACGGCAGCAGGCCGGGACACGCGCCCGGCGCCTGCGCGCGCAGGACCTGCGCCCAGGCGGCCTGCACGACGGCGGGCGTGGCGGGGGGCGGGCCGCCGGGGGGCGGCATGAAGAAGAACGACGGCGGGACCGTGCGCGCCGCGAGCAGAACCGTGCGTTGCTCGGCGCACTTGAGGGCCAGCGTCTCGCGCAGCCGGCGGCCGGCCTGCCGGGTCGGAACGACGATCAGCGTGTCGCCCAGGTCGGCGGGACCGGGGCCGGGATGAGGCAGGATGCAATCGCCGACCGATTCCCGGACGGGACGGTCCCATCCCAGGAAGCGGCGCCGGACAGGCTTCAATCCTCGTCCCACATGAACCCTTCCTTGCGGAACAATTCCAGGCACGCGTCCACGGACGGCGCGTCGTAGACCTCGCCGCGCCGCGCGGAGATCTCATCGAGCGCCTTTTCCACGCCCAGCGCGCCGCGGTAGGGCCGGTGGGAAGACATGGCTTCGATCACGTCCGCCACGGCGATGATGCGGGCCTCCTGAAGGATGGCCTCGCCCTTGAGCCCGCGCGGATAACCGGAGCCGTCCATGCGCTCGTGGTGCTGGTGCACGATCTCGGCCACGGGCCACGGGAACTCCACGGTCCGGAGCACGTCGTGCCCGACCCTGGGATGGGTCTTTATCAGGTCGTACTCGATATCGCTCAGCCGTCCGGGTTTGGCCAGGATCTCCGAAGGAATCGAGATCTTGCCCACGTCGTGCAGCGTGGCCGCGACGCGAAGGCCTTCGACGCGATCTTCTTCGAAACCGATCTTGGCCGCGATGCGGCAGGCCAGCTCCGACACCCGGCGCTCGTGCCCGGCGGTGTAGGGATCGCGCAGCTCGATCATGCCGGCCAGCACGTTGACCGTGCCCATGAGAGTGCGTCGCAGATCGCGGAGCGTCCTCTGGATGGCATTCTCCGATTCCTTGCGGCTGACGGCGTAATGCAGCGCGCGCGAAAGCAGGCTCATGACCAGCGGGCCCTTGATCAGGTAGTCCTGGGCGCCGCTTTGCAGCGCTTCGAAGATCACCGACTCGTCGCCCTGCCCGCTGACGACCAGGATCGGCAGGTCGGGCGCCTCTTCCCGGACGCGTCTGACGTTGACCGCGCCGGCGCTGTCGGGCAGCCCCAGGTCAAGGACTATCGCGTGGAAGGCGTCATTGCGGAGAGCGGCGCACGCGTCGGCCAGGGATTGCGCCGCCCGGGAGGAGACGTTCCACTCCGCATCGTTATCAAGCGCCCGCCGGAAAAGAGCGGCGACGTTGGGATCGTCTTCGACAATCAATACGCGGCGCGGCTGCGGCTTCATCTGCCGATGAACATAGACGGAGACGGCTGCGAGGTCAAGGTCGCGCCGCGGCTGTTTTTCTTCTTCCGCCGGTCGCGGAAGCGCGGCGCCTTCTACGGCCGGCGGATCGTCGGGGCGACGGTATGGATGAGCCTGCCGCAGCGTTCGCACACGAAGGACGTCTCGCCGGTCTGCCGCGCTTCGCCGGCGCAGAAGGGACAGCGGCCCTGGTCCCGCAGGCGTTCCGCCTGCGGAATCCCGGCGATGATCTCATCCAGGCGCAGCGTCTTGCGCGCGAATCCGGGCGGCTGGTTTCCGGGCGGGGGCGTCTCGTCGGGCGGCACGCCGATCCTGGGCCGCCGCGGGACGAGCACGGGCGACCGGCATTCCGGGCAGCGCAGCGGCTTGCCTTCGTAGTCGGCGTAGCACTCGTCGTCCATCTCGATGCCCACTCCGCACCCGCCGCAGCGCAGCGTGGAGGCTTCCGGGATCGACAGATCCGAATCGCAGTGCGGGCAGCGGAAAGCCGCGCCGCGAAGCGCGTCGGGCGCCGCGAACTGGCGGAAGCAGGACGGGCAGAAGAAGACGACCGTCGGTTCCGGGGCCTCGAGCTCCTCTCCGCAGCCCGGGCACTTGAAGGCCATGCCCACCGACGAGCCCTTCACCGAAACATGCTCGCCGCAGCCGGAGCACGAGAACAGGATGCCGATCATTGCGTCCAGAATAGGCTTTCGCGGACCCGGCGCAAGCGGGAAGTCGGGGGGGGGCGCGGGGGAGCGGACGGGTGCGCGCCGGACGCGGGTTTGCGGTTGTTTCCGGCGCAACCGGCGGGTATGTTGCCCGGACCGGACGGACAAAGAGAAAGGACGCGCCATGGACGGGGACGCCTACGGGAATCTGATCAGTTCGCTTGCGCAGGAGAATGACAGGCGCATCGTGCTGCTGGTGATGGACGGGCTGGGCGATTGCGACAACGGGGGCGGCGGCACCGCGCTGCAGATGGCGCGCACGCCCAACTTCGACGGTTTGAGCCGCGAGTCCGCCCTGGGGCAGCACGTCCCCGTGGCCGCGGCCGTTACGCCGGGCAGCGGGCCGGGGCACCTCGGGCTGTTCGGCTATGATCCGCTGGTCTACCGCGTGGGGCGCGGGGTCCTGAGCGCGCTGGGCGTGGAGTTCCCCCTTACGAAACGCGACGTTGCCGCGCGCCTGAACTTCTGCACCGTGGACCGCGCGGGGAACGTGACCGACCGTCGCGCGGGCCGGATCAGCGACGCCGAGAACCGGCGCGCGCTGGACAAGCTGCGCGCGTCGGTCCGCGCCCCGAAGGGCGTGGAGGTCCTGTTCGAGACGGAAGCCGAGCACCGCGCGGTGATGGTCCTGCGCGGGGAGGGGCTGGACGACAACGTGGGTGACACCGATCCGCAGATCACCGGGGCGCCTCCGCTGTCGGCGACGCGTCCGCCGCACGATCGCTCGCGGACGGCCGCGGCGGTCGCGGACCTGATCGCGCAGGCGCGCGCGATCCTGAGCGACGAACCCAAAGCCAACATGATCGTGGCGCGGGGTTTTGCCAGGGCGCCGGACTGGCCCACCTTCGCGGAGCGCTTCAAGCTCGACCCCGCGGCCGTTGCCGGCTACCCCATGTACCGCGGGGTGGCGCGGCTGGTGGGCATGCCGGTGGCCGCGCAGCCCACCACGGCGGCCGATGTGTGCGCGGAGACCGTCGCGGCCCTGCGCAAACACACGTTCGTGTTCGCGCATTTCAAGTACACCGACAAGACGGGCGAGGACGGTGACGTTGCCGGGAAGGTCGCGCGCATCGAGGAGATGGACGCCGCCCTGCCTGCGCTGCTGGCCGCCGCGCCGGACGTGTTGATCGTGACGGGCGACCATTCCACGCCGCCGAGCATCAGGGGGCACAGCTGGCACCCGGTGCCGCTGCTGATGAAGGCGCCGTTCCTGCGGGGCGGAGACGGCCCGCGCTTTGAAGAGGCGCGTTGCCGCGGCGGGCAGATCGGGACGATTCCGGCCCGGGAGATAATCCCCCTGGCCATGGCCCACGCGGGCAAGCTGCAGAAATTCGGGGCGTGACGGGCTCGCTGGAGCGCCATGCTGCTGACGGTGAGCAATCTGTATCCCCGGCCCGACCAGCCGGTGAGGGGCCTGTTCAACGCGCGGTTCTTTTCCGAGCTGGCGCGGCGCCATGCGACCAGGAACGTCTGCCTCGTCCCGGAATGGCGCCCGTGGCGCTGGCCGGCGGTGCGCGCGTGGGCCGATCCGCGCGGCGCGGAGCTGGGCACCGGGTACCTGCCGGTCTTCTACGTCCCGCTGGCCGGCCGCTCCCTGAGCTGGCGGACATATGCGTGGTCGCTCGCGCGCCTGGAACGTCTCATCGCCGGGGCGGAGGCCGTGCTCGTCACTTGGCTCTACCCGGACGCCGTGGTGGCCGGGGCCATGGCGGTCAAGCACGGGCGGCCGTACTGGGTCAAGGCGCACGGCACCGACCGCTTCCACCTGGCGTCGCCGGCGCGCCGCCGCCGCGTGCTGAAGGCGTGCCTGGCGGCGCAGGGCGTGCTGGTCAACTGCCGTTTCATGGCCGGCCAGATCGCGGCGGCGGGCGTGCCGGCGGAGCGTATCCACGTGGTGTTCAACGGGGTGGACGCGGAGCGCTTCCGCTATCGCGCGCGGGAAGAGGCCCTGGCGCTGCTTCCGGCCGGGGCGCGTTCGATGTGCGGGGAGCCGTTGATCCTGTTCGTCGGCAACCTGGTGCGCGTCAAGGGCCCGGACATCGCCCTGCGGGCGCTGCGCCGGGCCAGGGAGGCGTTTCCGGACGCGCGCATGCTCGTGATCGGCCGCGGCCGCCTGCGCGGCGCGCTCGAGCGCGAAGCGCAGGGGCCGGGTCTGGCGGGGGCCGTGATGTTCGCGGGGGAGCGCTCCAACGACGAGGTCGCCCTCTGGATGAACGTCGCCGACTGCCTGTGCCTGGCCAGCCGGTCGGAGGGCCTTCCCAACGTGGTTCTGGAGGCGCAGGCCTCGGGGCTGCCGGTCGTGGCCACGGACGTGGGCGAGGTGCCGGAACTGCTCTCCGGCGGAGCGCGGGGGCGCGTGATTGCGGCGCGCGGCGGCGGGGTGGGGGACCGGCTCGGCGCGGCGCTGGCGGAGGTGCTGCGCGCCCCCGCCGACCGCGCGGCGCTGGCGCGGGAAGGCCGCCGGCGCGCTTCGTGGGGCAGGCGGGCGGAGGAGGCGCTGGGAATCATGCGAAAGCATTGCCCCGGCGCGCCGCGTCTGGTATCGTCCGGCGCGTGATCATCGTAACCCAGGCGTATCCGCGGGCGGGCCTCATCGGCAATCCGTCCGACGGCTACCACGGCAAGACCATTGCCTTCGCCTTCACCAACTTCCGCGCCGAGGTGACGCTGTACGAATCGCCGGAGCTGGAAATCCTCCCCAACATGCGCGACCACTCGGTGTTTCCGCACATCGGTGGGCTGGTTGACGACGTGCGGCTCTACGGATACTACGGCGGCGTGCGTCTGCTGAAGGCAACCGTGAAACGTTTCCACGACTACTGCACGGGCAGGGGCATCGCCCTGCACGACCGCAATTTCACGATCCGCTACCGCTCGAGCATCCCGCACATGGTGGGCCTGGCCGGCTCCAGCGCGATCATCACGGCCGGCCTGCGCGCCCTGATGACGTTCTACGGGGTCGAAATCGACGCTCCCGATCAGGCCGGCCTGATTCTTTCCGTTGAAACCGACGAGCTCGGCATTTCCGCGGGTCTGCAGGACCGCGTGGCGCAGGTTTACCAGGGGCTGGTCTTCATGGACTTCGACCGCCGTCACATGCAGAGCACGGGGCGGGGGATGTACGTTCCCATGCCGCCCGGCCTGCTGCCGCCGCTGTACATCGCCTACCGCCGCACGCTCTCCGAAGGGTCGGAAGTGGTGCACAACGATCTGCGGGTGCGGTTCAACGGCGGCGACGCGGCGGTGCTGGATGCCGTGCGCTACTGGGCCGAGCTGACCGACCGCGTGCGTTCCCTCCTGCTGGACGGGCGGGGAAGCGAGATCGGCCCGCTGCTCAACGCCAACTTCGACCGGCGGGCCGCGCTGCTGCGGATCAGCCGGGGCAACCTGGAAATGGTGGCGGCCGCGCGGTCGGTCGGCGCCAGCGCCAAGTTCACGGGATCGGGCGGGGCCGTCGTCGGGACCTGCTCCGGCGACGCCATGTTCGCCGCCCTGGAGAACGTGATGCGCCCCTTGGGGATCGACGTCATCCGGCCGGATATTGCGCCGGCGCTGGAAGGAGCGACATGACGGTTCGCAAGGCGGTCATACCGGCGGCCGGTTTCGGCACGCGTTTCCTGCCGGCTTCCAAGTCGCAGCCGAAGGAGATGCTGCCCATCGTGGACAAGCCCGTGATCCAGTACGTCGTCGAAGAAGCGGTGGCCTCGGGCATCACCGACGTGCTCATGATCATCGGGCGCGGGAAGCGCGCCATCGAGGAGCATTTCGACCGCAACTTCGAGCTGGAGGGCGAGCTGGCGGCCAAGGGCAGGACCGCGGAGCTGGAAGCCATCCGCCGGATATCGACCCTGGCCGACGTGCATTTCGTCTGGCAGAAGGAGCTGCGGGGACTGGGCGACGCGGTGGCCTGCGCCCGGCACCACGTGGGCGGCGAGCCCTTCGCCGTGCTGCTGGGCGACACCGTCGTCAAGGCGCCGCGCCCCGTCACGGCCCAGCTGGCCGAGGTTTTCGACCGCTACGGCGAGTCTGTCGTGGCCCTGGAAGAAGTGGAGCGGAGCATGGTCGATCGCTACGGGGTCATCGACGGCAAGCCCATCCAGAACGGCGTGTACCTGGTGCGGGACTTCGTGGAAAAGCCTTCCGTCGCGGAGGCCCCGTCGCGGCTGGTCATCGCGGGCCGCTACGTGCTGACGCCGGAGATCTTCGATTTCCTGCGGAAGGTCAAGCCCGGCAAGAACGGGGAGATTCAGCTTACGGACGCCTTGCGCGGGCTGGTGGCGGCGCGCGCCGTGTACGGCCTGCGGTTCGAGGGCAGGCGGTACGACGTCGGCAACAAGGTCGGCTTCGTCAAGACCAACCTGGAATTCGCCCTGCAGGACGCCGACATGCGCGACGAAATCGCCGCCTGCATCCGCGCCCTTTCCGCCGAACTCGGCGCGCCCTGAGCGCGGTCCCGGCCCGGGCCGCGACCGGGCGCGAGCGTCGCCCGCGCCTGGCCGGCACGCGCGCGCCGCGCCTCCGGGGGCCGGGACGGGCCCCGCCTACGACTGTTCCGCGAGGCGGCGCAGCTTGTCGTCCGGGCCGTAAACCACGAGCGTGTCGCCGGCCGTGATCAGGTCTTCCGCGGACGGCACAAGCACGATGGCCTTCTTCTTGCCGCCCGCGCGCCGCAGGGCCAGCACGGTCACGCCGTATTCCTGGGGCAGCCGAACCTGGGCCAGGGTCTTGCCCGTCCACTGCCTGGGCGCCTTGAGATCGACGACGCTGGCGCCTTCGCAGACTTCCATGTAGTCCTCGATGGTCGGCGACACCAGCGACCGGGCGACGCGCAGGGCCATGTCGCTCACGGGGTAAACCACGCGGTCGGCGCCCACGCGCTCCAGCACCGCGCCGTGAATCTCGTTCTGCGCCCGCGCGACGATGTGCGGGATCTTCATGTCCTTCAGCAGCAGCGTGGTGAGAATGCTGCCTTCCATGTTCTCCGAGATCGTGACCACGGCCGCATCGCAGGTCTCCACGCCCGCCTCGCGCAGAACCTCGACCTCCGTGGTATCGCCCGCGACCGCCCTGGCCACGGAGGACGACAGCCGCTGGATGGCCTCGGGCTCGCGGTCGATGACCACGACTTCCACGCCCCTCTCCAGAAGGGCCGTGGCCAGCGCCGCGCCGAAACGGCCGGCGCCCAGGACAGCTACTCTGCGACGCATTTGAGCTCCTCCTTCCCTATCCGACGACGATTTCCTCTTCCGGATAGGTCGCAAAGTCAAGCACCTCTTTGCGGCCGATCAGGAGCGCGACGGTCATGGGCCCCAGCCGGCCCACGAACATGCAGGCGACCAGCGCCAGCTTGCCCGCGTCCGAAAGCCGCGGCGTGACGCCCGTGGAAAGGCCCACCGTGCCGAACGCCGACACGGTCTCGAACAGCAGGTCCGCGGCGGGGAGCCGCCCCCCGCCCGCCAGCCCGGCGTGCTCGGCCAGCAGCAACAGCTCGAAAAAGAGCGCGACGCAGCCGATGCCCAGCACGAAGATGGAGAACGCTTCGCGCACGATCCGCTCCCCGACGGCTCTCCCCGCCACGAGGGTCTGCCGCCGGCCGCGGATGATCGCCGAAACGCTGAGAAGCACCACGATCAGCACGGTCACCTTGATGCCGCCCGCCGTGGACCCGGGGCCTCCGCCCACGAACATCAGGGTCATGGTCATGAAAAACGCGGACGGGCTCAACTGCCGCATCTCAACCGCGTTGAATCCCGCCGTGCGGGGCGTCACGGCCTGGAAGAGCGACACCGTCGCCTTCTGCAACGGGCCGAGCCCGGCCAGGACGCCGTCATGCTCCATGAGGGCGAAAAGAAGCGCGGCGCCGGCGACAAGCGTCGCGCTCGTGCCCAGCACGATACGGCTGTGCAGGGCCAGCCGGCCGCGCCGCAGCTTGTTGCGGCGCCAGGGACGGACCGACGTGACGTTGCGCAGAACCAGGAAACCGAGGCCGCCGGTGACGATGAGCGCGGCGATCGTCAGCAGGACGAAGGCGTCCGTGCGGAAACCGCACAGGCTGTTCGCCCGGAGCCCGAAGCCGGCGTTGCAGAAGGCGCTGACCGAGTGGAAGACCGCGAAATAGGCGGCTTCCGCGGCCGCCATGCCGTGGTGCCGGACCAGGCGCCCGTAGAGCGCCGCCGCGCCGGCGAGCTCGATCGCGAAGGTGAAGACGATTGCGCGCGGCACCAGGCCCTTCAGTTCGTTGTAGCCCGACTGCCCGAGCGAGCCGCCCACGACCGATTCCTCGTGCAGCCTGATGCGGCGGCCCACGGCGAGAAGCAGGAAGGTGCTGAGGGTCATTATGCCCAGCCCCCCGGCCTGTATGAGACACAGGATCACGATCTGGCCGAAGAGCGAGAAATGCGTCCCCGTGTCGACAACGGTCAGGCCCGTGACGCAAGTGGCGCTTGCGGCGGAGAAAAGCGCCGTGAGCGGCGAGGTCCATTGCCCGTTGCGCGCGGACAGCGGCAGGGCCAGCAGCAGCGCGCCCAGCAGAATGGCGATGGCGAAGGCTTTGACGCCGATCCATTCGGGACGCGTTGAAAGTGAGGTGCGTTTCACGGCGTGAATTGTCCGATAACGCCGCGGGTTTCGTCAAGCGTTGCAGTGTCTTTGTCTGCAACGACTTGCGACGATACAAAGCCGGAGGCTCCCCTTGTTCACGGAGCAGTTACCCGCCGTGTTCACGGACGCCGTGGCCGGCGTCCCTCCCATCGCATGGATCAAGCGGCTCTTGACTGCCAGGACGGGAGGGACCGCGGCCCCGCGGTCCGCCGAACACGGATCGAAACTGCCGGGAGAAAGCCCCCGACAGGGCCTTGTCCGCGGATTCTGGGGCGGCGGGCGTTCTTGACAGGCAATGCCGGTATGGCGTTGAATGAGGCATGGCAAACGGCGGGTGGAGCGCGTAGCGATGGGAATCCGGCACGAGGTGCTTCCGTTTCTGCTTGCGGCGCCGCCAGTCGGCGTTGCGGCGGGGCTTTGCTGCCGCCTGCTGGGCGGGGGCGCGGCCAGGTGCGTCTGGACCGGCGCCGTCCCGGCCGCGGTGCTGGGCGCCTATCTGCTGTACTTCTTTCGCGACCCCGAACGCACTCCGCCGGACGATCCGCGCGCCGTCGTGGCGGGCGCGGACGGGGTCCTGGCGCGCATCAGCCGGCCGGGCCCGCGCGCGGAGCTGGGGGGCGCCGAGGCCGTGCGCCTGAGCATATTCCTCAGCCTGTTCGACGTGCACGTCAACCGCGCGCCGCTGGGGGGCGCCTCGACGTTCCTGGGCTACCGGCCGGGCAAGCGCTTCTTCACGTTCCTGGATAAGTCCTCGGAGATGAACCAGCACAACGCCATCCTGATCGAGGGCGAGTCCACGCGCTGTCTCCTGCACCAGATCGTGGGCCCCGTGGCGCGGCGCGTCGTGTACTGGCCGGATCACGGCCGCGCCGTGAAGATCGCGCGCGGGGAACGCATCGGCATGATGAAGTTCGGTTCCCGCCTGGACATGTACCTGCCCGCCGCCGCCGTGGTGATCGTGGCGCGGGAAGGGGACCGCGTCCGGGCCGGCGAAACGGTGGTGGCGCGCGTGACGAATCCGGCGCCGCCGCCCGCGGAATGAGGAAGCGAGGGCGATGACGAACTGGCGACAAATCGCGCCGACGACGGTCACCCTGGGCGCCATGCTGTCCGGTTTTCTCAGCATCCTGACCACGGTTGAAGGCATGCGGTCCGGGCGCACGGAGATGTACATGCGCGCTTCCCAGCTCATCATGCTGGCGATGATCCTGGACGGACTGGACGGCAACCTGGCGCGTTTCATGCGCGGCTCCAGCGAGTTCGGCGCGGAGCTGGACACGTACGTGGATCTGACCGCCTTCGGCATCGCGCCGGCCTTGCTGATCTTCGCGGTCTCCATGCAGAGCCGCGATCCGATCTGGCGCGTTATCCTGCCCTCGGCGGTGGCGCTCTCGGGCGTGGTGCGGCTGGCGCGCTTCAAAGTCAGGGATCCCCTGCGCGGACAGGCGGGCTACGCCGGGCTGCCGATCACGGCCAACGCGGCGTGGGTGGCCCTTTTCGTCTTCATCAGCCTGGCGCCGCCGCGCGATGCGTTCCGGCTGGACGAGGGTCCCGTGGCCAGCCTGTTCCTGGCCGGCATCGTGGTTTTCATCGTGCTGCAGGTCACCAGCCTGCACTATCCCAAGCCCAGCAAGAAGCTGGCCCTGTTCGTTCCGTGCGCGGTGCTCGTGGCGCTGCTGTGGGCGCTGAGCCACCGCATGGCGGTGCGCGTGGCGGTTTTCATGATCGTGCTGGGCACGGGCTACGTGGTGTTCGGGCCCCTCTTCGTCAAGGGGGTTGCCGCGCACAAGGCGCGCCGCGACGCAAAGGCGCTGGCCGCGAACGGCGCCGCGCCGAACACGGAGGACTGACGTGCCCGTCGCCAACACCCTGGCGGAGATCCGCCGCTACCTGGAGAACGAAATCGCGGAGGGGCGCGCCACGGCCGAGGTCAGTCCGGAGACGGCGGCGGCCTTCAAGCGCGCGGCGTCGTCCGGGCCGGCGCGCAGGTCGCCGGAGACGCCCGCCGCGGCGCCCGCGGCGGAGCGCGCGCGCGCGGAAGAGCCCGCCGCGGCGCCCGCCGCCGGGGACGAGCTGGCGGCGGTGGCGCGGGCGGTTGCCGGCTGCGCGCGCTGCGGCCTGCACAAGTCCCGCGCGAACACGGTGCCGGGCGAGGGACCGCCGCGGCCGGCGATCATGTTCGTCGGCGAAGGGCCCGGCGAGGAAGAGGACCGCCAGGGCCGGCCGTTCGTCGGCGCCGCGGGCCAGTTGCTGACGCGCATGATCGAGGCCATGGGCTTCGCGCGCGAGGAGGTTTTCATCGGCAACGTGGTCAAGTGCCGCCCGCCCGGCAACCGCACGCCCCTGCCGGAGGAAATGGAGGCGTGCCTGCCCTACCTGCGGCGGCAGATCGCCGCCCTGCAGCCCAGGGTGATCGTGGCCCTGGGCGGCACGGCTTCCAAGGCGCTGCTGGGGCTGGAAACGGGAATAACCCGCCTGCGGGGAGTCTGGCATTCCTTCGAAGGCATCGACCTGATGCCCACCTACCATCCCGCCTACCTGCTGCGCAACGCTTCCGGCAAACGGCCGGCCTGGGAAGACCTGCAGGAAGTGCTCAGGCGCCTGGGCCGTCCGGTGCCCGGGCCGAAGAAACGTAATCGGCAGGGATAAGGCAAAACCCGATTGACGGTCGCCGGACGCGAGCCGTCGCGGCGGCCCGATCATCCGGCCCGCGGCAAGCTTCGATCCGCATTCGCTCCCGGCCCGAACGGCTTGACCAGCAGGATCAGGCGCGGCAGCAACAGCAGCGATGCCGCCGACGCGCTCACCATGGCCAGGCTCGTCAGCAGCCCGAACAGGATGCTGGGCACGAAGTCCGACAGCGCCAGGATCGAGAAGCCCGCCGTGATCGCGACCGAGGTGTAGAACATCGCGTGCCCCACGGTGGCATGGCTGCGGAACATCGCGGCCGCGTAGTCGCCGTCCGCCGCGAACTCCTTCCGGAAGCGGTGAATGTAGTGGATCGTGTCGTCCACCGCGATGCCCACGCTGATGGCCACGATGGTGATGGTCATCATGTCCAGCGGGATGCGGAACAGGCCCATCACGCCCAGCACGGTCATGGAGGCGAGCAGGTTGGGCAGAATGGCCACGAACGCGACCGTCACCGACCGGAACAGGACCAGGAACATCGCGGTCAGCGCCAGGATGGTGAAGCCGATTGTCCGCACCTGGGAACGGTACAGGCTCTGCAACAGGTTGTTGTACAAGACCATGACGCCCGAGAGCCTGGCCCGGCCGGGCGCCGGCCCCAGGCGGCCGGCCAGGTCCGCGCGGATGCTCCTGAGCAGCGCGTCGCGCCGCAGCGCGGGATCGGAATCCCGGACGCGCATCGTGACGCGCGCCTGGTTGTGCGCGACGGAAACGAAGGGCTCCACGATCGCCTTGCGGTACTCCTCCGGGAGCTGGCTGAAGAGCAGGGCCAGCTCGAAGGCGTCCAGCTCACGCGCCGCGCCCAGCCATTCGGCCGTCTGCCGCAGCGTGGCCAGCGACAGCACCTTGCCGATTTCCGGCCGGCTTTCGAGATAGCGGTGGACCCGGGCGATCGTTTCCAGCCGCGCGGGGGTCAGCCAGTACTTTTCCGCGTTTTCGGCCGCGTCGAACTCCTCGAAGTCGTCGAACGCTTCGTCGCCCTCCGCGGGCGCGCCCGGAGGCGGCGGCCCGGCGGCGCCGGGCGACGCCGCTTCGACGGCGTCGAAGTCGATCAGCACGTCCATGGGCGTCGTTCCGCCCAGCTCGCGGTCGATCACCCGCATGCCCTTGTGAATTTCCGTGCCGGCCTTGTAGTAGTTGATGAAGCTGTTCTCCACCTCGAGGCGGCGGATGCCCGCCGCGGTCCCGGCCAGCACCGCCAGCGACACGGCGAATACGACGGCGGGATGCCGGCTCGCGAAGCGGGCGCAGAGGGCGGGCACCGCGAAGCGCGGCGCGCGCGCGCGCGGCGCGGCGGGCGGCCGCATGAGCGCCAGCGCGGCGGGGAAAAGCAGAAACGTCACCGCCAGCGACACGGCCAGGCCGGCGGTCATCATCCATCCGAACTGGATCACGGGCTGGATCCGGCACAGGATCAGGGAGGCGAATCCGGCGATCGTGGTCAGGTTGCAGTAGAGGCACGGCAGAAAGACGCTGTGGACCGTCTCTCTGACCCGTTCGAGATGCGCCGCCCCCGGCGCCTGCCGCTGCAGTTCACGGTAACGCACGATCAGGTGAATGGCCAGGGACATGGTCAGGATGAGCTGGAGCGAGACGAAGTTCGAGGAGATCACCGTGACCTTCCATCCGGTCGCGCCCAGAAGGCCCATCATCACAAGCACCGCGCAGCCGCAGCACAGCACCGGCAGGGCCACCCAGCGGACGCGGCCGAAGATGACGGCCAGGATGGCCACGAGAAAAACCAGCATGCCCAGGCCGAAGACCAGAACGTCGCGGCGGATGAAGGCCATGGTGTCGTCGGCGATCATCGGGATGCCGCCCAGGAACAGCGTGCCGGCCGCGCCGTGCGCGCGCACGACGCCGCGCACGGCCGCGACGATCCGGCGGCGCGCCCGCACGTTGCGCGTCTTGCAGACCTCGTACGCGGCGCTGACGCGCTTCAGCTCCGCGCGTTCGGCGGGGGTGATGAGGCCGTCGTGCTTCCTGTCGCGCAGGATTGTGCGCCGCATCAGCGTCGCTTCGAGCACGTCGTCGCGCGCCAGGCTGATCTGCAGGGCGGTGGTGCGCAGGTCGGAGCTGACCAGGGCGTTGCGGTAGAGCGGGCTTTCGCGGAATTCCCTGCGGGCCAGCTCCACGTCAACGCCCGGGGAATCGAGCGTCTTGATGTTGGCGCGCATGTCCTTGAGGGGCACGGGCGGATTGCCCAGCAGCGGCGCGTCGAGCAGCGTGATCACCGACGCGATTCCCGGCAGGGCTTTCAGCCCGTCGCGCAGCGTCCTGACCGCCGCCAGGCTTTCCGCGCCGAACAGGTCGCCGCGCGGCGTGAAGGACAGCACCAGGAAATCGCCGGTGCCGTAGCGGTAGACGATCTCACGGTAGTAGCGCAGGTCCTGGTCGTCCTCGAGGACCAGGGCGTCGCCGGTCGCGTCCATGCCCAGGTCCCTGACGCGGTAGCCCAGCAGGCCGAACAGCACCAGCAGGACCGCGATGACGGTCCGGGCGTGCCCCAGGACGAGGCGGTCGTATAGATCGTAGATCTTCAAGCGCGCCCGTGAATTGCGGTTCTACCTGCCTGCGCCGCCGGCCTGCTCCCGCATCCTGGCGAGCAGGTCCTTCGCGGTTCCGGAGCTGAGGACTTCCGCGTACTGCGAACGGTAGGAGGCAATCATGCTCACGCCCTCGATCTCGAAATCGTAGCCGCGCCAGCCTTCGGCGCCCTTTCTGTAGAGCTTGTAGACGACCTTGACGTCGTCGCTCTTCGAGCGCACGCGCGTGGCCACGTGGATTTTGTTGCCCGCGGCCCGCGGCGGCTCGTAGACCACTTCGCCCTCGGTGAACAGCTCGATCTTCCCGAGGTAGGAATCCTTCAGGCGCCGCGTGAACAGGGCCGTGAATTCCTCCCGTTCGGAAGGCGACATGGCGGTCCAGTTGCGTTCGCCGAGCGCCAGCTTGCCCATGAGGGCGAAATCGAACACCGGCTCGATGATCCCGACGATCTTCTCGCGCTTGGCTTCCGGCGCCATGTCCGCGTCGCGCAGGCAGCCCAGAACGGCTTCGACCGCGTCGCGCACGAGCGCGGCGGCGTCCTCGGCATCGCCCGCGCGAGCCGGCCGGCCCGCGAGGCCCAAGAGCAGCGCGATACCCGCAAAAGCCTTCTTCATCATGTCCTCCGTGCTTTCACTCCCGGATGCGCGCTTCGCGCATCCGGCCGTAAGCGTCGCGCATCATGGTGTAAGGATCAAGGGCATCCTTCTTGAGCGACTCGTAAAGGCCGATGTTCAGGGAGACGTAGTTGACCTTGTCGTAACACCACACGCCGACGCCCAGTTCCGTGGGGTTCATTCCGGCCACGGGCTTCATGCAGGCCACGTAGGCGCCGGGCTTGAGGAACTGGTCCGGGATCATTCCCAGGCCGTCGCGGACGTTGGACTGGCCCAGGAAGGGCAGGACCAGGGGCCAGCCCGGCCCCACGCCGTAACGCCCGAGGGTCTGGCCGAAATCCTCCTCCGCCGGCTCCATGTGCAGCCACGAGCGGGCCGGGTCGAAAAGGCCCAGAAGGCCGACGGTGGTGTTCACCGTGAACCGCCCGGCTTCCCGGCCGGCCTTGCGGAACTTGCCCTGCAGACCGCAGTTCAGGAAACGCACGGGGAACTCGAGGTTGTTCAGACCGCGCTGCACGGACTTGCGCACGCCTTCGGGCACGGTCTTGCCGTAGCCGACGGCAAGCGGGCGGAACACCCAGAAGTAGGCCTTGTCGTTGAAATTGAACATCAGACGGTTGTAGCGCCGCAGCGGATCGCGCGCCGGCGCCTCGCGCGCGAACTCGTCGAATTCCTCGAAGGCCGCCTGCGCACCGTCCGCGGGCGGGGTCGCGGATGGGTCGGCTTCGCGCGCCTTCGCGCCGAGCGGCATGAGCCACGCCAGAAGCCCGAGCACACAACAAGTCCGGAGAGGAAACATGACGGACCGCTTTCTGCCACGCGGAACGGCGGGTGACAAGCGCGAATTGGCCGCGACGCATGAACTGCCCCTCCGTTCGCGCCAGACCCCGCGCCATTTTGCCTGTCGCCATTTTGCCTTGAGCTTTCGCGGGAAACGTATATCCTTCATTGCTCCTGTTTGCGCGGAGGCGGCCGCCGGCCGCGCCGCGCGTTCACGGGCGCCCATCGTCTAGTGGTCAGGACACAAGGTTTTCATCCTTGGAACCGGAGTTCGATTCTCCGTGGGCGCGCCAGCCTTCGGTCATGGATCACCGGTTCGCTACGACTCGGCGCCACCAGTCATCACTAATCGAGGCGCCGGCAGATGAGACTTATGTCGAGCGAAAGCCGTCCGCCGCCGTCGCCTTTTCGCCGCTTCCCCCGTCGCCGCCCGTCGTGGTACATTCTTTCCCATGAACGCGGACCGGATCCTGGCGGCCATGAACGAGCACGGGGTGCGGTGCCTGCTGATCGGGGGGATGAACTTCCTTCTCCGCCACGCGCCGGTGCTGACCTGCGACGTTGACCTCTGGATCGAGGACACGCCGGACAACCGCCGCCGTTGCGAAGAGGCGCTGGTTTCGCTTGGCGCCACGTGGGGACCAACGGAAGCCGATTGGCGGCCGGTCGCGGAACGGCCGGCCCGATGGCTGGACCGGCAACCCCTTTTTGCGCTCGCGACGGAGCACGGGGCTGTCGACATATTCCGTTCGGTCACGGGGCTGACCGACTGGTCGGCCTCGTTCGCGGACGGAGCCGACGAGCACACAGCCGCCGGCACGCCGTATCGCGGATTGTCAGACCGCGACATGTTGCGCTGCCAGGAAGCCCTTGACGCTTCCGAACGCAAAGTGGACCGCATGCGCGCACTCCGGAAGGCGCTCGGAGTACTTTCGTGAACGACTTGGGACAAACGAAGCGCCGCGAGGAGGCAAAGCGCGAAGCCGCATGGGATCCGCTGACCCGGTGGCGGGTGATCCAGGAGACCATCACCTGGGCCGAGTCGCAAACCACCGCTCGCCGCAATACCCCGGCGCGGTGCGCGCAGGAACAGGCCCGCAAACTCCGCCGGCTGTGGCGGTAGCGCATGCACGGTACCGATGGAAAGCGGGCGAACCGTACCAAGGGAGCCTGCGGGTTCGGATTGCGGAGAAACCGCGGGATGGACTCCACGCAACGGACTCCACGCGCAGGAACAGGACGGAAACCAGTCCCTTGATCTCCCTTCCCGCAATACGAGGCCAAGCGGGGTCACGTCACACGACATACAGCGGCGGCCGGCGCTGCAGGTGCCTGACAATACGGTCCACCTCGGGGATGGCGTGCGCGAAGAATTGCTTGAAGCCGCGGCAGAGATAGTTCAGCCCCGGCTCGCCGTCCGCCGTCCGGATCAGGCGGTTCTTCGGACATTCGCCCCAGCAATCCCGCAGATACGGGCACTGGCGGCACTGCGCAGGCAAAGTCTCGTGCTTGGCATAACCGAACTTGACCTGCTGCCGCGACAGGGCCATCTCGCCGAGGGGTGTCTTCCGGATGTTGCCCAGGCAGTATTCGGGATAGACGTAGTGGTCGCAGGCGTAGAGGGAGCCGTCGTTCTCCAGCGCCATGCCCTTACCGCAGAACTCGCTGTAAACGCAGATCTGCGAGGGCAGCCCCATGCGCTGCGCCACCAGCGTCTCGAAGTGATTGACGAAAACCTTGCCGATGTCCCGGTTCCGCCACTCGTCGAAGGTCTTGCGGAGAAAGTAGCCCCAGTCGTCCGGATCCACCGACCATTCGGTCACGACGGATTCCGGATGTCCGGGGCGCGCCTGCGGCTCGCCCTCGCGCGGCAGGGTCGCGGGATCCCAGGACTGCGGCGCCGTGCGCTCGAAATCCCGGTGCTCGACGATCGGGATGAACTGCAGTCGGCCGGCCCCGATCTCGCGCCGCAAAAAGCGGTACACGTCCAGCGGACGCCGGGCGTTGCACCGGTTGATGCACGCCATCGCATTGAAAGAGACGCCGTGGCTTTTCAGCAGGCGCGCGGCGGCAAACACCTTGTCGAACGTCGGATCGCCGCTCTTCGTGACGCGGTAGTGGTCGTGGATTTCCTTCGGCCCGTCGATGCTGAGCCCCACCAGGAACTGATGCTGCTTGAGGAACTTGCACCATTCCTCGTCGAGCAGGGTTCCGTTCGTCTGCAGGTCGTTCTGGATGGTCTGGCCCGGCTTGGCGAACTGCGCCTGGATTGCGACCACCTTGCGGAAGAAGTCCAGCCCCAGCGTGGTCGGCTCGCCGCCCTGCCAGGAGAAGACGACGTCGCCCGCCACGCTCTCGATATACTGGCGGATGAACTCCGTGAGCACCTCATCCGACATGCGGCGCGGGGCCGGGGCGCCGGAGAGCGACGCTTTGCTTAAGTAGAAGCAATAGGTACAGGCCAGGTTGCAGGCGGCGCCGGCCGGCTTGATCATCACATGGAACCGCGTACCGCCCTGCTTCGCCATCAGCCCCGGGGCATCGTACTTGTCCACCGGCCGGGACATCGCCCCGGGGTTGACGGCCGGATCTGGTCTCTTTTCTTTCATCCTGAAACTTCTTCGATGCTCAGCGAGTGTACTTTTACGCCTACACTCACTCTGTCTCCACCAGCCGGTAGCTTACGCTGCGGCCGCCACCTTCGTTCTGCGCCAATACGCCCAGGGCGACAAGGGCCTGGATGTCGCGCAGAGCGGTATCGGTCGAGCATGCTGTCAGTCTGGCGTACTTGGATGTTGTCAGCTTCCCCTCGAACCCATCGAGAAGCTGATTGATCGCCTTGCGCTGACGCTCGTTGACAGGAGCCGTACCGATCCGATGCCAGACCCGTGCTTTCCGAAGCACCGCCGCCAGCGTTCCTTCGGCACGCGTCAAGGCACGGCTCAGGCATTCAAGGAACCAAGTCAGCCACGGGGTAATGTCCATCCCGCCCTTCTGGGAGCCTTCCAGCACCTCGTAGTACGCCCGGCGCTCGGCCTCAATCTGCGCCGACATGCTATAGAACCGCTCCGGCCGGCCGTCGGCACGAGCGAGGGCCATATCCGCGATCGCGCGCGCAACGCGGCCGTTGCCGTCTTCGAAGGGATGGATCGTCACGAAACGGAAATGCGCGACGCCTGCCTTGATCACCGGGTCTATGGCCAGGGGGGCGTTGAACCATTCCAGGAAGGTCTCCATCTCATCGGCTACGCGCTTCGCATCGGGTGCCTCAAAATGCACTCGCTCGCAACCGATCGGTCCGGAAACCACTTGCATCGGGCCAGACTCCGCCGTACGCCAGCTGCTGACTGTGATCCGCCTCATCCCGCTCCGCCCTGTTGGAAACAGCGCCGCGTGCCACCCGAACAGCCGTTCCGACGTCAGCGGTTGGCTGAAATGCCGCGTAGCGTCGATCATCATGTCGACGATGCCGTCTACGGCTCGCGCGCTCGGCACAAGCCCGCCAACCTTAATCCCCAGCCTGCGTGCCAGTGAGGAACGGACCTGCCGTATGTCGAGGACCTCCCCTTCGATGGCGCTCGATTTAGCTACTTCCTCCGTCATCACGGCCAAGTCAGCCTCGGCGGACAGTCGGAATCCAATCCCCTCCATCCGTCCCAGAAGTCTCCCTTGTGCGTAGCGTGTTTCAGCCAGCAGGAACGCCAAGTCATTGGCATTCCATCGTAGTGCCGGCCACTCTGCCTGCAGATGAATGTAGTTTGTACTCATGGAACGCTTCAAGACTACCACATCGGGCTGCATCCCGTCAATTATTTGCCGCAAACCATGCGGCAAATAAAGCCGCCAATCACCGCATAGCCAAACAACTACAACGCCGCCAACTCCGGCGGAACGGCGGCGCCCGGCGGAAATTCGCCGGCGACATCGGGACGCGGTATCCGACCGGACACGATGTCGTCGTACCAACGGTTGACGACGGGCATTCTTGCGCCGGCTTCCGCGCGCCAGGCGCGCAGACGTGCCAGCAGTTCCGCAGTCTTTTCCGGATGCTCAGCCGAACAATCGAAGGACTCCGAGACATCGTCACGAAGGTTGTAAAGCGCTGTGCGGCCGGTTTCATACCATTCGATCAGTTTCCAGTCGCCGTCGCGGATGGCGCCGGTGGGGCCGCCGCCCTGATTCGAGTAGTACGGATAGTGCCAGCAAAGGGGGTTGCGCTTGACCGGCGCCTGCTCGACCATTGCCGCAAGAAGACTCATGCCGTCCACGTGCCGGTCCGGCTCGGCTGGAAGACCGGCGGCGGCCAGAAATGTCGGGAAGAGATCGCATTGCCAGACCAGATCGTCGGATACGCGCTGCGGCATGATCCGTCGCGGCCAGCGCATCAGCATCGGAATGCGCAAGCCACCCTCTTCGCTCCACCCCTTGCCTTCCGCGTAGGGCAGGTTCGAGGTGGGCGCATCAGGCTCGACGCCCAGGCCGCCGTTGTCGGAAAGAAAGACCACCAGCGTGTTATCGGCAATGCCTTCCGCCTCGAGCGCGTCGAGGATGCGTCCGACATTCCAGTCGAGGTTCTCCATCATGGCAGCATAACCCGCGTGCGACTGAATGATCCGGCGTTCGAGGCGTGTGTTCGGGGCGTGCAGTGCCGGGTGCATTTCACCGGGGATCAGTGCCCGGGCCTTGTCGAGGCCAAGCCGCGCGGCCTTGGCCTCGTATTTTTTCACCAGCTCCGGTGGCGACTGGATCGGGGTGTGCACGGCATAGTGCGAAAGGTGCAGGAAGAACGGCGCATCCGCACGACGTTTGCGGATCAGTCCGATCGCCTCGTCCGTCAATCGATCGGTGATGTATTGACCTTTCGGCGCGTCTTCCAAACCCGGCAGCGGCCCCTCGACGCCCCAGCCGATGCGCCACGGAGCGAAATAGCCGCAATGATAGAGCGCACCGTTGCAGTGCCCACCGATATTCACGTCGAACCCGTGATCCGTGGGCAGGGAGCCTTCGCCGCCGAGATGCCATTTGCCAACGTGCCACGTTTGGTATCCGCCATCGCGGAGCGCCGCCGCCACGGTACGTTCATGGCGGCCCAGACTTTGGCGATAGCGTGGCCCGATCATCCGGCCCATGCCGCGTCCGCCGATATAGTTCGTAATGTCCACCCGTACGGGGTGCCGCCCGGTCAGGATGGCGGCGCGCGCCGGAGAACAGAGCGAACTGGCCGCATAGGCGTTGTCGAACTGCACGCCTTCGGCCGCCATGCGGTCCAGGCGCGGCGTTTCGTAGAATGTCGAACCGGTGCAACCCAGGTCGCGGACACCCAGGTCGTCAATGAGGATCACAACAACATGCGGTTTCTCGCTCGTCTTATCCATGTCGGCCTTACTTCTCACTTGATTCGTGTAGTCTCCCGGATTTCCAGCCCTGTATTGTAGTCCAGTTGCTGCGGTTCGCCAGGTTCAACCACCCGCTGCCGGGTCATTCCGGAACAGGCCCATGTCGCGGGATGGGTATCGGTGCGCCACGGGCGACGTTCCCAGTAGTAGCCGCGGAACGGATCGCGGGTGCGGTTCATCCAATCCAGCAGCTTGTCGTGCAGCCTGTCGCGGACCGCTGCGGAATCGGGATCCGCGATCAGGTTGGTCATCTCCTCCGGGTCGCGGTCGAGGTCGTAAAGTTCATCGCTGGTCAGAAGGTTAATGACCAGCTTGAAGCGCCCGTCGCAGACGGCACGCATCAACTGGAGGCCGCCGAAACCGTCGTGGTCGGTTTCGTACCTTCCGAACTCGATAAACACGGCATCGTTTACCCGCACGTCCGGGTCGCGGAGACAGGGCAGAAGGCTGCTTCCTTCGAGCATGCTGAGTGGGGCTTGCCCGAAATAGTCCAGCAGGGTGGGAACCACATCAATGTGCGAGATCGGAAGACGGCTTGCCGCGCCGGCCGGAGCCTGACCGGGCCAGCGCACGATAAACGGGATGTTGGCGGCTTCCTCGTAGGCTACCGGGCCTTTGTTCCAGAGCCGGTGCGAACCGAGCAGGTCGCCGTGGTCGGAGGTGAAAACCACCAGCGCTTCCGGCGCAAACCGGTCAATCGCATCGAGCACGCGTCCGATTTCGTCGTCCACAAAAGCGTTGCAGGCAAAATAGTCGGGGGCCCGTATTTCCATCTTCGCCGCATCGGCGGTCAGCGCCGAGCCTGCCCAAACGCGCTGGTGTTCGGGTTTGCCGGTCAGCGGGTCGGCGACGTTGGCCTTTTTCGGGTATGTAAAATCGCGAAACATGCTCGCGTATGGCTCGGGCGCGAGGAAAGGTCCGTGCGGTTCGTCATAGGAGAGCACCAGCAGAAAATCCTCGGTGTTATGCCTGCCGAGGAAATCAATCGCCCGGTTTGAACAACGGTGGGCGAAGGTGAACTCGCGTTGCACGCCCGGGTTCCGGTTGGCTTCCACCTTGCGGGATAGCAACCGTTCTTCGGGCGAAAGTTCCGCCAGATAATTGCGCATGTCATACCAGTAGGCTGGATCCCATCCGTCGGGACACTGTCCGGCGCCGAAATAGTCACTGCCGTCCAGATGCCACTTGCCGATGTAAGCGGTGTGGATGCCCGCGGCATGCAGACGCTGACCGATGGTGCGGGTAATGGCGCCGAGCGGCATGCTGTTGGCCCAACTGCCGCATGTGTGCGGGAACTGGCCGGTGAAGAGCGCGGACCGCGCCGGACCGCAAACCGGCTGGCAGGTGTAAGCCCGGTCGAACCGGATGCCCTGCGCGGCCAGACGGTCCAGCCGCGGTGTGCGTAATTCCGGATGACCATAACAGCCGAGCATGTTCGTGCCCTGCGTGTCGGTCATGACAAAGATAACCTGGCGTTTCAAATCACTTTCTCCCTGTCAGAAAGAAGTGTGCATACCGCGTTTATGCAGGAGACAACCGCTGCGCATAAACGTAGTAAGCGCCGCGTTCGCCGCCGTCGGCGTCAACAAACCAGGCGTCAAGCGTCGTCTTTCCGGTTTGCGCGATGTTCATCTCGAACACGACTTCTTCAGAACCCTGGACCACCGGCGCACGAACTTCCTGATCGAAAATCCGCAGGCGCGCGCCACAAGGGTCTATGTTAACACGCTTGGCGCCGGGATAGACGATGCCCGCCGCACATTCGATGCTGACATTGCTCTGGATCGGAATCGGCAGCTCCTCCGGCCAGCGGCGCAAAACGAACCGGTAATGGCCCGGTTCCTCTATTTCAACCTTCCAGGTGCCGCTGCTCTTTTTGGCGGCGACAATGTGCGCCTGCTGCCAGGCAATATCGCCCATCACGTCCATGGCGCAGAGCCGGGTCGGGTTTTCCGCCGCATTGCCCAGCGGAAGGTGGGCGACGTCGCCGAACTCGGGCGTCACTTCCGTCCACCAGACGTCCAGGGCGGCGCGCAGTTCCCGGACCACCTCGGGATGTTCGGCGGCGATGTCATGCCGCTGACCGGGATCCGCCTTGATGTCGTAGAGTTCCTTGCCATGCACCAGCCGCCAGCGACGGGTCATGACGCAACCGAGCTCCTTCACCGGCGGCTTGCTGGACTGCAGAATGTTCAGAAAATGAATCCGGTCCGGAAGCTCGGTCGCACGGTTGTCGAGAAGCGGAGCCAGGCTCCGCCCGTCGAAGGCCTTGCCGCCGGAGGGCCGCAATCCGCAGAGATCAATCAAGGTGGGCAGCACATCGATGTCGAGCGTCATCTCCCCGATTTCACGCCCGCCTGCCATACCTCGGCGCGGCCAGCGGATGAAAAACGGCACGCGGTGGCCGCCGTCGTAGTAACTGGCCTTCATGCCGCGCAGGCCGGCGTTGTATCCCTTTGTGACGAAGCCGTTCGCGTCCAGCCGCGCGCCGCCGCTGCTGCCATTGTCGGTCATGAAGATGAGGATGGTGTTGTCGGCCAATCCGCGCTCCTGAAGAAAGGCGTCGAGCTTGCCGAAATTCTCGTCGATATTGGTGATCATGCCATAGAAAGCGGGGTAGGGGATGTCGGGGTTGTCCGCGTATAGCTTTCGGTAGCGATCAGCCACCAGATACGGGTCATGCGGCGCATTGGTGGCGATGTAGGCGAAGAAAGGCGCCTCGCCGCACTCCTCGATGAAGCGCCGGGCATTTTCAAACCAGACGTCGGTGCAATAGCCTTCGTACTTTCTGGCCTGGCCGTTGGCAAAATAGGTGTCGTCAAAGTAGTTGTTGCCCCAGAAGTCGGGCGTCTGCCCCACGCCACCGCCTTGGTGGGCCACGGTCCGCTCGAAGCCGCGCTCAAACGGGCGGTACGGATAATTGTCTCCCAGATGCCACTTTCCAAACAGGCCGGTGCGATAGCCGCTGGCGCGGAAGATCTCGGCCATGGTGGTCTCACTCCGGTGCAGAATGCTGCGTCCCCAGGCCGTGGACCAGGCGCCATTGCGCACCGGCCGGCGTCCGGTCAGCAACGCGCCACGCGTGGGTGTGCAAAGCGGATGAACATGAAAATCGGCAAAACGCACCGCTTCTTGAGAAAAACGGTCAATGTTCGGGGTGCGGACCCATGGGTTTCCGGTGCAGCCAAGGTCGGCGTACCCTTGATCGTCAGTCAACACCAGCACAACGTTGGGTTTTTCTTTTGGCATGACTTTTTCTACTTCCAGTATCTTTAAGCACGCGGTCCGGCGGGACCGCGTTACGGGTGAGACACTCCGGCGCGCGGGGAATGACGTAAAGTCGTCAGGTGTGGAAGTTCCTGTCCTCCCAGTATCCGCGTGGATGGTGTTTGGCCTGCTTTGCCCAGCCCTGATTCGGAATCGTATCACTGGC
>Ga0194113_10001096_pt1 | contig 36974 bp, 34 predicted proteins | sample TA2MahC200mmetaG_FD_146193 | JGI IMG/M metagenome (GOLD analysis project Ga0194113, IMG submission 146193) | Freshwater microbial communities from Lake Tanganyika, Tanzania - TA2015017 Mahale Deep Cast 200m | ecosystem: Environmental > Aquatic > Freshwater > Lake | place: Tanzania: Lake... | reverse complement strand
ACCCATTTGAGTACGACCGTGCGAGGATTTGTAGGGGCACGCTTCATGAGGTTGTCTCAAAACTACGATCCCAACTGTGATCGGGCCATGATCGGTGTGCCGGGGTCCGACTGGGTGGCCCCGACGTGTGACGTCGTGGCCACCCAGGTGAAACCCACTTCACTAATTATGGCACGATCTGGATTGGGATCGTAGTTCTGAAACAGTTCCTGAATTGCCGGGCTACTATCGGAATGTCCCTCCGGGACAACCAGGCTGTCAGCAACCGCTTAATTCTCTTGTACGGTCCGTGCGATAAGAGGGGATTTTCAAAGCAAGCGATCCCATCACAAATCAACGGGGTCACTCTTTCGACCCACGTGCTCAACACACGCCACAAAACCTTTTCTGTACTTGACCGTAAAACCGAGCAGGCTTACTCTGGAAACAGAGATGCAACATGTTCGATTCCATTGAATCTGTCGAAAAAAGCCTCCTGGACGAAAAGTACATCCCCGAGCGATCTCTCGCCACCGTTATCTATTTGGCCGCGCGGCTCAAAAAGCCGCTCTTCCTGGAAGGCGAACCCGGAGTAGGAAAGACCGAAGTTGCCGCGGTCCTCGCGAGAGCGCTGAAAACCGACCTTATCCGCTTGCAGTGCTACGAAGGGCTTGACGCGAACCACGCGCTCTATGAGTGGAACTATCCACGGCAGCTCCTGGAAATCAAACTCGGCGAACAATGCGGCGCGGATCCGAGACAGGTCAGCAAGACCATATTCGCCGAAGAATTCCTCATTAAACGGCCTCTCCTCGAGGCCATTCTGTCGCCTCGCGAGCAGGGACCGGTTTTGCTCATTGATGAAATAGACCGTTCCGACGAAGAATTTGAAGCATTACTGCTGGAAGTGCTCTCGGACTTCCAGATATCCATCCCTGAAATCGGCACCATAAAAGCACGCCGCCGGCCGGTGGTGATTCTGACGTCCAACCGCACCCGCGACATCCATGACGCGCTCAAACGGCGCTGCCTGTACCACTGGATCGATTACCCGGATGAAGAGAAGGAATGCCGCATCATCATGGCCCGCGTGCCGGGAATAGCTTTGGAACTGGCCGGGCAGGTTGCCGCGTTCATGAAGCGTATTCGGGAAGAAGACCTGGTCAAGCGACCGGGCCTCGCGGAAACCCTGGATTGGGCCGCGGCGCTCCTCGCGCTGGACCGGTCCGCGTTGGATGAAGAGACCGTGGCCGAGACCCTGGGTTGCATCCTCAAGCACCGCGAAGACCTGGTCAGCTTCAAAGAGTTGTGGGATCGGCCTGAATTCAGGGAACCGCTCCTCACGCAGATCCGCCGGAGCATGTGCTGACGGAAAGGCCCTCGTATGCCCATAGGCGCAGAATTATAGGATCGTCTCAGCGATTTCAGTTAGCCAACCCAAGCAGCGCCACGTCACCCCGACGAACCCCGGATCGGAGTCCGGGGCAGGCATTGATCCGGGGTCCGGTCCCGCGCGGAACGCGGGATTGAATCACGCCTTTGGCGTGACCGGATTCCTGCTTCCGCGGGAATGACGCATGAAAAGACAGGGCTGCTTAACTGAACGCCTCCGCGCGATACGCGGGGTCACAGCATCCTACGCGACTGCTCACACGCTTTGGGGCCGGCCTCACCGCATCTGTGAAGCTAAGCCCCCTAGGATCGGTCTCTTAGGTTGCGTCGAATTACGAGAAGAAAGGTGATGGAAGATAGCGCCAAGCCTGCCCCAAAGAGGGGCCAGTTGAACGGGTTGGGGAATCCGCCCTCCATGATGTTGCTGTAGTCCCAACAGAACGCGGTGATCACAACGGCGCCGCCGGCTATCATAAGCGCCCAATCCGCCCATTCGCTGGAGAGCGGGCGTCCCTTGAATTCAAAATAGAGCACAATCAAGCCCGACAGGATCAAAGCTACCGAGATAATCAAGGGCGTTATCACCGGTCCCACCCACGGAACGGGAAGGAGAAAGAGAAGGTCCCAGGTCATCAAACCGGCGGGCCAGTTGAGAAAGAGCTTGAGCCAAAGATAAAAGAATATGTCCCAGACCCCGAAGGCGATCATGAAATGGGCCAGGGCTTCCCGCCGGTTCCTGCCGGCCATGAATCCCACTGCGGCAAGCATAACCAGGGTGGCCAATTCCCTCGCGAGTTCTATAAAGAGGCGCTGAACGTGCTCCCGGCCCAGCCCCTGGAGTTGGGCCAAAGTGAGGATCGGGAAATCAAAGCCATCCTTTGCAAGCGGGTAGTACAGAGCGCGCAAGTATTCGACAACCGCGGCTTCCACGTACGCGAAAGCAATTGACCAAGCTATGACGATGGGGACTCTTTTCACGGATTGTTGAAGGGGAAGGGCGCCAATCCTACCAGTAATCGTCCGAACCCGAAGCCTGCTCGATGAATCGGGTCCTGCTGTAAGCGCCGCATTGTGCGCAAGAGAAGTCCGACCAACGGCTCTTGAGCGCAACATCGAGACACTTGCCGTAATGGTCGCAATCAACCTTTCGGTAGGGCCTATCAGTCTCTCGGTTTCCCTTCATCATGATGGGGCTGGGTTCCATCTTCTTGGAAACGACCTCCCGGTCACTCTGAAGCCGATTCTTCTGCCCCGTGAGACCTCCAGTCCGGTGACTGCTCACTACTTCCACGTGGCTACCCTCCAATGGCGCCATTACGCGCCGAAATGTTGGCCATAGCGTTGAAGCGGGCCGACATCCGATCTGAACGAACTGCGCAACCGGTAGATTGGCTGCCTCTCATGGTTCTGTGTGCGCACGGATCAGGTCTGATTCTCAGAAATCGAGTGAGGATTCAAAAGCCCTTTTGCTTACAGGGCGTCATGGGAAGCAATCTTTAAACGAGGAGCAGGCCTTTGTCAAGGGCCCGGAAGTTGCCTAACATAACAATGGGTTACGGGGCGGGTACGAACGCTCTTCGAGCCTCGGGAAGCGGTTTCTCAGGTAAATTGGGCCCAAGGGGGGCCTCACAGGACTTGTTTTCTTGTTTTGACGCGCTCGTCAAAATTCTTGGACGCCGGATTGGTTGCGGACGCTATCATATTGATATCGGACGGTTAGTCGGATCGAAAAGGGGGGGAACGCTCGGTTCCTCCAATGTGATCGCCCGCTGTCCGCCGAGCCCGGCTTCCCTTGACACGAATAGAGAATAAGCTAGTCTGTTCGCAAAAGAATCGCGATAAGACCGCATTTCTTTATTCTTGAAGCGTGGCCTGCCTTCGTAAGAGACGGCTGAGGACGCGAGATGACCGTGACGGAACTTGTGCTTGCCAACGAGCCTCTTATCCGATTCGCATTCTTCATTGGCATTTTCGCGGCGGTCGCCGCGGCTGAACTGCTTGCCCCGCGGCGTTCACTGACCACGTCGAAGGCCTCACGTTGGTTCGCCAATATCGGTATTGTAACGATAGACACGATCGTTCTGCGGCTCATATTTTCTGGGGCCGCGGTGGGGATTGCCGCGGCAGCGCAGCAAGAAGGGTGGGGGTTACTCAATAATACGGCTGCGCCGCATTGGTTCGCGGTGGTCGCGTCCGTGGTGTTCCTGGATTTTGTGATTTATTTGCAGCATGTGATGTTTCATGCCGTGCCGGCCTTGTGGCGGCTGCACATGATGCACCACGCGGACATGGATATTGACGTGACCACCGGCACGCGCTTCCATCCGATCGAGATCCTTCTTTCCATGGTAATAAAGTACGCAGCGGTAGTGGTGTCGGGCGCGCCTCCTGTGGGGGTGATCTTATTCGAGATCCTCCTGAACGGCACAGCCATGTTTAATCATGGCAATGTTCGTATCCCGCTGGGCATCGATCGGGTTGTGAGACTTTTTGTAGTGACTCCGGACATGCACCGGGTCCACCATTCGGTCTTTCCGTTCGAAACCAACAGCAACTTCGGGTTCAATCACCCCTGGTGGGATCGCCTTATGGGCACGTATCGGGCGCAGCCGACGCGAGGCCACATGGGAATGACCATTGGTCTGAATCAGTTCCGCGATCCGAGGGAGCTCACCTTGCCCAAGCTGCTCATTATGCCCTTTGTGGGGCCGCAAGGGAGCTATGCGATCAACCGTAGGGGCGGGCGCCCTGAGTCGGAACAGGCTTGAGCATCTGTGCGGCAGAGGATCGGAAGCATGGACATAAGGCGGCTTGAGGTCTTCTGCAAGGTGGTGGAGTTCAAGAGTTTCACGCGAGCCGCCGAATCGCTGGCTCTGTCACAACCTACGGTGAGCGAGCACATCCATACGCTGGAAAAGGCTCTTGGCGAAAAGATGATTGACCGTCTCGGACGCGAAGCGCTGCCCACCCCCGCGGGCAGGATCTTTTATCAATACGCTTTGGCTATTCTCAGAATGAGGGAGGAAGCGGTCCAAGCGTTGCGGCAATTCAAGGGGGAGCTTGCAGGGAATTTAGCACTGGGCGCGAGCACCATTCCCGGGACCTATCTCCTGCCGCGGCTCATCGGCTCGTTCAAGGCCCTGCATCCAGCGATTCAGATCACATTGAGGATCTCCGACAGCGCGGAAGTCGCTGAAGAAGTGGCGGAAGGCGCGGTGGAAGCCGGCCTCATCGGAACCCGGTGGACCGATAAGAGACTACTCCTCGAAGAAGTGTTTTCAGACGAACTGATCCTCGTGGCGCATCCGGAACATCCCTGGGCCAAGCGAGGCGCCATCAAGCCGGATGAATTGGCTCAAGAGCCCTTCATACTGCGAGAGCGGGGGTCGGGCACACGCTCGGTGATGGAACGAATCCTGGAGGAGCACGGATTCGATCGGCGCCAACTCGCTCCCGTAGCCGAGATGGGGAGCACGGAAGCGGTTCGCCAGGGCGTCAAAGCGAAAATCGGGGTCTCCATACTTTCGCGCCACGCTGTTGAGGATGACCTGGCGCACGGGACTATCGCCGCGATTGAAATTGCGGGTGTCCGCTTTTCACGTCCATTTTATCTGGCGCGGCGAAAGAGTCGCGAGCCGTCGCCGCTGTGCGCGGCTTTTCTGGAATACTTGCGACGCTCTCCGGAAGCCGGGCAAGGAAAAACAGAACCCACGAGGCCCTGATGGAGATTGCAGAGAGGCGAGAACAGGACTCTTCTCTTTTGCAGCCTTGTGTTACGAATTGTAAACGAAGGGAGGTCTCGTATGCCGGAGTTTTCTAATCCTTTCGCAGGGCTTGCGAACGACCGAAAAATAACCCATGAGGAACTCGTCCGCGCAATTCGGTATACTATTGCCGCGGAATATGAAGCGGTCCAACTTTACCAGCAACTGGCGGAATCCACTGACAACGAATTGGCAAAGAAGGTGTTGTGCGACATAGCCGAGGAAGAGATCGTGCACGCGGGTGAATTCCTCCGGTTGCTCAAAGAGCTTCACCCCGCGGAAGAGAGATTTTACTCGGAAGGTTACGAAGAAGTTGAGGAGATGATCCGGGAGCTTAAGAAGTAGCGAGGCCGCGAGGACCTGTATTTCAAGCCAATCGGTTTCAAGCGCCCTACCGAAGTCCTCGGAGGGAGAAGGGGGTTGTGTATGCCAAAGGGAGAAACGAGTTCAGGTGGCCGGGGCTTTTGCGACAAAATCTGCACGGTGGATCTGACCGCGCGGAAGATCGAGTACGAGCAGCTTGGCGAAGATTTCTACCGGAAGTTCCTAGGCGGTGTAGGACTTGGCGCCAAGATTCTGTGGGATCGCATGAAGCCGGGCGCCGATCCTCTGGGACCTGAGAATATCCTGGGCTTTACCACGGGACTGCTCACCGATACAGGGTCGCTCTTCACAGGACGTTTCACTGTGGTCGGCAAATCCCCCGCTTCCGGAGGCTGGGGTGACGCCAACTGCGGCGGATATTTTTCTCCGTTTCTCAAACGCTGCGGCATCGACGCGCTCTTTTTCACAGGCGCGTCCGAGCAACCCATCTATTTGCTCATCGACGAGAACAACGCAGAGATCAAAGACGCGTCCGACTTGTGGGGCAAGGACACGATCGAGACTGAACGCGTCCTGCGCGACCGACACGGTCAGGGGGCCCAAGTGGCTTGTATCGGTCCGGCGGGGGAGCGACTCAGCCGGATTGCGGGCATATGCAACGACTATGGCAGAATGGCCGCGCGGAGCGGTCTGGGCGCGGTCATGGGCTCGAAGAAGCTCAAAGCGGTGGTGGCCGTGGGCCGGCGGAAGGTGGGCGTTGCGAATGCGGCAAACATGAAGGAGCTGACCGCCAAGTATCGCCGTCGAATTAAAGACCCTGCCTTTACCGCCAAGCTGTTCAACGACCGGGTCATGGCCCTCTTTGGGTGGCTGGCCGCAAAGGGGCTCTTTAACAAGCAGCTTGCATTTGTGTGGCGCTGGCTGTTGCGTGGGTTCGGAACACCCTCTCTCGTGGCCATGTGCGCGCAGAACGGGGACAGCCCGACCAAGAACTGGGGCGGCGCGGCGCATCCCGACTTCCCGTTCGCGAAACACAGCAAGGTCGGCATGGACCGCATCAGAGCCTATGAGACCCGGAAATACGGATGTTACTCATGCCCAATCCGCTGCGGCGGGCATGTGACGGTGACCGACGGCCCGCACAAGATCGAAAAGATGCACAAGCCCGAATATGAAACCATCTGCGCGTTCGCCAACATGACGGTCAATGACGATCTCCACTCCATATTCCATATCAACGACCTGGTGAATCGGGGAGGCATCGATTCAATTTCGTGTGGGGCCGTAGTTTCGTTCGCGATTGAGTGCTTCGAGAACGGCGTCCTGACCAAGGCCGACACGGGCGGATTGGAACTCAAGTGGGGCGACTCTCAGGCGGTCATTGAACTCACCCGCACGATCATCAACCGGGAAGGGATCGGAGACGTGCTCGCGGACGGGGTTAAGCTCGCTGCCGAAAAGATCGGTAGAGGGGCCGGGCGGTTCGCGGTCCATTGCGGAGGCATCGAAGCGCCCATGCACGATCCCAAGTTCGATCCGGGGTGGGGTTTCACGTACTACCTTGAGCCTACACCGGGGCGCCACACAATATCATGCAATCAATATCTGGCCATGCAGCCGGTCAAGAAGCAATTCAAGAGCGCAATCAAGCGAGTTCCTGCAGTTGCCGAGAAGACGAAACACGTCAAACACGCGCGCCAGGTCTCGGTCGGCTCGCACTACAAGATGCTCGTGGATTGCGCCGGCGTCTGCCTCTTCGGAACTCAGGCGGGCGGAAATATGCCGCTTTGCGAGTGGCTCAACGCGGCGACAGGCTGGAACCTGTCTCACGAAGATTACCTCGAAATCGGCGAGCGGGTCGGACAGCTCAGACACGCGTTCAACGTGCGGGAAGGTCTCAATCCCATGCGGGATTTTCGGCCTCACGGGAGAATCTTCGGCGATCCGCCGCTCGCTTCCGGGCCTTTGAAGAACAGGTCTCTGCCGATCGATGATATGGCCAAAGCGTATTACGCGGTGAATGGCTGGAGGCTCGAAGACGCGATGCCCGATCCCGAACGGCTGCGCAGGTTGGGGCTCGCGGACGTGGTCGAATCATTAGGCGGGTGATCTCGATTTGAGTAGCCCAACGGGTATTTACGCGGAACCATGATTACCCAAGTGACGGCGGGGGTGTGTATGTAATAGGGAAGCCTCTGTCCTCGGCCCCAATCATGCCGCTCTTCTGTCGCTGGATGTCACGTCACGGCGTTGTGAAAGGAATAATTCACTGTATGGCGGTAGGGCGGGCATCGGCCCGTCATCTCCGCACAGGCGGGACGCCCGTCCCACCATGCTCGCATCCGAATGTTGCCTGCTTGATGGCGAATTAGTCTGATTGCATCCTTGATTCGTCGCCCGCGACGCCGCTCAGTATCCCAAATCTTCGTCGAGTATCACCACGGAAATTTTCGTGAACAAGGGATTCCTGTGGAGAATGGTCGTAATACGGCAAATTCGATCCGGCGAATCGCAATCCATACAGACACCGGTTTTTACGCAAGGTGTCTTGCGCCCCATACCCATCGCGCGCACAGGGGCTGCGACGCGCTCGATCCGATCCAAAGCCGCTGCGATATCAGGAACGATCTTGTTCCGGCCCACGACGATGATCACATGCTGAGGCCCAAAGGTCATGGAATTGGTTCGGTTACCCGACGCTTCCTTGTTGACGATTTCTCCGGTCACGGTCACCGCGTTTGCCGAAGAGAGAAACAGATCGGTGGTCATCTGCGCCTTACGGCACTGGAGTTCCTCGGGGGTTCCGGGCTTGAGCTTCCAGTTGTCGTAGACCGTCTTTCCCGCAGCATCGAGAAGGTCCACAATCCCGAGCGCACGAACCGTCTTGGTCCCACCCACGCCCACTGTCTTGCATTCAGCGGCCTGAGCCATGATGAAGGACACGGCTTCGTCTCTTGTCTCGAAGAACCGAGCGTCGAAGCCGTGCTCTTGCAATGCCTTCACCGCTTCGTCCACCTGTAGCTTGTAATGAGCTTTCACGAACTCGTCCATGACTTCCTCTTGGACGCTGTGTCCTACCTGTGAATGAATTCGGCCTTGGCTTTAGCGCCTTTCTCGACAAAGGTCTTCAAGCCTATACGATTGTCTTCGGTCGTCCAGCACTGGCCGAACCATTTTGCCTCGTTCTTGAGGCCGTCCTCCAGCGTCATCTTTGCGCCTTCCAAAATGGCCGCGACTGCGAATTTGTCGAGCGCTTTTGAATGATGGCCGATGTCCACATCCGGCAGCGTCGCGGGAACCTCCGGCAGCGGCCCCAGCGGCATCTCCTTTACCTTGGCCGTGCCGTTCGCAATGTCCCGAGCGAGCTGGACAGCCCTTTCCAGAACGTCGCCGTCCGTGAGTTCGTCCACCAAGCCGTATTCGAGGGCTTTTCCAGAAGAAATGGGATTGGCTGTTCGGATCATCTCCGAGGCCTTTTCAAACCCGATGAGCCGCGGCAATCGCTGAGTGCCGCCCATCCCGGGAATCAGTCCCAGGTTCACTTCGGGCTGACCCGTGAAGAAAGCCACGCCCTTGGGCGCGACCCTGGCCGTGCAGCACATGGCGATCTCGATTCCGCCGCCCAGCGCGAGTCCGTTCATCGCTGCGACCAGTGGCTTGCCCAACATCTGAAGATCCATGGAAATAAGCTGTCCTTTGCGGGCAAACTGCTCTCCTTCCGCTGGAGTGGTGAATCCGGCCATTTCCTTCACATCCGCGCCCGCCACAAACGCGGTCTTGCCAAAGCCCGTGATGACCGCAGCCCTCACCTCAGGGTCGCTCTTTATTTGGGCGATATACCTCGTGAGTTCCGCAAAGACCTTGCTGTTGAGCGCGTTGAGCGCGCGTGGCCGCCGAATGGTAATGACCCCGACATCTCCCTTCTTCTCGTACAGCACGTCCAGGATTTCCCAGGGCTTGCCGGACGCCGCCTGCTCTTTGAGCTTCTTTGAGACCGGCATACCAGGATACTTGGATGCAAAGGCTTCCACGAGCTGCAGGGACTTGTCCACACCGAGCTTGTTCATGTACGTAAATGGCGGCTTCATATCCAGCGCGGTCGCGATGATCATATCGAAATCGCTGGTGGTGATGATTCCCGCATCGAGAATATCGCAGACGATCGCGAAGTAAGCTCCGACCAGTTCATCGGTAATGGCCTTTTCCTTGTCCGGCGGCACGTCGACGGTCTCGCCTCGCGCGGGTGTTTCCCAATTGGCATTGGTTTCAACCATCTTCCGGAGCCGTTCCGGTACTCTGAACCACGGGTTCAGGCGCTCGTGCATTTCCGAAAGCCCGTGCGCGGTGATCGGGTTACCACCGGTGAGGTTGTGCGCGGTAAAGGGTCCGACTCGCAGACCGAGACACTTGGACGCAACGGTGTCAATCTGCTTGGCGTCGCCCAAGCCCGCGTCCAGGCATTGCACGCACGCGAGGAGCAAGCCTTCGAATACCGGATCCACCGCGTACCCGTACCGGGAACCCACTTTAACCGGGGACTTGCCAATGAATTCATAGAACCGGAGCGCAAACTCGGTTACCGCAGCGTCGGTATCCTTGCCGGGGATGACCTCCAGCGCAGGATTGCGTTCAGCCGGGAAGAAATAATGGGCGCAGAGCGATCGACCTTTGACCTTCAACTCTTCGAAGATCCGTTCGGGCTCCAAATGCGAGGAGTTACTTGCCAGAATCGCGTCAGGAGCTGTCAGTTCTTCCACCTGCTTGAAAATCCGGCGCTTCAAGCCAAGATCTTCCGTCGCCGCTTCAACCACCAGATCGGCCCCGTTAAGCTCACCGTAGTCGGTCGTGAAGGTCACGTGGCTCTTCATGGCTTCGGCCTGCGGAGCTTTGAACGCGCCTGTCTCCACGCCCTTATCCACTTTCTTGAAAAGCTTGGTTTTCCCTTTCTCCAGGGCTTCCGGAGCAACATCGACCACGATAACCCGAGCGTCAAAGGGGCTCAGCGCCTTGGAAAAGTGCAAGGCTATATCGGGTCCGATCTGGCCGGATCCGATCACTCCCACTTTGCTAATGGCACGTCCACGGAAGCTAAACGCCATTTTCCATCCTCCTTGGAAATTATCTTTAATGAAGAGGAAACAAAGGAACAGCACGGGAAATTATCAACCAGCCCGGAACAATTGTAAAGCAAAACAGACCGCGTGTTCCCGCCTGATTCCGAAGAGGGTAAGTCGGGTTGAGGCTCGCGAAACGCGACATGACGCTCGATCCGGGGGACGAAGCAATCTCACACACGGCGCCGCGGGAGGCTGCGGCGGCGAGGCGCCGGGCGGAACGCGCGGTTGCCCGTCGTTGACAGACGGGACACCTGTCCCACCATTCACTCCTCGCAATGACATGGTTGGGTCGATTGCCTGCGGCGCAAGCGAATTGGCGCAGGCGCGGCACAGATGTTCTTCTTCCGAGCGCCGGAATCGTGGTATGATTTTTGTTTCTTCTGAATAAGTATACACGGCAGCGTTGAGGAGGCTAAGTATGGAACTGAACGAGGCTGTTCGCGGCCGACGCAGCATCAGGGCGTTCCTTCCCGACTCGGTCCCGCGCGAACTGATCATCAAAATAGTAGACGTGGCCCGCTGGGTCCCTTCGTGGGGAAATACCCAGCCCTGGGAAATTGTAGTGGCTGACGGCGGAAAAGCCAAGCAGTTAACGGAGGAATTCGTGGCGGAGGTCCAGAAGGGCAATCCACCCAGACCTGACATCACCATGCCTCTTGACTACCCTGAGGCGCACAAGAAACGGTACATGGACCTGGGCAGGTCTCTTTTCAGCCTCATGGGTGTTGAACGAGGCGACAACGCTGCGCGCATGAAGCACTACCTGAGCATGTATCAGTTCTTCGGCGCGCCCGCATGTATGTATTTCACCATAGATGGAGGGCTCAACGAACCGTACGCATGTCTGGATATCGGATCCATAGGGACCACGATCTGTCACGCGGCGTGGCAGGAAGGTCTGGGAACCGTTTACTTGGCTTGCTCCATGCACTACCCGGATATCATCAAGCAAGCGCTCAGCATCCCTGAGAACAAGAAAGTGGTTATCGGCATCGCAATAGGGTATCCGCATCCTGATGCGCCTGCGAGCCTCTTCAGGAGCGCGCGGGAACCGGTGGAGGCGATACTTCGGTTTGCGTGAACGCCAGCCCGGGGCCAAATAGGGCAACGCAGCGTAGACGCTAAAATATGGCTCGCTCTTGGCACTGGCTGTTCCCCCTCACCCTCCCCTCTCCCGCCAGGGGAGCGGGTTTTCAGACCCCCCTCCCTTGATGGGAGGGGGATACGCGCTTGTTATCACGGAAGGCTTTTCTTATTTGAACGCCTACGGGCGAACGGTCGGATTCCCCAATTGCTTTCGGGCCGCGTCCATTCCCACACGATCAGAACCCAGACCGGGACATATTCGAACCACACGATCAGGTGGTCGAACGTCTCGGCCTGTCCGTGGGCGAGGAAATAAAAGCGGAGATAGTACAGGGGTAGCAGCGCATTGAGAACGAGCAACGATAACCGCGGAGAGATCGTCATAAAAGGGATGACCCAAAGGTAGTACCACGGGAATTGGGCGGGACTCAGAAGAAAAAGCGCAGCCACGATGAGCAGGCAACTGTCCCACTGCAAGGCCTCGTCAGTATCCTGCTCGCGCAGAACCCACCCAATCCAGCCTGCGAGCACACAGACCACCACGACACGAGCCGCGATGTGCGCATGGCTGCTCGGAACTGAGCCGAACTCAAGCAGCTTCCTTATCATCCACAGGATCAGCATGTACAGAGCGTCATTCATTTCCCAATCGCGGCCGTAAGCCACGAATCCCGAAGCCATGTCCAGCCCCGCGGCGCACACGGGCGCGAAGAACGCTATTGTCGCGCCGGCCAAGAGCCCCACCGAGGCAAGCAATCTGGAAGGTTGCCGCAAGAGAGGTCGAAACAGAACAGGCGCCAGGACGAGCGGCCAGACCTTTGCGCCCACCGCCAAAGCGAGCATTCCGGACGCGCGGAGGGGCATGCCGCGGAAGCTTAGCATAAGAGCCCCAAGGACCAGCGGCAGCGCGATCACATCCATGTGCGCGGAATTGTAGATTTCCTTGATCAGCAGCGGGTTCCACCAGTAGATCAGCGCCCACGTTGGGGATCGCCCGAGGCCGCGGAGAATGAGCCACAGCAGCGCCACGGTTGCAAGGTCGAAGAGCAGCAGGAGGGCCTTCAGGGCTAGGACAGACCACGGACCGACGAAATATGCGGCCGCGAACACAACTTGAGCCACTGGCGGATAAATAGTCTTCAGATGCGGGTGATTGATTCGGTTGATGGAGTCCTGCCCTTCTTTGGCGATTTGCTGAAGAGGTCCGGGAAGCTGCTCTGCCCGGGACTCGAACTGGTCAGGCTCATAGCGATACGGGCTGAATCCGTTGGCCACAACCGCGCCGTCGAGCAGGTACCGGTAAAAGTCGTCTTCGAGTATAGGTGTAGAGCCGATCATCAACCCTCGGAGAGCAAGGCCCACGAGGAGCGCCCACGCCACCAAACCCCGCCTCGAAGCGCCGCGAATGGCATAGACCGAGACTAGAAAGAAAGCCCCGGCTGCCAACTCCAGCGCCACCAGCCACGGAACCGGTTTATCCATCAGGGGCCGATCATAATCAAATTGCGAGGATAGGCACGCAAGGGCTACATGGAGACCGATCAGCGCGATCCCGGTCAACACGATTATGTGGATACGAGGCCGGGCTTTCATCGTTCGTGAGCCTTCAAGTCCGCGAGGAACAGAGTTTTGCCAGGAAAGTCTACAGTTCTTTTCCGGCGGAACGCCATACTCTCTTGTCAAGCCTTTCGGTCTACGCCGAAAACTCGGTTCATGCCCCCCATGTGATTTTTGCGTTTCGATGGTGTACAGAGATATTGTTGTTGAGGAGGTAATCCGGCTGCATGAGTTCACGTATGGGGCTCACGGATGAAGAGCTGGTCGGGCGAGCAAGAGAGGGCTCCGACGAGGCGTTTACGGAACTGGTGGAGCGCTACACTTCGCTCGTGTATCGGGTTGCGATCGGCATCACCGCTTCCGCTCCCGAAGCCGAAGAGGTCGTCCAAGAGACCTTCTTGAGAGTCTTCCGGAGTCTGGATCAATACCAGCCTACACGGGCAAGCTTCAAGACTTGGGTCCTGGCCATCGCTCGTAACCAGAGCATCAACGTGTACAGCTATCTCAAGAGGCGGGCGACCAGAGCATTCAGCGAAGTCTTCGGACACGAAACCGATTCAATGGAAGAGAATGTCGCTGCGGCCGAGAATTCGCACGACGCGGAATACTTGATGGCGAACAAGCAGGAGATGGCGAGGGTCCAGGCGGCGCTCAACGAGCTTCCGGAACGGCAACGCACCGCGCTTATGCTCAAAACGCAGGAGGAGCTGAGCTATGCGGAAATCGGCGTAATTATGGGAGCTTCAGCGTCTTCGGTGGAATCCCTGATCTTTCGGGCCAGGAAGAGGCTGCTGGAGATCATGGAAAGTGAATAAGAGTCGGCGCGGAAGCTGTAAGACCGGACAAGGACGTGCGGGAGGATTTGTGAGGTCGGACACGCAGGTTTCTTGATTACGGCGCGCGGGATTCTCGCTTCCGCGGAGTATGCATATGTGGAGGAAGAGGTCATGAGGTGCGGTGACTGTCAAAAGATCATCGTCAGGCTCGTGGATGGAGAGCTGGACGCCGGCGGCATGACAACCGTCCGGGAACACTTGTCGAGCTGCGCCGAATGCAGCGCTTTCCTGGAGAGAATGACGTTGCTTGACCGGAGCCTGAAGTCCATGCCACGCCATGAGCCCGGGATGTCTCTCGCGCGGATGGTGAAGGCTCGCATCGCTGAAGAAAAGCGGGGATCTCAGACCTCAATCTTTGTGCCACGCTGGATCCAAGTTCCGGTTGCAGTGGCCTTGATCATGGTCGCTGTGGGCCTGGGGAACCTTGCGGGCCGGTCACTCACCGAGATTCTTGAAGGCCCCCCGCCGGACGCTAGTTTGGAGCTACTCGTATCTCCGCCGGGCATGTCCTTTGGAGAGGCCCTGGCTGAAATACAGGACCAGGGGAACAAGTGATGAAAAGGGGACTCTTCATAGCGCTGTTCGCCTTCTCCGTGGCTCTGAACATAGCAGTGGCCGGCACCTTAGCGTGGCATTTGTGGCTGTCCGACCGAAGCCCGGCCGCGGCAGCGGCGGTTCAGGGGCCGCTCACCGAAAGTGATTTCAGGACGATTCGCGGCATGTGGAAGAGCGACGGGCCACGTCAACTCATGGAAAAGCGGCAGGTAGTCCTCCAGAAAAAGGCCGACCTGCTGGACCTTATCGCCGAAAAGCCCCAGGACCCCAAAGCCGCCGACAAGGCTCTCGACGAACTGAACGCGCTCAAGGCCGAGGAAGAGCGAATGGCCGCAGAAAGAATCCGCCAGATCATGCAAGGTCTTCCTGAAGAGAAGAGGGCCGCTTTTCTCACTTTCCTCAAAGACCGAGCCTGCCCCATGATGGGCCCCGGCATGGGATGGAAAAGACAGATGATGGGACAGGGTCCCGGGTGGCGCGGCGGGCAGTGCATTTGCCCCGTGCATCCCGCAGGGGTTCCCAAGCCCGCTGAATAGCAAGTCTGTAATTCTTCCCCGCACTTATACCAGTTGCCACAATTCTAGGTCTTTTGCGCGGCCGGCGCCAGCCAATGTCGGAGCAGCAATCGGACACTATTTTTGACACTCGCTGCTGAGGAATCCGAAAAAAGCTGAAAGTCAGCGCGGGATTCTCAGCTTCCTGCGGTATTGAGCGATAGAAACGCATTGAGCATGATTCAAAAGGAGATTCACGATGAAAGTTGGCAAGGTGGTGGTTGTCTTGGCTGCTCTGGCATTGGTCGCATCTGCCGTGGTTGCTTACGCGGCTCCCCCATGCTGCGGTGGACCGGGTGGTTTTGGCCCCGGGTCTCAGGCATGGTCTAATTTGACTCCCGAGCAGCAGCAGAAGATGCAGTCTCTGAGACTGGAGTTCCTCAAGAAGACCGAGCCGTTGAGGGCTGAAATGAGCAAGAAGCGCCTGGAATTGATGGAACTCAATTCCTCGGCCAAGACGGACGAGGGGGCCATCGACAAGAAGAAGGAAGAGATCTGGGCTCTACAAGATAAGATGCGCAATGAGCAGCGGGCTATGGACAAGTCCTTCCGGGAAGTGCTCACCCCTGAACAGCGGCGGCAGTACGGCTCATTCGGCCCTGGGATGGGCCCTGGATTCGGCCGCGGTTCCTGTGAAGGCGGATGCATGGGCCGCGGTCCGGGAGGATGCTGCGGCGGCTTAGGATTCGGTCGCGAGGCGGGCGGCAACCTCTCCATGCGAGCGCTCCGCACCCTTTAATTGCTCACCCGGCGCCCCCCTGACGGAAAAGGCCCCTGAACAAGGGGCCTTTTCTTTGTGGGTGATGAATTCTCACTTGCTTTTTTCGCGGAGTTCTGCTTAAAGACCAAGCGGCTGACTAATTGTGCAAGATTAATCTGTTATAAATGGGAGCTAATCTATGACATTAAGAAAAATCCGAGAGATAGCCCGCTCCATGAACATAAGCAACTACTCGCGCCGCCGAAAGGCGGATCTCATCAGGATCATTCAGCAAACAGAGGGCAACGCCCCGTGCTTCCAACGCATAAGCGGTTGTATGGAATACGGCTGTCTGTGGCGGGACGACTGCCAGGAATGACCTATTGAGCGAGGGCTCGTGGCGGAGCAGCGCCTGCTGACTACCCGTCGTTCATGACGGCACGCCGCATGTCAGCGTCGTGGAGGCTATTTCACAATCTTCAGGATCTGTTTGAATTCCTCTCCCTCTGCCACTCCCAGCAGCTCGAAGAGCACGGTCTCCACGCTCGTGACGAAGGCTCCTTCCTGGAGGCATCGATCAAGGCCGATCTGCTTGTTGAGTTGTGTGCGGGAGGAGACGGCGTCCGCGACCACGTGAACCTCAGAAACCATCTCCAACAGGTCCAGGACGGACTGATACACGCACACGTGGGATTCCAGGCCCGCGATGATCACCTGTTCGGGTTCCAGCTCTTCCAGCTTCTTTAGGAAAGCTTGTTCTCCGCAGCAACTGAAACTGAGTTTCGTGACTGGGGCGGAACCTTGCAGCAGTTGTTTGAGCTCGGGAATCGTCGGCCCAAGGCCCTCGGGGTTTTGTTCGGTGCGCAGAATGGGGAGTCCAAGCGCCTGAGCCCCTTTGACGAGTTTCACCGCTTCCTGGACGACTGTTTCCCGGTCGAACATGGCCCGAACGAGTTTCTCTTGAAAGTCCACAAGAATAAGCACGGCCGATTCTACGCCCAACATCTCTTTGGCCTCCCAGCGCTGCGGTGATAAATGCGTATCACAGGAACATGGAGAGGATGAACCCTATCCCTAACAGAGAACCTGTCGCCAGGTTGGTGATGACATTGGCGCCCAGGACGGGAAGCATCTCTTCGTTCTCATGAACGTGGCGCCAAGCCCACTTCATGGGTTTCAGGGCCACGGGTAGCGTGAGCAGGCCGAGCAGACACGGTACGGGCATCAGCCCGAGGGCCACTGCGACGAGAATCCAAATGTACATGATCACCAGCAGCAGCGTGTACAGCTTTCCCCCTCTTTCCACACCGAAGACAAGCAGGAGGTTCCTGCGGCCACCTTTGCGATCCGGTTCCACGTCGGGAAACTCGTTGATGAGCAACAGATTGAACGTAAGGATGCCCGCGGGTATGCCGGCCGCGACCGCGGAGGAGGAGTATGCTCCTGAATGCACGAACGCTGCGCCCATCACGGGGAGTAGCCCGAGCCCCAGGCCGGCGAAGATCTCCCCGAGCGTCAGCCTCGCCATATAATCGGTATAAAAGAGCACCGAGACCGCGCCGGCCAACAACAAAGGCAGGAGCCACCAATTGGTCACCCAGACGAAGACGGCCCCGATGACGATCCCGATTCCGAAAAAGATCAGCCCAAAGGTCCGCGCGGCCGCAGGCTCGATGATCCCCGCCACGAGTAAGCCGCTCCCACCACTGAACGGGGTGGGGATCGTGTCAAAATCAATGCCGGAGCGGTAGTCTGAATAGTCGTTGAGGACGTTCACGCTGATATGCACGGACAACAACCCGATCAGCGCCACAATCGCGCGCCACAAGTAAAAGGGGCCTTCGGTAGCCGCCACCGCGGATCCGAGAAAGACCAGCACAACAGGAAGCGCAAGGTACTGCGGTCGTGTCTCCCGGAACCAGTCGCTCAGCTTGGTCATGAACACCTCGGTAAATGCACGGATTGCGGCATTATCCCCAGGCCGCCACCGGCTCGTCAAGCTCTTCCTTCATTCTGTAGGAATGCAAAAGAGACGGCAGGCATTCGTGTGAAGCCTAAGAGGGTGGAGAGTGTTAAGATGAACTCGTCCAATGAGCGCAGCCGGCCGTCCAGCTCACCACTCAGCCTCATCGAGCTTTGCCTCGATCTTTTTCCTGGCCTCCTCGTTGATTTTGAGCACTACTGTTCCACCGCACTTTTCGCAGATCTTCCCTCGCGGGTCGCCCGTATCCTCCAACAATTTCCTTACCTTCAAGTAAGTGGTCTTGATCAGGGTCATTCCGCAAAACGGGCATTCGAAGAGCAGCATGTCCTCAAGGAGCACTATACGGGCAGCCTTTGCCTTTGCCGTCATCGTGGACCCTCGGATGTTTGTGGCGGACTCCCTCTCCCAAAAAGGCAATCCGCCGGTCAATCATGCGCCGAGGTATGGCCGGGATCAGGCCCAAGGAAGTTGAGAGGTGATTTGGCGTCTCCCGGCTCCCCCGTTACGTATCCGAAATCCTCTTGCACGATCTCCGCTACTTTCTTATACAACGTCCGCAAAGGAATTTCCGCTGGACAAACTTCAGTGCAGAGGTTGCAGTCGATGCATCTGCCGGCCATGTGAGCAGCTCGCGTGAGATGGAAAATGGGGTTCTCCGGTGGCAAGTCGCCCGTTCGAATCAGCGCGTTCTCTTCGAGTGTGCACACATTGCAAAAGCAGACCGGGCAGATATCGCGACAGCCGTAGCACTTGACACATCGGTCGAACACACGCGACCAGTATTCAAGTCTCTCAGGAAGGGCCTTCGCGTCAATCTCTTTCACCGAGGCGTTCATCACCGGTTGCGCCTTTTCGCCTGCCACGCATTCATCAGGGAAGGGTTTGCGGCACTCATGCTCGTCAGCCAGTTCCTGCGGGCACGCGAAGCCGACTTTTACGAATCGGTACGCCGCGCCGGGGAGTTGGTTCCAGCGCACGAGTTCGTAGAGCGCACGTTCATCACAGCCTCTGACCAGGATGCCGAACTTCTTGTCCGGATCGGCGCTCACAATGGTCATGAGGAGCTTTGCTAGGGGATAGCGCGCCGGCGGCCTTCCTTCCACGTCTCCGAGAGTGAAGCCTTCATCGAGATCTTCCGGCTTTTCAAAGATGTGCGGCGCGATGTTGCCGTCCTGATTCCTCAGCCCGAGGAACGCGCTTATCTGCCCGTCAGTCAATAATTTTCGGACGTGTTCTCGCACTTGTTCGATCATGTTCATGTCCTGATGGATTCACGCGACTATGACGCTTCCGATGCCATGCCTGCCGTGGGTTGCTTGGCTGTGCGGGAGTCAGCCAGAGGAGAGGGTCCCAGGATGCGGATCTTTTCCGTAAATTCAGTGACCACCTGGGCAAAACGAGGACCTTCCGCGGACGACACCCACTTGAGGAGCAGACGTTCCGGATCGACGCCTGAGAACGCCAGCAGTTTCCGCATGAACCCGATTCTCTTTACCGTCATGTAATTACCGTACAGGTAATGGCAATCTCCGATGTGTCACCCACCCACGAAGACCCCATCAGCGCCTTTTTGAAAAGCCTTGAGGATCTGATGAGACCCCACGGTCGCAGAGCACAAGCTCCTGATCGTGCGTAAGTTAGGCGGATACTGGAGACGGCTCACGCCCGCTAGGTCGGCTCCCGCATACGCGCACCAGTTGCACAGGAACCCTACGATGGTCGGTTCAAACTGTTCCTCGGACATCTCATCTCCTGCCAAGCCCTCACTGTCTGTTGCCGGGCCCACAAGTGAGGGCGTCATATTCAATCGGCGACGGCTTCAGCTCGCGAAGGCTTGCTCGATCTGAGCGTAGATCTGTTCACTGGAAAAGCCGTCCAGCTTCGCGCTTTCCGAAGGGCAGGTAGCGGCGCAGCCGCCACAACCCTTGCAGAGCACCTTGTTTACCTGGCAGATTTCCTTTTCCTCTACAAAACGAATAGCGCCGTACGGGCAGACATCCACGCATCCCAGGCATCCGCAGCAGGTCTCGGTATTTATGTCCGCCACTATTCCACTGGTGAAGAGCGCTTCCTTTGACAAGACGATCGCGGCCCTGGACGCGGCCCCGAGACCCTGGGAGACAGCCTCCCTGATAGTAGCCGGAAAACGGGCGCTGCCGCAGAGGTAAACTCCGTCCGTGGCAAAATCAAGGGGCTTGAGTTTTACATGCCCCTCGAGGAAGAAGCCGTTTTCGTTCAGGGGGACCTTCAGCATGGAGGACACATTCGCCGCGTCTTCTTGCGCTACCAAAGGCGTGGAGAGAACCACCAGTTCCGCAGGAATCGAAATCTCTTTGCCCATGCGCTGATGATAAACCTTGACGAAGTCCTCTCCTACCTGGGGAAGCTTGGCCGGGTCGTACGCCACGTAACGCACCCCAAGCTCCTTGGATTTGCGGAACATGTCTTCATTCTCAACGCCGTACATCATCATGTCCCGATAGAGGATCGTCACTTTGTTCCGGGAGTCGGCTTCCTTGAGCAGGATCGAGTTCTTAACCGCGGTCATGCAGCAGATGCGTGAACAATAGGTTCGTTCTGCGCAGCGAGAGCCGACGCATTGGACAATAACCACGTTCTTGGCCGCAGGCGCCCCCTGTTTGAGCAAAGCTTCAAGCTCCAGGTGGGTGATCACGCTCTTGCCGTTGTATCCAAACAGACCCTCGGGCTTGAGCGCCCGTGCGCCGATCGCTACGATTATCACTCCGGCCTTCACTCGGTTTTCGGCGCTTTTTTCGCGAATGGTGACTACATAATTGCCCACGTAACCCTCGGCTTTGGTCACTTCCGACGACGTGTGGACTATGATCTTATCGTTCGCGGAAATCCTAGCAGCGAGATCGTGCAGCAGACGTGAAGAAGGCTCGTTCGCGGGAAGGACGATGTTGAGGCTGTTCAAGAGGCCGCCAAGCTTTTCCTGCTTTTCCACCAGGTCTACCTCGTAGCCCATGTTGCCCAGGGCCATGGCCGCGGACATGCCGGATATGCCGCCGCCGATCACGACAGCCCGGTGGGAAATGCCCAGCTCGATTCGACTCAGCTCTCTGAGCCTGGCAGCTTTGGCCACTGCCATAGCGATCTGGTGCTTGGCTCTCTCCGTGCCTTTCTCACGCTCCCTCATATGGACCCACGAGCACTGGTCCCTGATGTTGGCCATCTCAAAAAGGTAGGGATTCAAGGCCGCTTCTTCGCACGCGCTCTGGAAGAGTGGCTCATGGGTCCTGGGCGTGCAGGACGCTACCACAACTCGGTTAAGGTTATGCGTGGGAATCGCCTGTTTGATCTCGTTAATGCCGCTCTCGGAACAGGTGTACAGATTTTCCTGCACAAAAACTACATTGGGTAAGGTCCGCGCGTAGTCTACCAGTTCCTGCATGGTCAGGTATCCCGCGATATTGGAACCGCAATCGCAGATAAAAACGCCGATGCGAATTTCCTCTTTCTGGTTCCCTGTCAATTGTGTCTCTCCCTGAGAGCTTATCCCGAAAATCGCTCTTCCAGTGGAATCGCGAGTCCTTTCCTGGAGGAGCAGCGCCGCAGCTATCAGCGACAAAGCATTGCAAGCGCTGGAAGCGCTTGCCAAGAATAGAAGTTCTTGGGGAGGGGTCCGAGGAGGCCCTTCTTACAAAAAGGGCCTCCCCGGCAATGTCCCAAGAACCTTCTGTCCTTAGCAATTGCTGTTACATCGCCAGCGCCAGGCCTCCGGTCATAACGACTTCGGCCGCTCTGGCCGCCGCGCTGCTCGCCTGAGCCACGGATTCGGGGATGTCGAGCGGTCCTTGCGCGCATCCGCACGAGAAGATCCCGGGCACGCTGGTGTCTAGCGGCCTGTTGGGATGAGTCTTGATGAAGTTATTCTCATCCAGCTCAACCCCGAGCATCTCAGCCAGCGGATTAACGCCTTTGGGCGCGGAGCACGCGGTGGCCAGGATCACCATGTCCAGCGTCATGCTCTTGACTCGTCGCTCTTCGGTATCCTCGTAATAGACGATCGGGTTGTGCTCGTCGTCCTCCAGGATCTCCGCGACCCGGCCTCGGACGTACTTCAAGCCCGAAACCTTTTCCCCACGGACCTTGTATTCCTCAAAGCCTTTTCCCACGGTCCGCAAGTCCATGTAGAAGATGTACGACTCGGTCTGCGGCTCGTGCTCCTTGGCGATGATCGCTTCCTTGATGGAATGCATGCAGCAGAAGCTGGAGCAATACTTGTGGAAGCGGAAATCCCTTGAGCCCACACATTGGATGAACCCGAGCTTCGTGGCGGTGTGATGCTTGTGAATCTGGGCTTCCAGCCACTTCAATTCAGCCTGAAACCGGCCGAGATTTTCCATATCCTGATCCGTCTCGGCCTTCTTGATCCGCTTGGCAAGCTCTCTCACGCGGGCTTCCGCACGGATCGTGGAAGGCCGAGTCAGATGCCCTTTCGTGGGGCCGCCTGCGCTGAGCAAGCGCTCCATCTCAAGCGCGGAAATGACGTTCGGCAGTCGCCCATATCCGTATTCGGAAATCCGCGTGGCATCGAAGAGTTCGTACCCGGTCGATATGATTACCGCGGCCACATTGAGATCGACGAATTTCTCCTTTTGTTCGTAGTCGATCGCCTTTGCCTGGCAAGTTTTCGCGCAAACGCCGCACTTCTTGCCCTGAAAGATCCGGCAATGTGTCGGATCTATCGTGTATACGGACGGGATGCCCTGGGCATAATCCTTATAGATGGCTTTGTGTTCGTCCAGGCCGAAGTTGAATTCGTTCGGGACTTTGGTGGGGCACTTTTCCGCGCACGCGCCGCACGCTGTGCAGCGGGAAGCTTCCACGTACCGGGGCTTTTGTCGCACGCGGGCTCGGAAATCGCCTACTTGACCGGAGAACTCGATCAGTTCGCTGTAAGCCAGGAGATTTATCTTGGGATGTCGACCGACATCCAGCAGCTTAGGCGACAGAATTCATATGGTGCAGTCATTGGTCGGAAAGGTCTTGTCCAGTTGGGCCATCTTGCCGCCAATACTCGGGTTCTTTTCCACCAGATGCGCTTGCAGGCCCATGTCTCCCAGGTCGAGAGCTGCCTGCATTCCGGCGATGCCGCCGCCGATGATCAATACGTCCTTTGAAGCCATCTCCTTACCTTCCGCACGGCGCCGCTCCAAGTAAAGGCGCCGATTCAGTCGCTTTCATCACACTTTGAGCGAACGGGCCAGAAGATCGTTTAGGTCCACGATCTTCAGGTCCATCTCTACGTCCCGCAGAGCGCAATTCAGATGGAGCCTGCACTTGGAGCACGCGGTCACCAGATGACCCGCGCCTGAGGCGATTGCTTCTCGAAGTCGGGATTTCTGGATCTCTTTCGAGCAACTGGAGCAGCTCATCCACGCGCTCGTGCCGCAACAGATACCGTTCTCTCGATTGTGTTCCATCTCGATGAGCTTCAGCCCGGGCACGCCCTGCAAGAGAGCGCGAGGCGCATCCATGATGCCGGCCTGTCTTCCCAGACGACAGGGATCGTGGAAGGTGTAAACGCCGTCCAAGGGCTCGAAACCGAAGCGTCCCCGCTCGAACTCCTTTGCCAACAGCTCGTAGAAATGGACCACTTCAAAGTCCACTTCACCGATCACTTCCGGATAATACTTCTTAAAGGTTTGGTACCCTTCGGGGCACTGGAAGACCACCCGCTTGCATCCCAGGCTTTTGATCAGATCCACATTGAGTCGCGCGAGCTTCGCGAAATTCTCGTAGTCGCCGTTCCACATCAAATCGTGTCCGCAGCAGCGCTCGTCGTCATGGACCACCGGTTCGATTCCGATGGCGTTGAGCGCCTTGAGCACGCCGCGGGGGCCTTCCATCACGTCAATCGCCCAGTCTTCACGGAATTCCACATCGAAGTAGGGCGCGCATCCCACAAAGTAATAGGTGTCACCCGATTCTGCGATCTTGCCCGCTTCTCTTGCCCAGTCGGTCTTGTTCTGCTTTACGTCGAGGGTCTGGAGCCGCATGACGCCCTGGAACAGGCCACGGTGGGCCGGAACGCCGCTGTGACCCTCGGTGACGGCCGCTTTTCGGACCTGGCGGACGAATTCGGGGTAATCGATCTTGGATGGGCAGCGTGCGCTGCACTGACCGCACGAAAGGCAGGACCATATATTAACGTCGTCATATGGGTTTTCCGCCTCTTCGATAAGGACTTTTTCCACCATCAAACGAGGCGAGAAATCCTGGGTCACTCGGGAAACAGGGCAACTCCCGGTGCAAATACCGCAGTCAAGGCAATAGTAGGCTTGGGTCCTGTTGACGATTTCCGAGATGGTCATGCCGCGGTCTCCCTCCGAGCCAGGGGACTCTGTCCGAGCTTCCGGATATCCTCGGTAAACTCGCGAATCACTTCTGCAAAGCGCTGCCCTTCTGAGGCGGATATCCATTCCCGTCGAAGTCGGTCGTCTTCAATCCCAAGCAGCTTCATGACCTCTCGGGTCTTATCGATCACTTTCTGCGCTTTCACATTACCTTCCAGGTAATGGCATTCTCCGATGTGTCAACCGGTTACCAAGACGCCGTCCGCGCCCTTCTCGAAAGCTTTGAGGATAAATCCCGGGGTCAACATTCCCGAACACATCAGCCGTATCAGGCGGATGCTGGGGGGATACTGTAAGCGGCTCACCCCTGCCAGGTCCGCTCCGGCGTACGAACACCAGTTGCACGCGAAGGCAATGATCTTCGGATTGAAGTCTGTAACCATCTCGGCTCCGGAAAAAAAACGTTACTTTCAGGTCATCAAATGGCGCTACGCGAGCGCGGCGTCGATCATGTCCGAAAGCTGCTCTTCCTTAAAGTGCCGAACAGCCGCCGCGCCAGTGGGGCACGCGACTGCGCACGCGCCGCAACCCTTGCACAGCGCGGGATTCACCGCGGATTTCATAGCGCCCGCGATCGCTTCCACCAGTTCCGGCGCATGGAAGGGGCACACCTCGACACAGCGGCCGCACCCTCGGCAGAGGAACTCATCCACCACTGAAATCATGCCGGGCGCGTCCACATACCCGCGGGCGAGAACTTGAGACGCATGAGAGCCGGCTGCTTCAGCCTGGGCGATGGTTTCATCCAGGGGTTTGGGATAATGAGCCAACCCCGCCAGGAATACGCCGTCCGTGGCAAAATCCACCGGCCGAAGCTTCATATGCGCTTCCAGGAAGTATCCGTCTTCGTTCGTGGAAAGCTTGTACAGACGGGCCAGTTCCTTGTTGTACTCGTCCGGTATGATCGCGGCCGCGAGCGCCACGCTGTCGGCTTCCAGTGTGACCGGCTCGTCGAGCACAGGGTCCTTGACCTTGATCGCGATCTTGCGCCCAAGTTCCAGCAAGGGAGGATCTTCCGGCTCGTACCGGATAAAGACCACGCCCAGTTTCCTTGCCTTCTCGTAATAAGGCTCATTGAGGCCGTACGTGCGGATGTCTCGATACAGAACGAACACCTTCGCGTCAAGATTAGCTTGCTTCAGGGCCACCGCGTCCTTGACCGTGTGCGCGCAACAGACCTTACTGCACCACGGCCGCTCTGCGCACCGCGAACCCACGCACTGGATGAAGACCGTGGTACCTGCCTTCATCACCGCAGGATCGTGCGATCTCATGGCTTCGCTCATCTCCAGATGGGTCCTGATCCGAGTATCCTGTCCGTAAGCGTACACATCCGGCTTCCATTCGTGCGCGCCCGTGGCTACCACCACAACGCCGTGTTCGATGGTCTCCGGCGCGGCCGCGCCCGAAGAGACAGTGGTCCTGAATTTGCCGATGAAGCCCTCCACATTCTGAATGGTCGCGTTGAAACGCACGGAGATCTTCTCGTGAGCCGTCACCCGCTGAATCAGGCTTTGCAGGAAAGGCTGCACCTCCTCGCCTTTGATGGTATGGGCCAGCCTCAGCGCGTTACCTCCCAGAGCGTCCGTCTTCTCGAGAAGGTGAACCGGGAAGCCCTGGTCAGCCAGATTAACGGCCGCGGTCATGCCCGCGACGCCACCGCCGATGACCAGACCCGCCTGGATCATCGGGAGACGCTGATCGTCAACCTTTTCGAGCTGAGTTGACCGGGCAATGGCCATGCGGATGAGGTCCACGGACTTATCGGTGGCCTTGGCCTTTTCAGTCATATGAACCCACGAGCAATGCTCACGGATATTGGCCATTTCCACTAGGTACTTGTTGAGCCCTGCTTCTCGCGCGGTCTCCTGGAAGAGGGGTAGGTGAGTTCGAGGCGTGCACGAGGCAATGACCACGCGGTTGAGGTTGTGCTCCTCAATAAGCTGCTTGATCTGAACCTGGGTGTCCTGAGAACAGGTAAAGAGGTTCTCGGTCGCGTACACCACGCCGGGGAGTTCCTTAATGCGTTCCACCACGCCGGGCACGTCCACGGTGGCTGCGATATTAATGCCGCACCTGCACACGAAGACGCCGATCCGCGGCCCTTGACCCTGGTCGTCCTTCTCAGGCGGCAGCTCTTTCTTGGTGGTGAGTGTGTTTCGGGCTTCTGATAGCATCCGGGTGGCGACTCCCGCGGCCGCGGCGGCCTCCATCACGGTCTGCGGAATATCTTTAGGCGCCTGGAATGCGCCGGCCACCATGATTCCGGGTCGGGACGCGCTGACCGGTTCAAAGGTTACCGTGTCACAGAAGTTCATCTCGTCGAGGTCGATGTTCAGGAGTCGGGCCGCCTTCACCGTCGATTCGGAAGGTTTGATCCCCACGGCCAGGACCACCATGTCGAATGTCTCGGAGATGAGCTGATTGTTCTCATTGACGTAGGTGATTTTCAGGTCGCGGCTGAGCGGATTCTCCTCCACGCGACTCACCATCGAGCGAATGAAGCGCACGCCGCCCAGGCTCTTGGCGCGTTCGTAGTACTTGTCGAAGTCTTTCCCGTATGCGCGGATATCCATGTAGAAGATAGTGGGTTCAATGCGCGCGTCGTGTTCCCGCGCAATGACCGCTTCTTTGATCGAGGCCATGCAGCATACCGAGCTGCAATGCGGCATCCCTTTTCTTCGATCCCGCGAGCCCACGCACTGTATCCAAGCCATCTTGCCGGGGTGTTTGCCGTCCGACGGTCGCTTGATCTCGCCCTGAAACGGTCCGGATGCGCTCAAGATGCGTTCCATCTCCAAGTTGGTGACCACGTTGGGCATTCTTCCGTGGCCGTATTCAGAGATGTTCGCGGTATTGAACAGTTCGTAGCCTGGAGCAAGAATCACCGCTCCCACATTGATTTCGGTGACCTTGTCTTGCTGCTCGTAATCAACCGCGCCTGCGGGGCAGACCTTCTTGCAGACGCCGCACTTCTTTCCCTGGAAGGTTCGGCAGCGGTCCGTATCGATGGTGTAAACGGACGGGATGCCCTGGGCATAGTCCTTAAATATGGCTTTGCGCACGTCATGGCCCCAGTTGTATTCATTGGGGACCTTGATGGGGCACTTCTCCGCGCAGGTTCCGCAGGACGTGCACTTGACCGGGTCCACATGCCGGGCTCTTTCGCGGACGGTCACGGAGAAGTTTCCCGGCTCGCCGGTGATGCCTTCGAGCACGCTGTAAGCCATTATTTCGATATTCGGATTCTGGGCCAAGGTCTGCAGCTTTGGTGAAAAGATGCACGCGGAACAGTCATTCGTGGGGAATGTCTTGTCCAGCATGGCCATCACCCCGCCAATGCAGGGTCGTTCCTCCACCAGATAGACCTTGAAGCCGGATTCGGCAAGATCCAGCGACGCCTGAACACCGCCGATTCCCCCTCCCAGCGTCAGGACCGCTCCTATCTTCTTGTGGTCCACGGCGAGTCTCCGTCTACACTATTCAAAATCACCAGCCTCCGTAGCTTCGGCTGAACTCAGATGAGCCCTTTGGACGCCAGTATTCTCTCAGGAGAGACCAGGTGCTTGCCAAACCAGCTCCGGGCCTGGGGATTCCCAAGGGCGACACCCATAAGCTCCGTCAGGTACACGATCGGTATCTGATACGCGTGCCCTGTTTCCCTGGAGATGTCTTCTTGTCGGGTATCCAGGTTCGCCTGGCACATGGGGCAGAAAGTAACCATCACGTCCGCATCTACCATGAGCGCCATGTCCAGGAGCTTGCGAGAAAGCTTGAGCACCAGGTCCGTCCGCGTCAAGGCTAAAGAGCCCCCGCAGCAGTCCGTCTTGTACGGCCAGTCGAGAACCTCGGCGCCGAGGGCTTCCAGCAGACGGTCCATCTCCATCGGGTTCTCCGGGTCGGCAGGCTGGAGGATCTCCGGCGGTCGCACGGCAAGACAGCCGTAATACGGGACCACCCGCAACCCTTCCAACGGCTTGACGACCTTGGACTTCAGCGCGGCTCGCAGCTCGTCGCGGTGGAAGAGCTCCAGACCGGAGAGCACCTTGATCTCGCCCTTGAAGGGAAAATCCCGCCTGAGGGCTTCGTCTTCACCGATACGATGCGCGGCGGCTTTGAGCCGCAGATGGCACGCGGCGCAGGGCGCGACCACATCCCGGGCCAACTCCTCGGCCAACAGAAGATCGCGGGCCGGGAGAGCGCTCTCCAGGTACGCATCCACCATGTGTGCGGACGATGCGCCACAACAGGTCCAATCAGGCAGTTCTTTCAGCGTTATTCCCAGCGCAGACGCCGCATTGGTAAACGACTCGTTCAGCTCCTGCGCAGATCCTGTCAACGTGCATCCCGGATAATAACTGAGCTCCATGTCGGTTCCTTCCCGGCTACTTGAGCGAAGATTTCTTGAAGATCTCTTTCACGGCGTTGTTCCCGAAGGGAAATTTGGGCATGATATGCATCTTCCCCTTGCGGAACATTTCCAAGCCCAGCTTCATATCGGCGAACCAGGTCTTGGTCTTCATCTTGTACATCCCTACCAAGGAGAGTTCATGCACTCGGCCGAACCGGCGAACATTCTGCATAAACGTGGTGTGGAACGCGGGCACCTGGGGCTGCTGGGTCTCAATCTTGCCTGCCACCACTTGGTGTCGGATATGATCCAGAAGCGCGGGCACGTCGATCCCGTTCGGGCATCTCGCGCCGCACGTATGACACGTGAGGCACAGCCAGATGCTCTGGGAAGAGACAATCCGCTCCACATCACCCAGAACCCCCAGCCTCACCATCTGATGCGGCAGGAGATCCATTTCCGACGCCACGGGGCATCCCGCGGAACATTTCCCGCACTGGTAACACCCGTTGATAACCGATGCCAGCTCACCCGCGGGAGCTGTCACCTTGCCACTGGAAGCACGCATGTTTGACTGTTCCATCTCCTTCTCCCTGACGACCGAGCGCCTTTGAAGCGCGCCGGTGGATCATCATCTTCTCAGGTCGTTTCGAGGATGCCTTGACATAAGCCTCGCTACGACGCGGCCCCGAGAAGCGTGTCGATTTCCTCAAAGACCTGCTCGTCCGTAAAGTGCTGCAATTGGATCGCCTTCCCGGGACAGACCGATGAGCAGATGCCGCAGCCCTGACAGAGCGCGGGCACTATCTCGGCCTTGTGCTGCTCGTTGATGAACGGAGCGCCGTAAGGGCACAGCCGCACACACGTGAGGCAGACTGCGCATTTTTCCGGCTCCACCTTTGAAATAACGCCTGCGAACGTCATCTCTTTCTTGCTGAGCAGGAGGGATGCTCTCTGGGCTGCGGCGGTTGCTTGCGCGATCGACTCATCGATCGGTTTGGGGTAGTGCGCCATTCCGGCCAGGAATACCCCTTCCGTGGTGAAGTCCACAGGTCGCAGCTTCATGTGGGCTTCCACGAAATAGCCGTACGAATTGGTGGTCACCTTGAAGAGCTGGCTGATTTCCTTGTTTCCTTCCTCGGGATCAATGGCCGCGGCCAGAGTCAGCACATCCGCGGGGATCGTGATATCCTGGTCAAGCGCCGGATCTCGCACAATCACGTTGACCTTATCGCCAACCGCTTCAACCCTCGGTTTGGCTTCCGGGTCGTACTTGATAAAGACCGTGCCCGCTTTACGGGCTTCCTGGTAGTACTTTTCCAGGAGGCCGTAGGTGCGCAGGTCTCGGTAGATGACGTAGCTCTTCATGTTGGGGTTGATTTCACGCAGCCGCAGAGCAAGTCGGACCGAACCGGAACAGCAGATCTTCGAACAATAAGGCCGCTCGTCGCAACGTGACCCCACGCACTGAATGAAGACCGCATTCTTAAGCTCTTTGAGCTTGGGATCGCCCGCTTGAATCCGCTCTTCAAGCGAGTGCTGCGTCTCCACCGCCTTGTGCTCGCCGTAAAGGTACTCGGTCGGCTGAGATTCCCTCGCGCCCGTCGCGACGATAGCCGCGCCGAACTCCACCTGTCGGGATCTGCCGTCAAGCTGATAGATCGTGCCCTTGAAGTGGCCCACATGGCCGGAAAGATCGCCGAAGAAGGCTTCCTTGTAAAGGTCGATCTTCGGATGACCCTCCACTCTTGCGATCAAGTCACTCACAAAGGGCTTGATCTCTTCTCCGTGAATGGTCTTCTCGATGTACAGGGCATTTCCGCCCAGCTTGTCCGACTTCTCCACCAGGTACACCTGGAAGCCTTGATCGGCCAAGTTCAGGGCCGAAACCATCCCGCTTGCTCCACCCCCCAAAACCAGAGCGTTGGAGACCACTTCCATCTTGGATTTCTGCAATGGAGCCAGCAACGCGGCCCGCGCCACTGCCATCCTGGCCAAGTCCATCGCCTTGAGCGTGGCTCGTTCTTTGTCGTACCCGTGCACCCAGGAGCACTGATCCCGAATATTGGTCATGGTGAAGAGGTACGGGTTCAGCCCGGCCTTCTCCATAGTCAGTTGAAACATGGGCTCATGAGTCCGGGGGCTGCACGCTGAGACCACCACTCGGTTGAGATTGTGCTCCCGGATAATCTTAAGGAACTCCTCCTGCGTATCCTGCGAGCAGGAGAAGAGTTTCTCCGCGGCGTACACCACGTGAGGCAGGTCCTTTACGTGCTCCACCACTCGGGGCACATCCACCACATTGGCGATATTGATCCCGCAACGACAAATGAAGACGCCTATTCGAGGCTCTTCACCGACAACGTCTCTCTGGGGTGGGAATTGCTCCTTGGTGGTCAATGTATTGCGCGCGGAAGCGAGGAGCCGAGACGATGCGCCTGCGGCCGCGGAAGCTTCCATGACCGTCTGTGGGATATCCTTGGGACCCTGGAGCATCCCGGCCACAAACACGCCCGGGCGGCTGGTTTCCACCGGCCTGAAGCTGTCTGTTGACGCAAAGAACGATTCATTGAGGTCTATGCCAAGCTTTTCCGAAAGCTCTCGCGACTCGCTCGACGTGGTCAAGCCGGCCGCGAGCACTACAAGATCGAAAGGCTCGGTCGTAAGCTGCTGGTTATCATCCACGTAGGTGATGTTCAGGTTGTGGGTCTTTGGGTCTTCCACTACTCGGCTCACCATGGACCTGATGAATCGCACGCCGCCCTGGTTCTTGGCTCGCTCGTAGTATGCGTCAAAGTCCTTCCCGTACGCGCGCATGTCCATGTAGAAGATGGTGGGTTCCACATTGGGGTCATGCTCTTTTGCAATGACCGCTTCCTTGATGGAAGCCATGCAGCAGACCGCGCTGCAATGCGGCATTCCATGCTGCGGGTCCCTCGATCCCACGCACTGAATCCATGCGATCTTTTTCGGGTGATGCCCGTCTGAAAGACGCTTCACCTCACCCGCGTACGGACCCGATGCGCTCAACATGCGCTCGAATTCCATGTTCGTGATCACGTTCGCAGCCGCGCCGTATGAGAATTCGCCCCGAATTTTTGACGGATCGATCAGCTCATACCCGGTAGAGAGGATGATGGTCCCCACATCCACCTCCCGATAGTCATCCTCGATGGAATGATCGATGGCGCCGGCGGGGCAAGCCTTCACGCACTCCATACACTCGGAGCAGACACCGCAGTTGAGGCAGCGGTTGGCTTCTCTGAGCGCCTCTTCTTCGGAAAAGGCCAGCTCAACCTCATCGAAGTTCTTCATCCGCTCCGAGATCGAAAGCTCGGGATTGACCGCCCTGGCCTCGGCTTTCATCTCCGGAATGGGCGGATATTCACGGTGTTCAGGCGTCTTAACGGGACGTCCCGCGGCCACGTCTTCGCCACGGAGATATCGGGTGATTGATACAGCCGCTTCGTGGCCCGCGCCCACAGCTTCCACGACCGTTGCCGGCCCTGTTCCTGCGTCACCTCCTGCGAAAACCCCATCGATTGCAGTTGCGGCGGTGACCGGATCGACTTGGATCGTGTTCCACGGGCTCCTTGCCAGACCGGGCGCGCCTTCCCACAGATCAGGATCGATCACCTGTCCGATCGCCGGTATCACCGCGTCGGTCTCTATCACAAACTCAGAGCCTTCAACCGGCACGGGTCGCCGACGACCGGTCTGGTCGGCGGGACCAAGCTCCATCCTGATGCACTGAATTCCCCGAACCGCGGCGCCGCCGTCGGTCATCACTTCCACAGGCGCCGCCAGGAACTGGATCTTGACGCCTTCCTCCAGCGCGGCCGAAACCTCCTCAACGTATGCGGGCATCTCGTCACGAGACCGCCTGTACAGGATCGTCACCTCGTCAGCGCCAAGCCGAACCAGTGTGCGGGCCGCGTCGATAGCGACATTTCCACCGCCGATGACCACAGGCTTCTTGATATTGTTGGGGGAAGCGCCCAGCGCGGCCTGTCTCAGGAAGTCCACGCCTTGGATCACACCTTGGGCTTCTTCGCCCTTTATGTTCAGCGTGGCGCCCTTCTGACAGCCGACGCCAAGATAGATTGCTTTGTAGCCCTGAGCCTTGAGGTCGGTGATGGTCAGATTGGGCCCGAGCTGCATATTCGTCCGCGCGTCCACTCCGAGGTTTAGGATGTGTTGGATCTCTTTGTCGAGCAACTCTCTCGGTAGGCGGTATTCCGGAATGCCCACCCGAAGCCAGCCGCCCAGGACCGGCCCGGCTTCGAAGATGGTAACCTTGTATCCTTCCAGGGCCAGATAGTAAGCGCACGAAAGGCCCGCGGGACCGGAGCCTATAACGGCCACTTTTTCAGGTTTCGGCTGTATTTCCGGAAGCGTAAGCGTTGAATAGTCGATCTGATCCGCCGCGAAGCGTTTCAGCTTGCAGATTGAGACCGGCTGATCTTTGAGACCTCTGCGGCAGACCTTTTCGCACGGGTGCGGACAGACACGGCCCAAGACCCCCGGCAAAGGCAGATTCCTGTAAATAAGCTCGACGGCTTCTTTGTATTTGCCCTTGCTGATCAGCGCCACATAGCCTTGCACATTGATGTGGGCCGGGCACGCGATCACGCAGGGCGCCCGATCGGCCTTATCGATGACGAACGATTGCGGTATGGTTTGCGGAAATAGCCTGTAGGTCGCAGCTCGGTCGCTGATATTCTGGTCGAACTGGTTAGGAACCGCGACAGGGCACGCGGTGGCGCAGTCGCCGCACGCCTTGCACTTGTCCTTGTATATGTATCGGGACTTCTGACGGATCCTGACCTTGAAGTGTCCCTCGTCGCCCGCGACATCGTCCACTTCGCTGTATGAGAGCAGTTCGATGTTGGGATTTTGTCCGACACTGACCAACTTGGGAGAGAAAATGCACGTCGAGCAGTCATTGGTTGGAAAAGTCTTATCGAGCTGGGCCATACGCCCACCGATTCCGGTTTGACTTTCCACCAGGTAGACCTTGTAGCCTGATTCGGCAAGATCCAAAGACGCCTGAACTCCAGCTATACCTCCGCCCACAACAAGAGCCGCACCGACCACGTCCTTAGGCTGGGCCATAAGCGATACACCTTTTCCGATGATTTTGCAGCGATGGGATAGTCTGCGATGGACGCATCTAATCTACCAGCTCAGCTCATGCCTGTCAACACTCGCCTGGAGAGGGTAGGCGCCAGTGAAAGTTATAAATATCAACACATTACCTATGCCCTGATGCATTATGCGCCACCAAGCTTGGCTCATAATGATGGTTTCGGCAACAGGGCCGTGCTCCATCCTCGGTCATGCTTCGGATAATGAATCCGCGCTATGCCTCATTCCCATGTGGTCGCTGATGCGCGTCCGTGTGCGTTGCAGGAACCCCAAGTCCACATCGGACCCCGCGGTTGGGAGAAGCGAGCAGTTATGGAAGAGGGGCTCCCTCTCGATTGGGTAAGGGCTATGTTTGAGGGCCGACTCCCACAAGGCGGTCCCTGGAATAGGCGAATACTCGGCTAGCTTTGGCAGAGCCCCTGCTTGGAGGACGAATTCAACGTCTTCTTCGATCTGATCGCGGGTCTGCCCGGGCAGACCGACCATGAGGTACGCTCCGATGCTGCGCGCGTCAAAGCCGGCTTCCTGCAGATGCTTCACTGCGGCAAGGAAGCTCTGCCTGCTCGTTTTACCGCCCGTGCGTTGATGGAAGGGGTCGGATGAAGATTCAAACCCGATCCGAATGGTTGTGAAACCGGCCTCTCTCATTGCGCGGGCTATCTTCGCGTCAATCCCCGAGCAATGCAGCCCGTTGGGGGCATGCCATCTCATGCCCGGGACTTTTTGTGCGACCATACGGAGGATCGGCAGAGCATGACGGTGCGGGTCCACGAGGAACGCGTCATCGTAGAGCGCGATATCGGTGACACCATAGCTTAGCCATGCTTGCTCGATTTCCGCTACCACGCGATCGGGCGGGCGGCGCACGAAACGATCGACCAACTTTGCCGACGCGCAGTATGCGCACCGAAAGGGGCAGCCTCGGGAGGTGAGCAACGGCAAGAAGCGGACGCTTCGCATGAGGTCCAGAGCTGGACTGAATTCCAGCGCGCTCGTCTCGACTTCATTTTGCGGTTTCAGACCCGTATGCTCGTACAGTGCTTGGGATAGGGTGGGTTCGCCCGGGCCGGGAATGATCGCGTCCGCCGGGCAAAGCTTTCGGGCATGGTCGCTCAGTAATGTGGCGTACACGCCACCCAGGAGCGCCGGCGCATCAGGAAAGACCTCTTTGAGGAGCCGAACCGCGTCATGGACCGCAGGGTACCAGTAGGTCATGAGGCTTGTAACCAAGACGGCTCTGGGTCTAGGCAGAGATTGGAGTTCACGCTTGACCTCTTCCCAATCCAGTCCGTACCTGCTGTAGCGTCGCGGCACGTGCCGGAGGGCCTCCGGCTTCGGGATGTGAGTCTTAGGAAATCGGCCCTGTCCAGTGGGTTTTATCTTGAGGGAGCCCATGGAAGTATGGTCTCGGTCAAGGCAATCCAGGAGCATGGGCTCCCATCCGAGCTTTCGCAGTCTTGCGCCGAGCACGAGCAAGCCCAGCGGCCGGGCCCACAGATCGTAGGCGGCAAAATCATAGATCCATGGATTGAAAAGAAGCGCGATGGGTCTGGTCATCTTGCCTCGGGCTCCAATCCCGACCGATCTTTTTTTTGAAGCGGCCGTGTATCCATTCGACCAAATTGCCTCGCTGGGTAGTATCTGCTAGAAGTGATCATGCAATTCGGGCATCATAGGGAAAACCTCGGATAGGCTGATAGAGCGTAGGCTGCGGCGCGGCCGTTCTCTGTGTACGCGATTCCGCGACCGGAGTCGACCCGTGTGAAGCCGAGGAACACAATATCTCACAGGAAAGTCAATACACCCGGAGGGCTCCCCAGTGTTTGGAATTAAGGATCTGATGCAGCAAGCCGCCGGCCTGCAAGCCAAGATCACTGCGCTCCAAGAAGAGCTGGCCCAGAGAAGCGTTATCGGCGAAGCCGGCGGCGGTATGGTGAAGGTGGAAGCCAGCGGCGCACAGGAAATAATCTCGGTGCAGATAGAAAGAGAATTGATGTCCGCGGACGATATCGAAATGCTGGAGGAACTGGTGGCTGCCGCGGTGAACGATGCGCTGAGGAAGTCCAAAGAGATGGTTACGGAAGAGGTCGCCAAGCTGACGGGCGGCATCAAATTACCGGGCCTCACGTGATATATCCGTGCTCAGACTACATGGATTGGGGTGGCTCCAGTGCTCGGACCGCTTGATACCTTGATTAAGGCATTGAAAAGACTTCCCGGGGTCGGAGAGAAGACGGCAACCCGGTACGCTTTCTATATCCTCAATGCGGGCTCGGACGATGTCCAGAGCCTCATCGAGTCCATCAAGGCCGTAAAAGCCGAACTAAAGCTTTGCTCTGTCTGCTTCCATCTGACCGATGTGGACCCCTGCGAAATCTGCTCGAATTCAAGACGGGATTCAACACGACTCTGTGTGGTGGAAACGCCTCTGGACGTGCTCACCATTGAGAAATCAGGCATTTTTCGCGGGTTGTATCATGTGCTCCACGGAGTGCTTGTGCCGCTGGAGGCCATTGGTCCTGACGACATCCGCCTCCCGGAACTGGTCGAGCGAGTCAAGAAAGGTGGGGTGGAAGAAGTAATCCTGGCGTTGAATCCAACGGTGGAAGGAGAATCGACCGCGGGATTCATTCGAGATCAATTAAAGGGCACGGGGGTGACCGTTTCCCGCATCGCGTACGGGATACCGGTGGGAAGCTCACTCGAATACACCGATCCCCTTACCCTGGGCCGCGCTTTGGAAAATCGGATCAAGTTGTAGAAATGCCTTCAGAATCGAATTGCTTTCACCAGTAGCCATGATGCCGCGACAGGATGGGGACGCGACCGATACCAACTGCCATAGCCAGAGAGTTGCAACGAATCATGAAAGTCCCAGGCTTCGGCGAGCGCTCCGGGGCTTGGCCTCGGAGAGGGGCGGCAAGAGCGCATCGGTGCGCAATAATTTGGAGTGGAGACTCATCTCCCCTCCAAACCACCCCATACGTGGGGCCGAGCAGGGGCGTCTTATGCCGAGCGCCTTCATAGGAATTAGCTTTCAGACAGGTACTATCCTGATTCTTGGCGACACTGTCCCGGGATGCGCGCGATTGCCCGTAGTTCTCGGGCCGGCGTCTCTGCCGGCCCGAGAACCACGGGCAAGGCGCCGGTCCCAAGGGGAAGGCTGTCTTCACGATTGACCTTGGGCCTCGTCACAGCGTATCTCCAAGATAGGTCCAAGAAGAACTATAGTGAACGGCATTGA
>Ga0194113_10001093_pt1 | contig 37012 bp, 32 predicted proteins | sample TA2MahC200mmetaG_FD_146193 | JGI IMG/M metagenome (GOLD analysis project Ga0194113, IMG submission 146193) | Freshwater microbial communities from Lake Tanganyika, Tanzania - TA2015017 Mahale Deep Cast 200m | ecosystem: Environmental > Aquatic > Freshwater > Lake | place: Tanzania: Lake... | reverse complement strand
TCAAGCTGTCATCAATTGGTTGGAAAAACTCCCCTGTTCTGACTTTCTGTCCTTAATGGGAATTGATACTTCGGCAACGCTTTTCCAACCCGGTTAAAATATAAACTGTATTATTAAAAATTAGTTAGCACAGAAAGAAGAAATTGTCAAGATATTAAGGAAAGTTATAGGCATTGAAGAAAAGAATATATGCTTTGAAGCAATTCGGCATGGCAGCCTGAAGCGTAATAATATCTGGAAAATCCGTTCTGCAGATGGTAAGAAGTATGTCGTAAAGCAGTTTATCGTGCCTCTGCCAAAACAAGATATTTTAAAAGATAAATCATTAGCGCATTATTCCCAGCTTTCCGTTGAAGCGAATATTTTAAAATTGCTTAGGCGAGAGGGATGTCCAGTTCCGGATGTTATTACAAGCGACGAGTCAACTCAGGTTATTGTGTTGGAGTGGTGCGGCGATATAACCTGGGATGATTTATGTCAGGATGAAAGTATTGTGGATAAACAAGGGTACACCAAGCTGGCAATCGAAGGTTTTTGCCATATTGAACGGGTTTTTTCTGAGCATATTAGTTTGGTGGAGCCGTATATATATCCACTGGACTATCAGTCGCACTTGCATCAGATTGGCGAAAAATTACTGACTTCTGCGCGGCATTGTATTTCATATTTGGCCTGGATTAGAGATGAACCGCTGACGGAGTCTGAAACCAAAATTATCAATGAATCGTGGGACGAAATTTCTTATTGCATTCTCACAAGACAACCCAGTTTAGGAAGCCTGGATTATAATGCGCGAAATATTATAATAGACCAAAAGCGGTTAAGTTTCATAGATTTTTCGACAATCGGTTGGGATTGGCCTGAGCGGCGTTTGATACAATATCTAACAGGATTAGGCGCGCATGTAGAAGGAGGCAATTTTGTGACTTTACTGGATGCAGAATATACCAAACTTTATGCAGAAATAATGTCAAAGATGGATGTAACGCTCCATTGGCAAAAGCTAACGGCATTGGTAGATTATCATCACATTTTATTTTATTTAACGGCAATTATTAGACTATTGGGTATCCTCAAAAAACCTGAAAATCGACAAAGCATACTATTGTCGCAGGCTTGGGGTGCTGTAGAACCAAGGATGAAAAGAGCTTTATTTAAACTGGCTTATAAGTCGTTAAGTAATGATGAAGCGGCAATGTCAATTCGCAAGATATTCATGACTTTCGTAGAATAAGAGAGAACTTCTTAACCTATTGCCACTGTATACATTTTTTCACGCTGGTTAGACAAAATAAGACAGAATCTCTTGTCGGAAATTTCTATCATATACTCCATACTTCCTTGAAATGTACGAGTTACGTGGTTTGGATAATGATTAGCGCGTATTGATAATCTTGGCACAATTATTGCAATAATTCTATGAAATTCTTACTTTATAGCTTACTATGAAATGGGGCGTAAAAGGGGGGGTAATAAAAAAATATTAGGTATTATAAATTACGCCCTGTTTCATCTTTTTCCCTCTCTGATGTCTCTTCCATCCGTTTTCAGACTATTCTTAAGCCCTTCGTGGGATTTCTTGAACCGAAATCTAAAGAAATGATATCAGATGTTAATTTACCAATCACCTGGAGAAAGCATAAAGTGGGGTTAAGAACTTCTGCCGACGTGTACTAGTTCACCCCAATTCGGGTGCCTTTCGAGCCTAACTTCCATATCTCGAAAAGCCAAAAGGGAACGCCGGAGGTACGCATAGACGTCCCCGCCGATACTGTATCCCTGAAAACCGATTCTTCCCGTGTAACCGCTCCGGTTAAGCAGACTCAGTAAGGCGAAATTATCCATTTCACCGCAGTCAAGCGGCTCGATCGTGCATCCAGCAATATTTCCCCCTTTGCGGGTACCACACATATTGACGGAATGCAGATATGGTGATGCTTCATCTATCCGACCGGCTATATCTTTCCCATCCACCGCGTACCAATGGAAACCGCAGAAAACCACTTTCAGACGCGGGTGGTTCATTTTCCGGCACAAGCGCACCCCATCTTCGATGCGTTCAAGCCAGGCGCCGAAGTGGGGGTAAAGGCAGACGTTTGCCCGCTGGTGTTCCGCGATACTCAGCAGTGCTTCGAGTGTCTCCCTTGCTTTGCTGTCGCCATCTGACGATGAGCGTCCAATGGAATTGTCGCTGCAACTGAGCGAGAGTTCCAAATCACATCCACCCGGTAGTTGGTCGAACAGTTTAGCAACCTGCTGTACCTTGGGGGCACTTTTTTCTGCCGCAATATCAAGCCCACCGTAAGCAGCGATTACCTCAATACCGTACTGCTTCTTTGTGACTGCCATTTGGGAAGCATTCTGAAGCTCTTTTGGAGAAAGCGAGACATAGATGCCATCATAGCCGAGTTCTGCCAGCATCGCGCAACGTATTTCGTATGGATAAACGCCAACGATTGAATTAGTAAAGCAAGTGTCCATCGCAAACATGAAGTGTTTCATATCTAATCTCCTTGTATAATTACTGTTTGTGGACATCCGGTTTCGGCACAAGTGTAAACAGCCCGAAGACAGTCGAAGTTAAAGACGGCTTGTTCATTCAGCACCGCCGGTGAAGGACAACCATTCACTGCATCATAGAAGTAACAAAGCGGTCGCTGGAGCATTTGGGGTTCATTCGCACCAGGTTCGCATGGAACCTCTTCGGACACTACCTTTCCACCACTATCAAAATAACGTTTCAGACCGCCTTGCAACCAGTTCAGCACTGCCGTGCCTTTCGTACCCTGGAATTCAAACAGCTCCAGTTGTGTTCCATAAGCGGGGTGTCCCCGTTCAAAGCTGACGGGCACAGCACTTCCGTGTTCACGATGGTAGAGCATAGCAGCACCCGCATGAAATTCGACGTCTAAGACAGCGCCTTCAGAGAGTTGGGCGTTCACCACTGGTGGTGCCATCCACGCGTGAAGTACCTCCACTTTCAGCGGTTTTAGAACATCACTAAGTGTGGTGAAGTCGTAAGCGCCCCAGTCCATCACTACTCCGCCGCCGCTCTTGCGCCTATCCATGCGCCATTTGGCTGACCCTACGACCATGCCCTCTCTGGAGCCCTGGCCTCTGACATGCCAGTTTACGTTGTATACTTCGCCAAGTTTGCCCTCGTCGAGCCACCTTTTCAACGTTTCAGTGGCACGATGGCCGATAAACCGCACACTGCAACAGCCCAGCAGTCGGTCCATTTCCCTGACCTTCTGGAGCATGGCCAGCGCTTCTCCCTGGTTCATGGCCAGGGGTTTTTCGCACAGTACATGCCTGCCCGATTCCAATCCCTGCAAAGTCAAGGCACAATGAGAGACCGGCGGCGTGGATACGATGACAATATCATCAGCCTGCGCCGGGCTGGACAACATAGTTGCTGTATCATCGTAAACCTGTATGCGGGGGTATTGTTCCCGCGTCCTCGCTAAGGCTTCCGGGTTAATATCGGAGACATGTACTTCCATATTCTCGTTACCTGGCAACCTTTCAATAGCCTGGATGTGAGAGCCAGCAATAGCGCCGACTCCAATGATGTAGATGCGATGGGTTGGCATTCATAACCTCCTTAAACTTTCCCTAAAACGTAAAATGTAACACGTGATAAATATAAGATCAGGCATCACGCAGGCAGTTTACAAAGTAAACTGCTGAACGAAGCGAACACGTTTCATTCTTCACGCCGTAAGATTAAATGCCGGTTCCAGTTGACATCATCGCGTTCGGGATAATCGCTTCGATAATGTCCGCCGCGGCTTTCAGTACGCTGAAGCGCAGCATGAATTATCAACTGCGCGGTCTGAAGCATATTTTGCAATTCCAGAGCTGCTTTGTCAAGTTCAGTTGTATCATGTACAAGTTGCTCAAGTTCGCGCCGTGCGTCGGCTAAAACCTCGCCATCTCTGACAATACCCGCCTGTTCCCACATGAGAGTGCGGATTTTGGACTTAAATACGTCTATATCGATATCTTTTTCCCTCCTTGGTATATCGGATTTAATGCTGATAAACTTTTGTGGCCTTTCCTTTTCACATACAGTATTAGCATATTCGGCGGCGTATTCACCCGCGCGTGTGCCAAAAACCAGACCCTCCAGTAGTGAATTACTGGCGAGTCGGTTAGCACCATGCACTCCGGTGCAAGCGACTTCACCACACGCATATAAACCCTTAATATTCGTCGCCGTTTCGACATTAGTTCTCACACCGCCCATCATGAAGTGCGCCGCCGGTTGAACCGGAATCAATTCCTTGGTGATGTCGAGCCCGTGGGATGCGCAGGTTTCGCTGATAGTGGGAAATCTGCTTAAAATGAAATCGGCTTTAAGATGGGTGACATCCAAATAGATGCAATCGCTGTTAGTGCGCTGCATTTCCTTTTTAATTGCGCGACAAACAACGTCCCGCGGCGCCAATTCCGCCATTTCATGATATGAGGGCATAAAGCGCTCGCCCAAAGCATTTTTCAAGATGCCTCCTTCACCTCTGACCGATTCAGAAATTAAAAATCTCGGTGCGCCGGGCAACGATAAAGTCGTGGGGTGAAATTGAACAAACTCCATATCCATCATCTCACATCCCGCTCTCCAGGCCATTGCGAATCCATCACCAGTAGCTATTTCAGGATTAGAAGTATATTTGTAAATTTGCCCAAGCCCCCCAGCGGCAAGAATCGTCGCCTTGGCGAAAATGCAGCCCAGTTCCAAAGTGTTTCTTTTGACCAAATCCCCCCGTTGGAAAAGAGGGGTAGGGGGATTTTTAAAAGAAAAGTTTGCCACTAACGCACCATAGCAAACGTTATCCTGAGTGAGGAGGTCGATTGCATAAGTGTATTCCATCACTTGCACAGTATCAATATTGGTTGTGCGAGTCATCAAAACATCCTCAGTCTCCTCCCCGGTCGCGTCACCTCGATGGATAATACGCCGTCTCCCATGAGCAGCTTCGCGCGTAAACCCCAAGCGTCCGTTATCCTGGTCGAAATTCGCGCCCCATTTGATTAGTTCTTGTACACGCGGGATTCCTTCTTCCACCATTACCTTGACAGCATATTTATCGCATAAGCCATCTCCAGCCTTTAACGTATCAGAGACATGCGCGGCAATAGTATCCTCCTCACTCATGGCTACAGCAATTCCTCCCTGCGCGTAACGAGTGCTACTTTCTCTCAAAACATCTTTAGTAATGATAGTTACATTACCGTGTTGACTTGCTTCAATAGCTGCCCGCAATCCAGCGTTGCCACTGCCTATCACTAAAAAATCGGTCTCCATCTTAGGGAGTTTCGTTGAATCAAAATTAACAATATATCTACTCATATCAAATCCTCAAAAATACCGAACTATAAAACACCTTCAGCTTTCAAACATTTTCCAGTGGCTTCCGCGACTACTGTGCCATCCTCCAGTTTAATTTGAGCCATCGCTTGAACAAGCCGTCGCGAACAGTTTATCGGTCTGCCTGTAACGAGTAATTTACTACCCACAGGTGCTGGTTGTTTAAACCGTATGTCCAATTGGGCAGTTACTGCTGGCCCACCAAAATGTGCAAGAGCAACATAAGTTATTACTTCATCTAATAAGGTGCTGATAATACCCCCGTGAATTACATCCGCCCAACCTTGAAAATGGACCGGGGGAGTGCATTCCGTTCGAACAAGCAGATGTGCTCCGTCTTCGTCGGGATGTTCCACTTCCACTGTTTGAATATCAAGGCGCAAGCCAATTGGATTCTTTTTACCACATGCAAAGCAATTGTTATTATCTACCCACATATAACCTACCTGCCGTTGAACCGACAACTGCAAGAGCTCTTGTTTTGAGTTTCACGCTATACGGACTAATCATGCCTAACAATATTGTTGGAAGGAGAAATTGAGACAATGATGCGAGGAGGGGGCCCGCCTTTAATCCCAAGTTTAAATCGAAGATTACGTTGTTAACAACTTTTGAATAGAGAGGAAACAATAAAAACAACCATGCTGACATGAATAAAACAGCGCTCAATATACTGTATGAGGGTTGCTTATCAGCAATGATTCCACCAATATAATATCCCAAACTGAGTCCTATCAGGAACGTACTGATAATACTTCCCCAGAGAAAGACGGTATTGCCGAAATAAGGCGCCAGGATTCGACTGGCAAGTATTTCCGCAGACATTGTGGATAAACCAGTAATAAATACAACGAGATACAAAAACATTATTCAATCCCTTTTATTTTTTAACCTGAACAAATCAGCCGGACTGTAATCATCGGTCAATATTCGTCCTTCAACAACTTTTCCGGTTGCATATTCATAGTGATTTTGGATTATAGAAGATAAGCTAAAGTCGAACTCAGGGTAATTTGATATTTTTTCCGCTCGCCTTATCAAATCTTCTTTACTTATAACCTGTGTATCTTTTGTAGCGACAAATATGTAGTTTCCACTTGACAGTCCGTGAAAAAGATATAATTGCGGAAACACCGACTGATATGTAAGTATCTCAGAATAATGGAATTTATTTGATGAAGGGCTCCAGATATTCGATGCTACAACACCAGTTGCTTTCAACTTTGACTTCACTTCACGCAGAAATTCTTGCGTAGTCATATGAAACGGGATTGAATGATTATTATAGGCGTCTAAAATAATAACATCATATAACTTCGATGACCTTTTAATAAATAATCTCCCATCATCCACGTGAACCTTCATTTTGGGACTTTCATTAAAGTGGAAATATTCTTTACAGACTTTAACGACTTGTGGGTCAATTTCCACAACATTGATGTTTAACTGAGGAAAACATCTGTGGATGAAATTGGGAATAGAACCGCCTCCTAACCCCACGACCAGAATATCCGATATGTCCTCAAAGAAGCAGAGAGAAACTATCGACATTCTTGTATATTCAAACCCCAATGAATAAGGTTTGTCAATATACATTTTGCTTTGCGAGCCCCTTAGCTTATCAAAACTAAGATATCTGGTCTTTGATGATGTATCTTCAGTAACGCGAATGTAATGATACAGAGAATTACCCTCATAGAGAACTATTTCCCTTGAATATAGAGGGGCCTGACTTGCTGAAAGTAACAAAAGCAAAGCTGAACACCAGAATGATTGACTTCTCATATACTATTATCCTCTCCAAAATCACTACAATGTAGGGAATGTAGACAATGTAGGCAATTTTAATTATCTTTGAGCTATTGTATCATTAAATTGCATTAACACAAAGAAAAATGATTCACGCCAATTTATCACCAACTGAGGTCATTGTAAGCTTCCCATGCTTGACACCTTTGGTACTAATCAAGCGCTCGGAAATTTCACGAATCAAATTGCTTTTTCCACGCACTACCATTACCTCCAAACAGTTATGTTCATCAAGGTGGACATGGAGTGTGGAAATTATTACTTGATGCGCCTGATGCTGAAAATCTGTAAGTTTATCGGCTAATTCACGCGTTGTGTGACTGTAGATGATGGTAATCGTACCAACGACTTCTTCATCGCCAGTTTCCCATTCCATTTCAACCAGACTCTCCCGGATTAAATCACGGATAGCTTCCGACCTATTCGCATAACCTTTTTTCGCAATGGATTCATCGAATCTTTCCAGTAGCTTAGGGCTCATAGATACCCCAAATCTAACCATTTCCATAATCAATGCCTCTGGCAAATTATTATTTCCCCCAATAATCGCACAAGCGTCTAAATTTGTCAAACAAATTTTGCCTTGATCTTCAATTGAATATATGTTAGATATCAACGACATGGAAATAGCATTTGAGAACCGAAAAGAAATAACCAGCTTAACCGACCGCTACGGTCAACCTGAAATAATCGACGCAATTTTGCCCACTGATTATTTGACCTCTATCACAAACTCAGGGCGCAAAAGCGAAGTCATCAGTGCTATAATACGACCCAACGGCAATCTAATCTTAATAACCAAACCGTTTTATCCTGAAGGCACATATCGGCTGCCCAGCGGTGGGATTGAAGTGGGTGAAAACATAGAATCGGCTTTATATCGTGAAATTCACGAAGAGACGGGATTACAGGTCAAAATCGTAAGATTTGTAGCTATCATTCGATACAACATAACTGCAACTTCTCAAAATGAAAGCGTAGTGCTTTCATCTAATTTTACTTCATACCTTTTTCTCGTCAAGGAAATCAGCGGCGAGCTTGTTTGTAACGATGCAAACGAGCAGATTTCCGCATTTAAGGAGATAGCGCCTGAAGAGTTGGAAAGCATTATCGCCCACTTACAAAATATTAAGGAAAAATTTGAAGGTTGGGCGCAATTCCGCGCAGTTGCTCATAAGGCTATGCTGAATTTTTATAGAAATTTATATGGCAAAGGGGTTAAGGGGCAAAACGGCTAAACAGCAAGACGGCTAAACGGTTAAATGGCTAAACGGCTAATTCTACAGATCGAAACTTGCCCTCTTGCCGTCTAGCCCTCTTGCCTCCTTGCCCGTTCTTCCTCATAGCCATCCGGCCACTGTCCAGATGACACTCAGCCGGTCAAAGTTAGCGTTCAGCAACGCAGAGGCTCCCTCAATTGGGTCATGTCCATATCGACGTTTGTATTCCGTCATAATTCGACTCTCTAATTCGGTCAGCTTTTGAATGGGTAAATCCACCCACACATTGCCGAGTCGTGCGCTCTCGCGCAAGGCTATCCACAGTTCTAAATCCGCGCGAGCATTGGCGGCGCCATACTCAGGCTCAATGTCCTCTGTAATAGCCCGATACATGCTGCAAAGGATGCTTGCTTTGGCAATCTCATCGGTCTCGCTGACTTTGTATTTTTTGAACTGATTATCCCAGACAATCGGCGGTTCAGTGTTTACACGAACACAATCCAACACTTGCTCGCCATCAATTTCTGTATTGATGAACTGGATTGGATAACGCAGGCGTTCGCCGTTTCTGTAAAGTACCAGTTCATTGCCAGAGAGATAGCCGTGAGTTCCTTCAATGTCCCAGTTGCTCGCGCGCGGCCCTCCTCTGGGCGGCATTTCGTAGAGGCAAATAACGCCATTTTGAAATTCGATAATGCCGCTTTCCCACTTTGATGTCGTCTCCGGTTTCCCACCGTAGCTAATGTACGGCAACGCTGGAACCTCGCCGGCATATCCCAGTACCCGTTTGGGTTCTGAGCCCAACAGCATGCGTATAGCGTTAAAACCATGATAGCCGCCTGATGTATAGCAAAGTCGTGCGTGCGTGATTTCGCCTAACAATCCAGCTTCGACGATTTTCTTTTTCAGTTGTTCTTGCGGCCAGCGCCAGACGTTCTCGGCGATTTCGTACTTCACGCCATTCTCCCTGCATCTCTGGATGATTGCATCCGCTATCGGCAACGCGATAGCAATAGGTATCTCCGTAATGACGTTTGTCTTGTGTGAAGCGGCTGTCAACGCCATGACGTTGAGCGAATCGGTAGGCGCAAGGCAAAAAAGTACGTCTGGCCTCTCAGCAGTGAGCATTTCCTCAACGTTTGTATAAAGCGACTTCACGCCATATTTTGCAGCAGCAGATTGTCTTCGTTGCGAGTCAAGGTCACAGATGGCGCAAAATGTGTAAAAGTCCGTCAACTTAGTGATAGCGGTCATATATGCCTGTGCCCTTGGGCCAGCGCCGATGACCGCAATACGTAGAGTTTTCATTAAATTTCCTCCCTTTGGTGCTCACCATCTAATACTTTGTTTATCACGTGAATGGCAAAGTGGCAAAATAGCAAGGGGGCAAGAGGGCAAGACGGTGAGGAGGCAAGATGGCAAGACGGCAATTGGATTGTCAATTGTTGATTGTTGATTGTCGATTGTTGATTGAGGAATATTTTGTCAATCATCAATCATCAATCAACAATCATCAATCCCCCTTGCCTTCTTGCCGTTTAGCCGTTTTGCCCTCTTGCCCTTTACAATTACAACGGCAAATCAATCGCTTTACCTTGTTCAGCAGACATATACGCCGCTTGCATCAACTCAGTCAGGTTGCGTCCATCCTGAATGGTTACGGTCATCGGTGTATCTGAGATAATGGCGTTGACCCACTGTTCCATCAAAGAAGGCAGGGCTTTTGGGCGATTCTCCAAATAAGCTTTCAGCGCTTCCTCTGATAATTTCCGGCTATTGAGATGAAGTTGACCATGCCCGGAGACGAATGAACCTTCTGTACCGTATATCTCTAACATATTTGGGCCAGAACGATGTATCCATGTAACATCAATAACACCCAACGCTTTGTTAGCAAATTCTACGACGGTAACGCTGTTATCATCAATGGGAAAATTCCCGGTGAAATTATTTATCTTGGCAATGACGCTTTTGGGTTCACCCATCAACCAGCGTATGACATCAACTCTATGACAACCGAGGTCAAATAATGCGCCGCCGCCTGCTCGCTTGGGGTCAACAAACCACCAACTGGTACCGTTAAACCATTTATCTAACGCGGCTGAATGAGCAACGCGACCTCGCCCGAATGTGATATCACCTAAGATGCCATCGTCAATAGCCTTCTTCGCCAACAAAAGGTCAGGGCTACAGCGCGAAGGCAATGAAATCATAAATTTGATACCGGCTGCCTTCACCGCTTCGATAATTTTGTCGCATTCGTCAACCGTGATTGCCAACGCCTTCTCGGTGAAAATGTGTTTTCCGGCTTTTGCCGATGCTATCATAACCTCCGGATGTATTGAGGTCGGGGCATTGACCACGACACCATCTAATCCGTCTAAACTCAAAACCTTATCTAAATTGGAGTAAAAAGGTACATTATGACGTTCCGCAGCTTGCTTACCGCCATATTCCTCTTCGTCCCACACCGCAATAATTTCCGCGTTGGGATTCTGCTCTACTGCTTTGGCATACCCTTCGGCATGCACATGAGCGAAACTAAGCATGGCAACTTTAACCATTTGTAATCTCCTTTTTGAGATGAAAATCTTTTGACTTTGGTAAATTAAAACGGAAGTCCGGACTTGTTCGGGAATTGCCCACCCACCCCTGCCAAAGGAAAGGACGAGTTGGGGCATTCGTTCATAAAACTCAAGACACGTCTTATACTGGTTTAAGGTTGCTTTTTCTCATATAACTATTTGTGAGACGTAAAACGTAAAACGTAATTATTTCAATGTCCTTATTACGTTTTACGCATTACGTTTTACGCATTACGCCTCATACAATAAGAAATTGCAAGCCTAAATCAGTATTAGACTACAGGGAAATCGACCCAAGTCAAGCTATAATTATACCATATTAGCTCTCTTTTTTTAACTTAAATTTTTGCCAAAAAAAGAAAAGTTTGCTCAAAAGAAACACGGCGGAATTTCTGTTTGCCATCTCAGAAATTCCCCACGTTATTTAGTGAGATTGCTTCGTCTGTTCCCTCGCTTACGTTCGGGACTCCTCGCAATGACATAAGAAAGCTGTCATTACGAGCGTAGCGAAGCAATCTCGTTTTAAACAGACAGGGGGAATTTGTCTTGCCCTCTACTTTCGGTTGTGATAAAATATACCGCCCGCGATTGAGTTTGGTGAATTAATCGCTTTTCTGGAGTGTTCGCTACGTTCAGCCGTAAGACCAGCGAAGCGCCAGTCGTTCCTTCGTGAACCTTCGCAGGCTCAGGACAGGAGTTTGCTTCGCAAACCGCTTTATGAAGTAAACCAGTCCTCACTCTGCGGTAGTCTCCGCTACCGCACTCCAAATTCACCAAACTGATACACGCACCGTATAGTTTCGGATAGTGAGCTTGCCGTAGTATCTTCGACAAGCGGAGATTTATCATTAAACGTTAAACTGGTGGAGGAGTCTTTATAATGGGTAAATTCAAAGTTGGCTTCATTGGAACTGGTAAAAAACAGCGTCCCAGCAATATGGGGTACGCAATGGCCTATCAGCACGCAACAGCTTATGCAAAACTGGATAATTGTGAAATGGTTGCCTGTGCTGACATTGCGCCGGAGAATGTAGAGGAGTTCGCCAAGACAAACAATATTCCCCACATCTATCTGAACCACCATGAGATGCTGGAGAAGGAAGATTTAGATATTGTCAGCGTCTGCGTGTGGCCGCATTTACACAAGGAGATGGTCATTGCCTGTGCCCTTGCCGGTATCCGTGCGGTTCATTGTGAGAAACCAATGGCATACACGTGGGGTGATTCCCGACTCATGGCGCAAGAATGCGAACGCCGTCGGGTACAACTGACCTTTAACCATCAGCGCCGCTTCGGTAAGCCGTTCCGCACCGCCCGTGAACTGCTCAAGGCCGGGGAAATCGGAGAACTGGTGCGTCTTGAAGGTGCTTGCGGTGACATCTACGATGGCGGCACCCATTTCGTAGATATGTTTGGGTTCTATAATGATGAAGCCCCGGCGGCCTGGATTATTGCGCAGATTGACTGCCGCAGTGAGCAACGTGCGTTCGGGGCATTACTGGAAACTCAAGGAATTTTCTACTGGCAATATCAAAACGGCGTCTATGCTTTGATGGCGACGGGTTCAGGTAGCGAAGGCATCGGCGTATTGAATCGTCTGATTGGTACGGAAGGTGTGATTGAGGTAGGCGCTCCTGATAATGTGGTGCTCCGCATCAAGCGGTGTGGCTCTGCAAGCTGGGAAAACATCAATTGTGGTAACGAGAATCTTCATGGGCCGGGCTATATTGACCGTGCCATTGCTGATTTGGTGGATGCACTTGAAACCGGACGTGAGCCCGAGTTGAGCGCGCGAAAAGCACTCAACGCCACTGAGATTATCTTCGCAGGTTATGAATCCAGCCGACGCCGCGCTCGCGTGGATTTGCCTTTGACAATTTCGGATAATCCTTTAGTTGTTCTTTTTGAACGCGGCGAATTGCACGCCAAACCGAAGACGGCGGATTGATTATGCTTCTGTCATTCTGAACCCTATGGAGATTCTTCGCTTCGCTCAGAATGACAAGCGGTGGGGAATTTCTGAATTAGAAGAAAAACTTGACCAATGGCTTGCTTTATGCAATTATAAACCGAGAGAAATTGAGCTATCTGCTGATTAGCGCCCTAAAAGAAACCGAGTCTCTTAGAGAAACTCGGTTTCTTTCCACGCAAGGAGTTATAAATGGGAAACGAAATAGGAAAAGAATTTATGGAAAAGACCAAATATCATTATTTGGCTCAATCCGACCAAATGAAAGGTTTGCAACAGCCACCTTTGGAACTGGAATATGATAGGACAAAAACAGTTATTGATTTGCCAAAACCTCAAGAAATCAGAGTAAAGAGTATCAGTCTAAGGGAAGCTATCGAAAATCGAAGAAGTATACGCAGATATTCGCAGAAACCTTTAACTATGGAAGAATTATCTTATTTGCTCTGGTGTACTCAAGGCGTAAAGGAAGTTGCTCAAGGGCATGCGACGTTCAGAACTGTTCCGTCCGCAGGCGCCCGGCATGCTTTTGAAACCTACATCTTAGTGAATAATGTTGAGGGTTTACAAAGTGGTATTTACAGATTTTTGGCTATTGAACATAAGCTAATTGAAATGGATACTGACCCTAATATAGCTGACCAGATGGTTGAAGCTTGTTTCGGGCAGGCATTTGTGAAAACCAGCGCTGTAACTTTCGTCTGGACGGCAGTAGCATATCGAATGAAATGGCGCTATGGGGAGAGAGGATATAGGTATATGCACTTAGACGCAGGACACGTTTGTCAGAATTTATATCTGAGCGCTGAATCAATCAATAGCGGCGTTTGCGCTATTGCAGCTTTCTCAGATGACGATATGAACCGATTACTGAAGCTTGATGGAGAGAATCAGTTTGTAATATATATTGCGACCGTGGGTAAGAAATGAGGGTTAAATATGCAAATAAGCAAATAAGCAAGGCATATTTGCTCATTTGCATATTTGCATATTTGCTCATTTGCAGATAGGAGGAGATGAGTTTGAAAAGCACTTTATCTTCTTTAGAAAGAATGCTTCTGGTTATCAATCATAAAGAGGCTGACCATGTCCCGCTGGTATTAAAGGTCTTTGGTTGGGAGCCTCCGCCACAACTAAAGCATAGTAGTGAATTTGAACGAGTGGATAAGTTTTTAGCTTTTGGCATTGATGATACTGTCTCACTAAGCGCTCCATCGCGCTACCATCCCGATGTTACGACTCGGACATGGCGAGAAATAACGGATGAACGATATCCGCTATTATTCAAAGAATACGAAACGCCAAAAGGCACATTGCAGCAAATCGTATGGCAAACAGAGGATTGGCCGCACGGAGATGACGTGCCGCTTGTCGGCGACCACAATATACCTCGTTCTCAGAAATTCCCGGTTGAGGATTTAGCGGATTTAGAGAAACTTCCTTATCTATTTTTTCAACCAAACAGAGAACAGTTGAATCATTTTAAAGAGCGGACTCGAAATGTCAAAAAGTTCGCTTCTGACCGTCAGGTGCTAATAGAAGGTCACGCTGGCGGTTTTGGAGATTATGCCGCATGGCTTGTGGGTATCGAAAATCTGATGATAGCGGCTTTTGATAGACCAGATTTTGTCCATCAACTTCTGGATACTATACTCGAGTGGGAAATGCGAGGCATAGATATCCTTTTAGATTCTTCTGTTGTCGATGTTGTAATCCACCGCGGTTGGTATGAATGCGCAGATTTCTGGTCGCCGCCTCTTTATCGAAAATTTATCGCCCCCCGCTTGAAGAAAAAGATTCAGCTCGTACATCAAGCGGGGAAGAAATTTGGCTACATCATGAGCACTGGCATTATGCCGTTCTTAGACATATTTCGAGAGCTTGATTTTGACCTATTGATTCACGTTGACCCCGTTCAAGGTGGGGCAGATTTGCCACGTCTCAAAAAGGAAATAGGCGCCAAAATCTGCTTTTGGGGCGGAGTAAATTCCGCAATAACCCTCGGGAGAGGAAGCAGGGATGAGATAAGAGACGCCGTGACTTTTGCCATTTCTACTCTTGCGCCAGAAGGCGGCCTGATTTTATCCGCCGCCGATTCCCTTTTTTCGGATACACCGTGGGAGAATGTGAGGACGATGATTGAAAGATGGCGGGAGATTGGAACATATCCCATACGTATCAATTTAAAACCCACTTCACACAGTTCCTTTCCTCCCCCTTGACGGGGGAGGCCAGGTGGGGGTGAAAAACGAACAAATTTGGAGGTTAGAAATATGTTTGGCAAATTTTTAACTATTATTGGGGTTTGTGTAGCAACAGCCCTGATTTGTTATAGCAATACGGCAACAGCTCGTATTGAGGATGGTTTAGTTAGTGTTTGGACCCTTGATAAGGATAGTATTAAGGGTAACACAGTTAATGACGTTTTTGGCAAGAATCATGGCGCTTTCGTGGGCAACCCTAAACAAGTTGAAGGGAAACTCGGAGAGGCTTTAAGTTTCGATGGTGTAGTTGATTATGTAAAAATGACATTAGATATCGAACCGGAAAGCGTTACTATGGAGGCTTTGATTAAACCGGTTTTAGATTCCAGAAATCCCATCTATGATAAATACAATTACGGAATCCAATTACTCCATCCAAACTTTTTCTTTTCCTAAAAGAAAAAGTTTGATCAAAAAGAAAAGAAGAGGAATAAATTCCTTAGAGAAGGTTCGGATACCGTCGGCATCTGGATTCGGGATGACAAAGTGCAATGGCCCTCCGCCTATACCGCATACCCCAAGGACGACGAATGGCACTTTGTAACAGGTGTGGTCAAACATAAAGAATATGTCCAAATTTATTTAGACGGGAAGTTAAAAAATACATCGCCTGCCCCGAATCCAATAGATAAAGCATATTCCTCACTGTTTCCCATGATAGCTTACACCCAACATTTAGGCGGCATTTGGTATCATGGCTCCATTGACGAAGTCGCTGTCTATGAGAGAGCTTTGTCTGAGATAGAGGTACAAAAGAACTATGCTGATAGATTGGCTGTAAGTTCCGCTGGAAAGCTAACCGCTATTTGGGGAAGGATAAAAAATAGTCTATGATTCACATTTCTAATTTAACAAAAAACTATGGCCGCACCGTAGCTGTAGACAAAATCAACCTGGATATCCCGTGGGGCCAGATTATAGGGTATCTTGGCCCCAACGGGGCTGGTCAAAATCGGCATGACAATCAATTCCAGAGCCAAAGATTTAACAACACAATTTGATTTTGGCAGTTCTTTGGTAATCGCCGCCGCCATCTATGCCATCTTGAGTTTCCTCATTTCACTTTTAGCTTTCGTGCTCAACAGTTTCAGCTTTACGTTTCTAACGATGGCGTTTTCCATGACGATGATGTCGTTCATCGTCATAATCCAGCTTGAGAGCATAATCAATCCCAACGATTACCATATTTTGGCGCATATACCTATCTCATCCAGAACATATTTTCTCGTGAAACTGACAAATATTCTCAGCCATGTAGCTCTGATGGCAAGCGCTCTCAACCTTCCACCGAGCATATTGGGAATATGGGCGAAAAATACTCCGCTCTTCTTTCCAGCAGTTTACTTCCCCATATCATTCATAGCGGCTCTTTTTGTCACGGGCTTGATAACATCGTTCTACGGATATTTGATAAAGCTATACAAAAGCGATAAGTTTAAGGACATAGTCGCATATTCTCAGATGGCTATTTCACTTATATTCCTCGTGGGTTTCAATGTAGTTCCCCATGTAGTGTTGACGTCACTGTTCGATTTGTCGGTTTGATTATTTTTGGGATAGTGATGGGAATACAATACCCCGCTTATTTAGTACACAAGGCGCTGTACATTGCATTATACAGCGTGACAATAGTATTGGGGATAATAATATTTGTAATTCAGGAACGGCGCAGTAATCGCCGATTCGGTCAGTTTGCCATGAAAAACTTACAATACGAATCTCACTTATAGGCTTCCGAAGTCTTCGAGACTTCGGAAGTCTAAATTCTAAACTATTGAGCAAGGAGGAACAAATGTATCTAAAAATCGCCCATCGCGGCGCGTCGGGTTATGAACCAGAAAACACCATCCGAGCATTTGAAAAAGCCATCGAATTGGGTGCGGACATGGTAGAACTGGATGTACATCTCAGCCGCGATGGGCGCCTCATCGTTATGCACGACGCAAGCGTTGATAAAACTACCAACGGTTCTGGTTACATTAAAGATCTAACTCTACAAGAATTGAAAATGTTTGATGCGGGTAAAGGCGAGCAAATTCCGATCCTTCAGGAAGCAATAGATTGCGTAAAAGGCAGATGCGGCTTGTACATCGAATTGAAAGGCGAATATACAGAACAACCTGTGGTGGAGTTGGTACGAGGAAATGCGGTGCAAGATTCCGTAATCATTGCATCTTTCCATCACAATAAAGTACGGAAAGTCAAAGAACTCGCCCCCGAATTGATAACCTCAGTTTTGGTCAGCGATAAAGATGCCGATTGGGTTGCAATAGCAAAGGAAGCCAAAGCCGATTGCATTCATTTCTGCTGGGAAAGCTATCCTTCGTCCCATACATTACTCACAGAGGAAGTAATGAACCAAGCTTTGGCAAATGGACTGAAAGTCATAATCTGGCATGAGGAGCGCCCAGAGGAGATTCGAGAAATCATCAAACGCGACATCTATGGAATCTGTAGCAATCTGCCGGATTTGTTGGTTTCCACTTAACTTGACATTGGTAGATTTCTATGTCATTGCGAGGAACGAAGCAATCCAAGAGATTGCTTCCCCCTCACCTCGTTTTTTATTTTGTCATTCTGAGCCCTTTGCTTCACTCAAGAGTAAACTTTGCTAATTGCTCGGAGTGACATTTTACGGAAATCTAACATTGTCGGGGCCGCAAAAAACAAATTCCCCTTTACATTACAACCAACGTATATTATAATTAGTAACGACTAAAGTCGTTACTACAATCATTTCTCAGACACGCTCTAATTGATGGTGAAAACAATGATAGCAATATTGAACAATAACATCAGTTTTCCCATAAAAATCTTAACGCGCCATAGTTGGATAGTCGTATGGTTATTTGTGATTCTAAGCATCAATGGATTATTGTTCGTTGCTGAATCCACAGGCCAAACGAGTAAACAGCCGCCCGAAACGAAAATCACTAATGCACCCCAAACTTCAATCTATGAAAAAAATACCTTCACATTTAAGTTTGAAGGTACGGATGCGAAAAATAAACAAGATCTAACATATTCCTGGCGTTTGGATTACAAAGAATGGTCTCCCTTTTCACCTGAAAAGTTTGTCCTATTGAAGGATAATGTTCTAACCGTTGGGATGCACAGGTTTCAGGTGCGCGCAAAAGATAAGGATGGAAATATCGGCACTCCTGCAGAAGCCTTGTTCAAAGTCATACCAGATTTACAGCCACCCGAGACAACTATAACAACAAAAGTTCCTGACCTAATCAAAAGAAATTATTTCACATTCCAATTTGAAGGCGATGATGGACAGACACCGAAAGATAAACTGCAATATTCATGGCGTATTGACCTCGGCAAATGGTCTGAATTCTCGCCCCAAACAAGCGTATATTTGTCCAATTTATCGGATGGAGTGCATTCATTCGAAGTGAAAGCAAGGGATGCCTCTGGCAACGAAGATGCAACTCCTGCTAAAGTATCGTTTGAAGTAACCAAACAAGAACCAGATACAATAATAATAGACCCGCCTGAAATCGTCGAAGCTTCTGACGTTACATTTCGTTTTTCTGGCGAGGATTTACAGACGCCGAGGGAGAAACTGGAATATTCCTGGCGTTTGGATAATCAAAAATGGACTCCTTTTTCGACTGAAACTATCGCTAATCTAACCAACCTATCCAATGGAATGCATCAATTTGAGGTCAAAGCTAAAGATGAGGATGGAAATGAGGATGCAACTTATGCTAAAGCTGTGTTTAAAGTATCTGTTAATATAGAGTTTCCCAATACAGAGATAACCCAAAAGAACTCTGAACCGGGTGGGAATTTTACCTTCCAATTTAAGGGTACAGATTTGCAGACGCCTGATAAGCTTTGGTATGCTTGGCGTGTGGGGGAAGTGAATAAAGAAGAGGATAAAGTGGATTATAAGGGTTGGCCTTCGTTTGCGCTTGAAACAACTGCACATCTGTCTGGTTTGACCGAAGGAAGATATCGTTTTCAAGTCAAAGCTAAAGATGCAGATGGGAATGAAGATCCAACCCCTGCTGAAGAATCCTTTGAAGTCACTGCCGAAAAAACTCCTGAAACTACGATAACAAACGCACCTGTTGAGCCACTCAAAACTTCTGAGTATACCTTTTACTTCAAAGCCACAAATTTGCAGTCACCAATCCAATACTCTTGGTGTTTGGATGGAGGGAAGTGGTCAGAGTTTTCAAATGAAACAAGTGTCACCATAAAGGATTTGGAAAATGGAGTACACTTATTTCAAGTCAAAGCCAAAGATGCAGAGGGAAATGAAACCCCAACTTCTGCGGAAGCGATATTTGAAGTTAAAAAGCCGATTCCGGAAGTAAGCATTATAAACGCGCCTGATTCTCCACTCAAACAGCGTGATTTTACGTTTCAATTTCGGGTTACGAACCTGCAGACACCTGTGCAATACTCCTGGCGTCTGGATAGAGGGGAATGGTCGGAATTTTCAGAAGATATGAGTGTCACTGTGAGGAATTTGACCGATGGGACGCATCTGTTTCAAGTCAAAGCCAGAGATGCAAAGGGAAATGAAACCCCAACTTCTGCGGAAGCGAGATTTGAAGTTAAAAAACAATTTCCAGAAGTAATCATCATAAACGTGCCCGACGCTCCACTCAGACAGAGTGATTTTACGTTTCAATTTCGGGCTACGAACTTGCAAACGCCCGTGCAATACTCCTGGCGTCTGGACGGAGGGAAATGGTCAGAATTTTCATCTGCCACAAGCTATCGTTGGGAAAACCTGACTAACGGAACACATCTGTTCCAGGCCCGCGCAAAAGATACAGATGGGAACGTTAGCTCCACCCCGGCGGAAGCAAGCTTTATCGTCGCTACCCCTGCCCCACCTGAAACCGAAATTATTACCAAAATAGATGGTCCGATTAAATTCAATAGTTATACCTTTGAGTTTAGTTCAACAACCCAGCAAGTGAGCTATTCCTGGCGGTTGGATGGAGGGGAGTGGAGTGAATACAAAACAACTCCAAAAGTTAAAATTGAAAATTTAACCAACGGCCGGCACATCCTGGAAGTTAAGGCTATGGATGACCAGGGTCGTGTAGATGAAACACCCGCACAACTACTTTTTGCTGTTGATGAGCAAGCTCCGCAGGTATTTATTGAAAAATTTCCAGACCCCGTTCAAACCGCGACTTATACTTTCAATCTACGAGGAAATGACCCTCAAAATCCCCCGGCCAAGCTACAGTATAGTTGGAAACTGGACGAGAGAGATTGGACTCCATTTAGCCAAAAGCAAGTTGCTGTTACAGAGAATCTGACCGATGGCAAACACATTTTGCGCGCAAGGTGCAAAGACCCTGATGGGAATATCTCGCCAGAGGTTGTTATTAGCTTCAACGTGAAAGTTGATGTGCCAATTATTAAGGATTTAGACACGTATTTAGGAATATTAAAACATTCCCAATTAACCTTAACGCTAAGAGGACAGGATTTACAAACGCCTTCTGACCAACTTGAGTATTCGTATAAACTGGATGAGAAAGAATGGTCAGTTTATTCAAAGGAATCGACAATATCGCTTCATGACCTGAAGCAGGGGGAGCACGCCCTTTATGTGAAAGTTAGAGACACTGATGAATATGAAAGTCAGCTCTATAAGGTGAATTTCTCAGTGAATCTTCCTCTTTATCAGCGCCGGCCATTTTGGAGCGTCGTAGGCGTAGTAGCCATAGTGGGAATTAGTGTGTTAGCAGCTACACAAATAAATCTTTATCGGAAACGTCGATATGCCTTGAAGACAAAGTATAACCCTTATACCGCCGGCGATCCCATTATGGAGGAAAACAGATTTTTTGGACGGGCGGAATTTTTACGAGAAATCAAGGCGAGCATCCATAACACAAATTTTATCATTATGGGCGATAACCGCATTGGCAAGACATCTGTCTTATACAGATTGACAGATGAGTTAAGAACTATGGGGTCAAAGGAATATCTCTATTTGCCTTTTCTAATAGATATTTCGGATGTTATGGAAGAGGATAAATTATTCGAAAAATTGCTGATGGAAACAAGGCGGCAAGTATCCGAATACGACTTAGAAATTGACTTCGATTCAATTTTCAAGAAGGAGGATGATAGTTTTTATCGTCTTCAGTTTACAATTGACAGCATCCTGAAAAAACTCGAAGAGAAAGGAACAGGCGGAAGACAAATTCGACTCATTTTCATGCTCGACGAATGCGATGCTTTGAATGACTTAGGGCGAAAAGTGAAATCAAAAATCCGATCAATTTTTACGCAAAGGTATGCTCAAAATGTTTCAGCGATTTTGACAGGTGTTTCTATTAATTTGGATCCCGAGAGGACAAGTCCCTGGTGGAATCCTTTCAAGATTAAATTGATGACCCCATTTACTGATGAAGAAGCGCGAGCCTTAATTAAAAAGCCAGCGGGCAAGATCTATCATTTCGAAGATAAAGCCATCGATGCAATTCTCAATTGGAGTGAGAAAAATCCCTATTTGGTCCAACTGCTTTGCCATGAAGCGGTTAATATGGCAATCAGTGACAGGCGTTTGACCATAACCGAAGATAACATCCAAACCGTAATTTCGCTTTCCCAAAAAGCAAAAGCGGGAATTAGGAAAGCGCCAACGGAGGAAGAAATCAAAAAGCAAATAGAAAAATCATTTAGCGTAGGTTTGTTTTCATAACAGAACCTCGCAAGTAACAAAAGGGAAGGAGGAGAAAATGGCTAATCCGTATATTGTTGGTTCTCCCGTGCTGTATTCTCAACTTTACGGGCGGGACGAGTTGATTGAAAAGTGTTATGCAGATGTTAATAACAACATCTGGCTGTTAGGACGGCGGCGTTCGGGGAAGACTTCTGTATTGTGTGCCATTAAAGAATTTGCTTTGGAAAAGAAAGAGTGGTTCCCTGTTTATGTCACTCTCGAAGATTGTTTCAGTGATGATGACATTAAGAAGTCTTTTTTGAGGGATTTTCGGGATAATTTGGAAAAATTCGATATAGAAGATAAATATCAACCGCCGGACGGTGAGCAAGATTTTGCAGATTCAGTTGATGATATTTGTCGATGGCTAAATGAACGTGATATTGGGCTACTGCTCTTGATAGATGAAATTGAGCGGATAGAAGATCTAGGTGGAGAGGGTAGTAGACTTGAAGCAAAACTGCGGGGAGTTTTAGGAAGAAGAGAACCTCGGCTGCGGATGATTATTGCTGCATCAAGAGTTCTGCGCACACGGAAAAAGGTGGTGACATCACCGTTCATCAATTTATTTAGACCTGAATATCTTGGCGCAATTTCCAAAGAAGAGGCAAGAAAACTTATTCGACAGGAAAAGAACCCTGAAATAAAAATACAAGTAGCAGATGAGGTAATGGATGAAATTCTTGAAAAAACCGGATCTGAACCTTATCTTATCCAATACTTGTGTCATAGATTGTATAATGAAGACAACAGTTTGAGAATACCAACAGATGAAGATTTGAATCAGCCTGATATAGGTTTGAAGCTTATATTTGAGAATGATTATCAATTTCTAGAAAGAGATGAACAGTATATATTAAATAGAATTGCACAAGGGCACCAGATTAGTTCAGCATCAATTCCAGTAGAACTAATCCGATTAGGATATATTAAGAAAGTCAATAATCATTATAGAATCGGAAACCACTTTTTGGAAACATGGCTGCAAATAAAAGTCGTTCGGGAACTATCTCCACTGGATGAATCGTCAGAAGAATATGATTTATCAGCCACTGATAATAAACTGTTAAAACAATTCTATCGGTTAGTTGATATTTTTATAATAATTTTCGGATTAGGATTACTCCTGTTCGAATTTGCTGTTTTGAGGCATATCCTGAATCCACTTCAGGTAACGATAGTTTTATTGGCAACAGTAATTTTGGGGGCCGCAATTTTAATATTCGCGGGGCGTTATACAGACATTATCGGTGAAACAATATTTTACAAATTATTATCGAGGGTAGTGAAAAATATTCAAAAGTAATCAGTTCATGTTGATCCTTTTGGCGGTGGAAACCGATAAAAATTCCCAAAAGAAGGAGGGACAAATGGCTAATCCGTATATTGTTGGCGATCGGGTGCCGTCTTCTCAACTTTATGGGCGGCGTGAGTTGATTCAGGAATGTTATGAAGATGATAAGAACAACGTTTGGCTTCTAGGAAAGCAGCGTTCAGGGAAGACTTCTATATTGCATGCTATTGAAGAATCGGCATTGAAAGATAAGGAGTGGCTCCCTGTTTATATCGATATGTCGGGATGTTTCAGCGGCGGCGATGTCAAGAATGCCTTTCTAAAAGCTTTTCGGACTAATCTAAAAGGGTTTGATACAGTAAGGAATTGTAGTTTTCCAGACGAAGTATATGACTTTGCCGGTTTAGTTAGCGGCGTTTGTGGACAGTTGAATGAAAATAAAATTGGGCTATTGCTTTTATTGGATGAGATTGAGCAATTGGAAAAAGAAGAATTTGAAGAAGGTAGTAAACTTGTGTCACAATTGCGAGACATTCATGAAATAAGTAAACTTTGCTTGCGGACAATTGTTGCTGCATCAAGCCTTCCGCGCCAGCAGAAAGAAATGTTGACTTCACCATTCGTAGAATCCGGATTATTTGACATTAAGTTTATTGGCGGAATTTCCAAGGCAGACGCAATAAAGCTCATTAAACAAAGAGGAAAAATACAGGTAGACGATAAGACGGTTAATAAAATTATTGAAGTGACCGGCTGTGAACCTTATCTCATTCAATATTTGTGTAGTAGATTGTACAGTGAAATAGATAACATCCTAAGAATGCCAACGGATGAAGATTTAACTCTTGATGACTTTTTGAGGGAAACATTTTTTGATTCTGATCGATATCTAACAATCGAGGAAAAGGAGATATTACATACGATTGCACAAGGAGAGAAAATTGTATCGGTTCCCGGTGGAATAGTTAATCTATTTAATTTGGGATATGTTAAGAGGATTAATGGTCAATATAAAATCGGAAATAGCTTTTTAGCAGCGTGGTTAAGGCAATCAGTTGTTTGTAAGATTTACGACAACAATAATAAAGTGATTCGTACCGAAGATGCAAAAGTCACATACGATCAAGCAAAGAAGGAAAAGTCTTACATTAAAGAGATTGGAATTCCAAATCGTCTCACTAAGAGCAGACCTCGTCCAATTGCCCCGGCGGTAGTGTTGAGTAGAAAAACTCCACTTTTGAAAGTCGAGTATGGTTGGAGTAAAGCGATTACCGTGTTGGGACCAAATATTTTACCCCGTCGAAAGCGAAACACATTCTATTGGAAGAATGAAAAGCGAAAAAAGCAACCATATAACTGTAATTTTCAAGGAAATCAAGAGACGGAGGAATCTCTCTTTTTACAGATTTATGAAGTTAAGGCGAGCAAGTGGCCATTACGGACTTCTTGGATAGTTGCAATTCTGTTTAGCATTTTATGGTGCACCGTTTCTTTGCTAGGTATTTTGGGAAAAATTCATATTGGAATTGAAATGTTTGGGATAATTTCAATTTCTATCCCACTCTCCCTAATCTTAGCAGCATTCCAATATACGAAAATGCGTCCGGCGATAGAAGCTGCAAGAGCACTAAAACAAGAAGAGAAAATTACTCTCCATAGCCAAATTGTATCTCGCGAAGCAGTGATTGAGGTATCATAAAATATGTCGATTAATAAAAGCGTAAGTTGCATCAATAACAATGAAAGACTTTGATTATGAGAATATATAGGTTTTTAATTTTTTATCTCTTATTTCTCTCAATGATTTTACCAATAAAAGCATACCCACAGCAAAACACCGAATCATCTCCATCCGAAGATTGGTATGCTAAAGGAAAGCAAGCGTTGGAAGGCGAGACGGGTTTCGGTGGGGCTAAAGGATGGCTTGAATTTGCGAAGCAGGGCTTGAGCGAAAATATCACGGCGGAAATCCTTGAGGATGTTTTGGGGCAAGGAGAACTTCCGTTAAGTGAATTTTTTGATAAACTTCTAAAAGAAAAGGAGCAGCTTACTGAAGTTATTAATGACCTCAAAAATATCTATTTTCAGGAAGTGAATAATCAACTGAAAATTGCTATTGATAGCTTTAAGAAGGAGATAGAAAAATCAGACTCTGAGCATAAATTGGAGGCATATCTGAAGCTGGTGGATGCGTATCTCGTCATGAACAGGGAGCAGGAAGCTATTGGTGCTTACGAAGAATGTCAACAAAAACTCGGGTTTGGAAATATTACATCGTCAAGTGATGAATTCAAAGATGTTTTCTATCAAATAGCGAAAATCTACTGGAAAGGTGACGTAAAATCTAAGATGGTCTCTAAGGATGCTTTTGATTCAGAGATAAACAAAGTTACCGACCCGCATTTTATTTGCTCTTTCACCTCTGACTTTACCAAATCGCCATTGTTTGATGAAGCCACAATCAAATTTTTTCCAACCGGAAAGGAGTTATCCAGCAAAGAACTAACGAGACATTGTTTTGTAGTAGTTTATTTGCCAGGGGAAGGAAGGGAAACCAGTGTGAAACTATCAAATGAGGTTACTCTCAATAAAGATAAAAATGAAATCCGTCGTACCATTCCTCCTAGTGATTACAAAGTTGTGATAAAAATTCCGAAACTCAGCATTAAGGATGAAAATCGAATCCCTTTTCGAATCAAACTAAGGGAGTCTAACGTTGAGGAATGTATATTAACAGTACCTTCCACGCAAAGAAATACGAAATTAATTCTGGAAAATAAAGAAACCAAGAAAACCTATGAAATATCTTGTAACCAGGATACTTTCACTAAATACAATATCCTAAGAAAGACCTCGCTCCCTACTGGTGATTATAAGGTTACAGTCCAAAGTTCCATTTATCTATTCCCGGGGCAAGTCTACAATTTAAGTTTCGAACCAGCTCCACCAATGCCTTCCCAAACACCTTGGTGGATTACAGCTATTGGGATTGCATCTGGTATATCCATACTAACCTCTATTTTACAATGATGATAAAAAATTTTGAAATAGCAAAGCGAATCAGAAACAACATCAGCAAAGCTATCTTGTTTTTCTGTTCGGTTAGCTCATTTTCTTTGGTGGTTATCAACATAGCGTACGCGGTGGAAAATGTACAAAGTCCGATGCTGGAATGTGAACTGATAGCCAAACCCACGCAAATCAGTGAAGGGCAAGATATATTCGTCGAAGTAGCAGTGAGCAATACAGGTCAGGTTACCGTAAAAAATGTGGTCCCTGAATTAACTATAGAAGGTGATGGCTTTGTAGAATTGATAGGCAATCCCCCGTGTAACGCTGATATTGAACCGGGAGCAGGCCATACATTCAGATGGCGATATGCAACTGCTGAAGGCAAAAGTGCTGGTAACATCATTTTCATAGGCCAAACTGAAGGTGTAAATGAGTTTTCGGGTGAAATTGTTGAATCAAAAGGGTGTGAATCTAATCAAATCCGTATACAACAACCAGCAGGCGTAGTGATAACCGAAATAATAGCGAAACCCGGGCAGATAAACGAAGGGCAAGAATTTATTGAGTTCTACACTCCACGAATCAGTGAAGGTCAGCAAATTAGCGTTCAAATGGAAGTTAAAAACGAGAGCCCTAAAGAAAAGAAAGAACGGGCAACAGCAGAAGTCACAGCACCTAAAGAGCTGGATATTATCGGCACAGGCAGAGCGATACTGCTATCGCCCAATAAACCTCAAGTTGCAGAAATTCCCGGTGGAGGAACTCAGCTTTTCCAATGGGTCTATGTTACGACTTCTGATGAACCCAGAAGCGCTGGAACTATTAATTTTAAAGCGTCTGTTACCGGCATAGACCAAAACTCCAAATTGCCCATTAAATCGAATGAAATGACCTCTAATTCAGTAATGATTCAGCGACCGGCTACCTTGAAGTGCGAAGCGACAATTGCGCAACCTCAACCTGATGAATCCGGCAATTATCAGATAAGTGAAGGTCAGAGTATCACACTTGAAATTAAGGTGACCAACAATGATGATGTGGTGGATGCAAATTCAACGCAAGCAAGAGCAATAGGTGTCCAACCGAAGGTTGAACTCACTGGAACAGTCAAAGCCGACCTATTTAAACAACCTGAACCAATTACCTTAACGGCAGGAAGTTCGCATATCTTTTCGTTGACTTATACCAACGCCCAACTCACAAGTGTGACGGAAGGTGTAGCGACCATTGGATTCATTATTTCTGTCACTGGATTGGATGCAAATGATTCCCAACGGAATTTGTTTTGTCCGTCTCCCCTTTCGTTTACTGTGGATGTTGTTTCCCGTCCTGCCATCGAAATCACAAAGATTGAAGCGCATAAGGTCAGTTCAGAAAGCAAGTTAATCGGCATTGAGCAAGATTTTGATGTCATCGTTTCGATTAAAAATAAAGGGAAAGCCGCGGCTACAATTACACCCAGTTCAGAAGACCTTAGTTTACCTGAAGAACAATATGTCGTCAGGCCTCCGGGAAGACTGGAGTTGACAGAAGGACCTGCTCAATCTATTACCTATAAGCTACAAACTATCAAAAATAAAACCTTGAGCGGCAAGGTTACGGTGAAACTCAAGCAACTTGATATTGTTGATAAAAATGAACCAACAAAGAAAATCGGTTATAATGAATCACCGGATGCAAGAGATAACATCGAATTGGATATGGAGTCACCGAAGCTTACCAATGTGCTTTATCAAGATTCCAATAGAGATGGCGAGGTGGAGCAGGGAGAAAAATTGATACTAACGTTTAGTGAGCCAGTGATGAATGTTAACGATGTATCTGAGAAAGAACTCCTTGAATATTTTGTTCTTTCTCCAGGGAATAACACGTTTGGAAAAGAGCCGAATTTCTTCTTTGAAGAGGGTAAAATTATTATAACTCTGGGAAATGAACCCGTATTATCCCCGGAGGGCGAATATGGAAGGGACGGGACAAAACCATCCGGTTTGGGCATAGAGGTACGCGGTAGTTATATTATCGATGAAGCTGGGAATATACCGTTGGATTCACCAATACTGGACATAGACATTGAAGATGACGAGAAGCCGACTATCAGCACTGCTTTTCAGGAAGGCGACAAGACAAGCGCGATTCCAACTTTTGAGTTCCATATAAGAGACGAAGGCGCAAGTTTCGATAGTGGTATTAATTTGGAAACGCTTGAATTTAAGTTGGGCGACTCACCGAGGGAATGGAGACTAATAAAAGAACTAACTGAAAGTTCGCAGGATAGCACACTGGTCACAATAGCGACTGTAGGAATATTTGAGCCACAAAGTGTAATAATTCCTACTTCACTGCCCATTGTCCAGCAATTGAGGAAGGATATTCGGTTAAAGGTTACCTTTGACAAACAGCGTCCACTTTCTGAAGGAAAATATGAATTAGAAGTAATTATCAGAGACAATAAGGGCAATAAAGCCTCTAAAGAAATTGGATTCGTAGTTTCCAGGGAGCCCGGCACAATCATTGATTTAGCAACCTATCCAAATCCTTTCGCTATAGGGAAGGAAGCGGTTATCAGATACATATTAAGCGAAGATGTGAATGATGTGACTATTAATATTTACGATGTCGCTGGTCGTTTGGTATGGACACGCAAAACGTCAGGCACAAATGGACTCAATGATGGCATTAGATGGGATGGTCGAACAAAACGGGGAAATGAGGTATCAGTCGGTATTTACATCTGCGAGTTAATCGCCGGAGGTGACAAGAAGTATTGGCGGATAGCCGTCCGACCGCCTGAATAATTTTTGGGGTTAGAAATGATACCACTGATTTGATAAACGCACACGGATAGGAGTTTAAGTTGAGAACGATGAAAATAAAATACATATATTTATTTTTAATGGCTATATTAATTTCAATTGCGGTTGCATCTCCACTATGGGCGGTAAATGAGAGTGTGGGCGGCGCGTGGGCATCTTTGACAACGGGGATAGGCGCGCGTGCTATGGGTATGGGCGGAGCTTTTGTCGCTGTGGCTGACGATGCCACAGCGGCGTATTGGAATCCTGCGGGTTTGGGCATGATAGATAAACGGGAATTGGCATTTATGGTTATCGAACCCAAACACAATATTTATCCGCTTACAAATGGTTTTCCACGGACGCATCAGTATCTAAGCGGCATTCTACCCATAGGTATCGGCAGGTTTGGCCTTTCGGGAAATTATTTTAGCATCGGCGGTATCCAGCATACGGAAGGAACATCGGAATTTGATTTTGAAAGATATGAATATTTCGATGACAAGGAGTGGGCATTAACTGTTTCCGGAGGTATGTCATACCCCAACTTTCAAAACCCGGATAGGTCATGGTTTTTCTTGGGGGGAAATATCAGGGTCATGAGGCAAAGCTTTTTCCATCTATCAACGACTGGGGTCGGAGGAGATGTAGGCTTTATCCTCAGAAGCAGGAAAATTCGATTAGGCTGGGTGTGGAACGTAAATTTGTCGAGGAAATGGTCATCTGATAGTGAAGAGGTTAAGGTTTCTAAATCGTACTCGGATGCAGCGGTTATAGGCTGGAAATGGGGAGTCGCTTTCGATGTAAAAGAAATTCTAACCCCAGCATTTACTCTAACGTATCGTCAGAAAGATGCGCCGCTGACATACTCAGCAGGCGCAGAGTTAAGGCTCACTCGTTTTTTCTTTATTAGAGTCGGCCTTGAGGATGTGTGTTTCAATGAGAACCCATTTAATAATTCACTCAGAGCAGGTTTTGGTTTTAAACTGCCATACCTACAACTCGATTATGCTACTGGATTATCCGAAAACCTGGACACTAAACATCGAATGTCCATGACAGTGAGGTACTGAAATTGCTTAGAAATGATATTTTTTACGAAGGAAGGCTAAATGCTCGTCCGAGAATCGGACCGTAAGGCGTGCAGAGCTTCAGAAATTCCTCACGTAATAAATACTCATGAGGGAATTTCTGTAAGAATGATATTTTTCTTGACGCACCATGATGGTCATGCTACAATTTAACATCCAAATCATTTTCGCAGAAAGGAGCCTGGCACTTTCTCCCGCCTCATGTAAATTGGCGGGTCTTTGTGTCCGATTTCTATGAGATATATAAGAGTTGCACATCGATATGCGAAAGCGTTGCTCAACGCGGCGGTAGAACAGAACGTGTTGAGCGAAGTAAAAGAAGATAGCCGAAAGATACAAAATGTTATAAAAACCAATCAAGATTTCAATGATTTTCTCACCAATTCTATTATCCAACCCCAGTTCAAGCAAGAGACATTTCAACAAATCTTTGAAGACGCCATACATCCACTAACCCTTAATTTTCTATATCTGTTAGCACAAAAACAACGCGAGCGCCCGTTGGGGTTGATTCTACAGGAATTTACCAGAGAAGCAAACGAATATGCTGGTATCATGATTGCTCATGTCACCAGTGTTGTCCCCTTAACTAACGAGCAGACGGCGCAGTTAAGTCAAAGACTTTCTGCTTATTCGGGAAAAAGAGTCCAGCTTGAGACCGAACTAAACCCGCAGATAAAAGGCGGCTTCATTGTCCGATTAGGAGATACGATATTTGACGGAAGCGTCGTAACACAATTGGAACGATTAAGAGAATCTCTCACCGTGGGGTAAATGTGAATGGATTGATGATTGACGATTGATGATTGTCGATTGGAAATTCAATCAACAATCAACAATCAACAATCGACAATCCGTAGTGCTCTGGCAATTTTGGATTGAAGGGCGCACTTGATACGGTTGAAAAATGAGATTGCTTCGCTTTGCTCGCAATGACCCAGAAAAAGAAAATTTTCGGTAGAAAAAAGGTGAGAAAATGGGTAAAACAATGCAGAAAATAAAAATATGGAATATTTTCGATGAGGAGAAAATTGAACAGGGAAAAATGTTTCCGCTTGAGTTTGAAGCACAAGTTGATAATGGAGCGGTACGAGTAATTCTACCTTCCAAGATTGTTGAAAAACTTCAACTAAGGCCACTTGGAAAGACAAAAGTTCGTTACGCTGATATGAGAGAAGCGGAAAGGGACACTGTCCATGGACTTGTAATTGAGATTTTGGGTAGAAGAACTGACTGTAGCGCAATAATCGAGTCAAATAGAACCGTTCCCCTTATAGGTCAAATTGTTTTGGAGGACCTCGACCTCTGGATAGATTCAAAGAATGGCAAGTTAATTCCTAATCCAGAGTCACCTGATATGCCATTGTTAGATGAAATATAAAGCTACCTACTGGAATGGCCGGGGTAACCTGGGTCAGGAGATAACCAGCGGAATATATTTCTACACTTTGCAAATTGAACCGCTAAATCTCGCTGGAAACAGGAGAGGTAAGTTCATCGCCACACGCAAGATGATAATCATGAAATGATTTTCCTAGGAAACGAAGAATACTCTTGACATTAGGACGATAGAATGATAGTATAACTATCAGCATAGGTGAAAGTGTCTTGTAACTAAAACGCTACGCTCACCGAATTGTCTGCCCTGTCTGCCGACCTGCCTACTGTCAGGCAGGCAATCAGGCACAGGCGACGTTTCTTCTGTGAAGTTCTGTGGATAACTAATTCTGAGGTTTTGAAATGGGTGCAATATTGTCAATAGATTTTGATCAAATAAAATCATTAGTAGTTCAATTTGACGTTAATGATAAAATAAAGCTTATCCAGTTACTGGAAGAGGAAACATTTCCCGTCCGTTTCAAACAGTTTCTAAATAAGGTAAAAACAGATGATTTAAGTATGGATGAGATTACTGTTGAGGTTGAAACTGTTCGTAGAAAAAGGTATAATGAAAAAAGATAAAATCAGAATTGTAATTGATACAAATATCTGGATAAGTTATTTAATTGGTAAAACACTTTCTGGATTATCCGAAGCAATAATCAGTGACAAGGTAAAAATTTTATTTAGCTCAAAATTATTCGAAGAATTAATTGAAGTACTGCAGCGGCCTAAGTTTAAAAAATATTTCACGAATAAAATAATCCAAGAATTTATTTCTCTCATTCATTCCAGGATTGAGTGGGTAGAAATTACTGAGTATTTTGATGATTGCCGGGATGCTAAAGACAATTTTTTACTTAATCTATGCGTTTGTGGTAAAGCTGATTATCTAATTACCGGAGATGAAGATCTTCTTGTATTGAATCCTTTCCGAAAAACAAAAATAGTAGACTATAGGTCGTTCCAGGAGGTACTTGAAGAATTTTGATGAATCATTTGTTGACAAAGCAATAATGGTGCTGTGTAAAATTTCGATGCTTTTGGGTTTTACACGGAGAATAGGGAAGTCTGGTGAAAATCCAGCACGGCCCCGCCGCTGTAATCAGAAATGCTCAATTCGTTCAGCGGTTTACTTCGTAAACCGCTTCTTTTCCTGATGCCACTGGTCTTTAGTTTTTGTGTTTATGCACAGAGGCGAGATTGGGAAGGCGAAAGGAATCGTTATATCTGAGAGTCAGAAGACCTGCCTTTGCTTAATGTAAGTGTCTAAGACTTCCGAAGTCTTCGAGACTTCGGAAGTCTAAAATTTGTGACCTTCGAGGGAAGGTCAGTAGGATAGAGCATTTATCTTGGCCCTAAGCCTTCAAGGCGGAGGGCTATTTTTTATGACCCAACAGATTGAAAAGCATGGTGGCGAATTAGAAACTATCGCCGAACAATATGGCATTGACATAAATGATTTAATCGATTTTAGTGTCAATGTCAATCCTTTAGGCCCACCGGCGCTTGTAGTAGATGCTATAAATAAAGGGTTCGCCCTGTTGAATCGCTATCCTGATTCTTCTTCCCGACGCATGCGTCGCAAACTCGCCAGTTATCTGAATTTATCTGCGGAAAATATCATTATAGGCAATGGGGCTACGGAATTGATTTATCTGATTAGCCGTTATTATAGGGAAGAGATAAATAAACCGAATGCTGTGATTGTTGCTCCAACGTTTTCAGATTATCAGCGTAGTGTTTCATTAGTTGGCGGTCAAGTACGACATCATCTGTTGTCTTCAGAAGGGGGGAAGCCACATTCGGCTTATGGTTTTCAGTTGGATATAGACCGCTTGATTGCCGACGCGATAGAGGCTGAGATTCTTTTTATCTGTAGCCCCAACAATCCGACGGGACAACTATTTCCAAAATCCCAAATTGTTGCTCTAACGACAACACTCAAAAAAACGCTTATCGTCGTTGATGAAGCATTTCTTGATTTCACCGACGAACCGCATCATAACTCGGTTTGTGAAGAGGTAATAAATTTGCCCAATTTGATAGTGTTGCGTTCGATGACAAAATTGTTTGCGATTCCCGGATTGCGGTTGGGTTATTTGGTCGCGCATCAAAATCTGGTCGAATATCTGAATCAATACAAAGAACCATGGACAGTGAATATTTTTGCGCAAATTGCCGGGGAGATGTTGCTGGATGAAACCGCTTACGTCCGAAAAACTCAAGAACTGGTGAAGGCAGAACGAAAATTCCTGTTTAACCAACTGAAGCAATTGTCCTGGCTGACTCCTTTCCCATCAGCGGCAAATTTTCTGTTGGTACACATCAACAGAGAGGATTTGCCTGCAACGATACTCAGGGAAAAACTGATGAAAAAGGGGATTTTGATTCGGAACTGTTCGAATTTTGTTGGGCTCGATGAACAGTTTTTTCGCATTGCAGTCAAGAAACATGATGAGAATTTGAAACTAATTTCCGCGCTTCAAGCGGTTGAATCTACTGGGGGGCTTCGGACCTGACAATCCCTCACATGGTCTAATACTGGTTTAGGTTTGCTTTTTCCCATCTAAGGGTTTTGGAAGAACTGGTAACTGGTTACTGGTGATTGGTTACTAATCACCAATCACCAATCACCAATCACCAATTCTCTCACCATAATGGGAAGTTACAAGCCTAAATCGGTATAAGTTCCCGCTTGCTCTAATTACGCATTACGTTTTACGTTTTACGCATTAATTATGATAAACCACATTTCTTCGTTCCTCTGGCTGTACATTCTTATAGCTTATTGTCTTGATTTAATCATCGGTGACCCTTTGTGGTTCCCGCATCCTGTGCGCGGCATTGGTTGGGCGATTCAACAATTAGAGAAAGCTCTAAGACGCGGCAAGGCAGAAAGACTCTCTGGCTGTCTGCTTACCTTGTTTATCGTCGGAGGAACATATTCGCTGGCTACAGGCGTCCTCTATTTTGCGGTGAGACTGCATCCATATATCGGCCATGCGTTAAGTGTCATAATTTTATGGACGACGCTTGCTACCAAAGACCTGTATGTTCACAGTAAACAGGTATACAAACCGTTAGCTCAGAGAGATTTGCCCACAGCGAGAAGAATGCTATCCCGCATCGTCGGACGGGACACGGATAAATTAGACGAACCGGAGGTTGTTCGCGCTACCGTCGAAACAATCGCAGAAAACGTCGTCGATGGTATTACAGCGCCGCTATTTTATGCGATTCTTTTCGGCGCGCCAGCGGCGTTGGCATACAAAGCCGCCAGTACCTTAGATTCGATGGTCGGCTATAAAAACGAACGCTACAAAAATTTCGGCTGGGCATCAGCGCGATTTGATGATATCGTTAACTTCATACCCGCCCGTGTGACGGGAATCTTGATACCCTTTGTTGCTTTATGCATTGGCTTTGATATACGCAACAGTTGGCGTATTTTCTGGCGCGATAGGAAAAAACATCCCAGTCCCAATAGCGCGCATGCCGAAGCTGCATTTGCAGGCGCCTTGAATGTTCGCCTCGGTGGTACCAGCACATATAGTGGTGTTCCGTCCCATAAAGAATTTCTCGGCGATGCGAACCGTCCGCTGGAAATTAATACGATTCGGCGGGCACAACTATTGATGTTTGCGACTTCAGCGATGTTTTTAGCTTTCGGTTTAATCTGTTCGCTTTGCTCACCGACGACTTCGTCTTACGGTCGCTGGCTCATTAGCCAAAATGGTTAAAGGGCAAAGGGGAATTGTCATCTTGCCATCTTGCCCCCTTGCCTTCTTGCCGCTAAATATTTATGGAGAAATATCAAAATGACATTAGAACAAACCATAAAACAAATCAAACCAATTAACTTAGATTTGCTTGACGAAGCGCAAAGGCGTTTAGACAATTTGACCAAACCGGTTGGGAGCCTGGGACGTCTGGAAGAGATTGCTCGCCAGGTCGTTGCAATAACGGAAAAGCGCAATCCTACGTTTTCTGGCAAAACTATCATAACGATGGCAGGCGACCATGGAGTTGCCGCCGAAGGAGTGAGCGCATATCCTCAAGAAGTAACGCCGCAGATGGTTTATAATTTCTTGCGCGGCGGCGCGGCAATCAATGTGTTAGCGCGGCATGTCGGCGCTAAAGTCATTATCGTCGATATGGGCGTTGCATTTGAACTTGACCCGCATCCCAACCTTATCTCAAAGAAAGTTGATTTTGGCACTAAAAACATCGCCCAAGGACCGGCGATGTCTCATCAGCAGGCTATTCAAGCCATAGAAGCAGGGATTGAAGTTACTCAAGCTGAAATCCCAAAAGGGATGGACATCCTTGGGACGGGCGATATGGGGATAGCAAACACAACCCCATCCAGTGCGATTGTCGCCGCCATTACAGGCATGCCCGTCGCAAAAGTGACGGGGCGCGGAACAGGTATTGATGACAAAACACTCCGCCATAAAATTCAAGTCATCCAACATGCTTTAGAAGTAAATGCTCCCAATCCTCATGACCCAATTGATGTTCTAAGCAAAGTCGGTGGATATGAAATTGGCGGTATCGCCGGTGCTATTCTTGGGACGGCAGCGGCACGCGTCCCTGTGGTTATTGATGGATTTATCTCAACTGCCGGCGCGCTTATCGCAGCAGAGGTTTGCCCGCTTGTGAAACAATATATGTTCAGCGCTCACAATTCAGTTGAGATTGGACACAAAGTAATGCTGGAATTTCTTGGTCTTGCGCCTATTGTCGATTTGAATCTCCGACTCGGCGAAGGCACAGGAGCAGCATTAGGTATTGGCATCATTGAAGCAGCGGTTAAAATTCTCAATGAAATGGCCTCATTTGAAGAAGCCGGCGTTTCTCAAGCTGAAAAATGAATATTCAACGTGAACCCCGTTAGAAAGCTTGGGCGCGGGTACGTTAGAAATCCTTATTATCTTCTAAATTTCATAATGCTATTGGGCACCCCGTTACAAAATGCTACTTTACTAAACTCCGAGTCTAATAAGGTACCATTTTGTAACGGGGGCAAGAGATTTCTAAAGTACCGGGGTTTCCTTTCTAACGGGGTGAATATGAAAGGGATGAGGAATATTGAATAAAAATCGTGGGGGTACAACGATGTGGCAAACAACTGTGAGGACTCCTTTACGAAGCGTAAAGAAGTTTACGAAGTAAACCAGTCCTTAAGTAACTTCTAAAAAACATTATAACCTTTTCCTACATCGCTTTTTCTAACCGCAGAGGTCGCAGAGGAGGCGCCGAGAGCGCAGAGAAAAGACGAAGTCAATGTTGCGAGGAACGCAGTAATCTCTGCGTCTTCTGCGTCTTCTCTGTGTTCTCTGCGGTTTAAAAAGTGAAAAAACTTAATTAGAACTTACTTTTTATTTTTCATTTTAATTTCCGACACTTTCTTGCGTAAGTCGTTTCATTTAGGGTAAAATAAAAGTATTGAAAAAAAGATTATCTGAAAGTGATAAAATAAATCCAGTTTTCATCGGGATTTTTTG
>Ga0194113_10001088_pt1 | contig 37164 bp, 24 predicted proteins | sample TA2MahC200mmetaG_FD_146193 | JGI IMG/M metagenome (GOLD analysis project Ga0194113, IMG submission 146193) | Freshwater microbial communities from Lake Tanganyika, Tanzania - TA2015017 Mahale Deep Cast 200m | ecosystem: Environmental > Aquatic > Freshwater > Lake | place: Tanzania: Lake... | reverse complement strand
TAGAATCAACACCGCCGATAAGTGCCAATCGGCATGGCACAACCTGCTTAACCTCTACGGGCCAGACTATCCGCTACCGGGGACGCCAGGGGCTTAATGAATTGTGTCCCACAGCCGGTTCCGTGGCTCATCGTGGGGGGTCTTCCTTCGGCCGCGAAGCCGCTGGCGGGCGATGGATCGAAGGCAGCATGGCATCGAGGCAGCAAGGCAGGAAGGCAGGAGGGGGATCGGTCGTCAGTCCCTTGCTGCCTTTCTGCCTTGCTGCCTTCCTGCCCCCCTTTCTCCCTTGCTGCCTTGCTGCCTTTCTGCCTTGCTGCCTTGCTCCCCCGCTTCATCTTCGCCTCATCTTCATGAGCGCCACGTCGCACGCCAGGGTGATGACGTCGAGCGTGGGGGCGATTGGCGGGGCGTAGGCCGTCTCCAGCTTGGAGAACTGCTCCACGGTCATCCCGGCCAGGATAGCCACCGCGAACGAGTTGATCCTCTGATGCACGCGGCTCGTGCCCACAATCTGCGCCCCGAGGAGGCGGCCGCCCTCCGGGTGGGCGAGCACCTTGACCGTTATCTCGTGCCCGCCGGGGATGTAGTCCGGGAGGGTGGAGCCCACGAAGCGGCCTATCACCGGCTCGATGCCCGCCTTGCGCAGCTGGGCCTCCGTCGGGCCGACGCCGGCCAGGTGCATCCCGAACGCCTCCGTCACCCTCGTGCCCAGGACGCCGGGCGGGAGCTCCGAGCGGCCGCCGGCCGCGTTCGTCCCGGCGGTGCGGCCCTGGCGGGCCGCCACCGTCCCCATGCCCACCGCCACGGGCGCCCCGGTCACGAGGTCGACGTACTCGGTGCAGTCCCCGGCCGCCCATATCCCCGGGACGGAGGTCTCGCAGCGCGAGTTGACCTTTATCTGGCCGGTCACGCCCAGCGCGCACCCCGCCTTGACCGCAAGGTCGGTGTTGCCCCGCGTCCCGGTCGATATGAGCACGATGTCCGCCGGGAGCTCGGTCCGCTTCCCGGTGGCGGCCTCCTCGATGGTGACGGATTCGGCGCGCTGGTCCCCGTTGACGGCCCGGGCGACGTGCCCCGTGAACACCGGCGTGCGGCTCCGGTCGATTATCTGCCTTGCGGCCCGGGCCATGTCCTCGTCCAGCGAGGCCAGGAGGAGCTCGCTTTGCATCTCGACGATGCCGACGTGCACGCCCCGGATGGTCAGGGCCTCGGCGAACTCCATCCCGATGAGCCCCCCGCCGACGATGACGGCCCGCGAGTCCCGCCAGGTGTTCCCCGAGAGCCGCTTGCCGTCGCCGAGGGTCCTTATGAGGTGGACGCCCTCCTTCAGGACGCCGGGCTCCGAGTAGGCGCCCTCTATGGGGGGCATCCAGGGGCTGGCGCCCGTCGCGATGATCAGTCTATCGTACTGGACCGTGCCCTCTCGCCCGCCCCGCAGGTCGCAGGTCGTGAGGGTGCGGGCCGAGTGGTCCACGGAGGTGACCTCCGTGCCCAGCTGCAATCCGATGTGGAACTGGCGGAACCACGTCTCGTCGAACTCGACCAGGCGCTCGAAGGTCGGTATCCTTCCCGACAGGGAGTAGGGCAGGCCGCACTTGGAGTAGATTGGATGGGGCTCCTTGCCTATTATCGTCACCTCGGCCTTGCGGTCGGTCTTGCGCGAAAACTGCGCCGCCGTTGCGCCGGCGGCCATGCCGCCGATGACCACTATCCTCATGGGAGCGACCGGTTGAGCGCTTGCGGGATTATCTTTTTTTGGGTGGGACTCAGAGGAACGGCGAGAGCAGCCGGAAGGCGAGGCCGCCGGCGAGGATCGCCAATCCGATCTCGGCCGCGGTGATGAGCCCCGCCGTCCTCCAGCCGACCTCCCGGCCCAAGGCGGCTATGGTCGCGATGCAGGGGATGTAGAGCATTATGACGAGCGCGAACACGAACATCTGCACCGGGGTCATCACCGAGGGGATGTTCACCGTCCCGGCCACGCTGGCCAGGAGCACCACCGCGGCCTCCTTTCGCAGGATGCCCAGGATGAAGAGCACGCCGGTGAACGCCGGCAGCCCCAGCCAGGCCACCGTGACGGGCTCCATCCAGGCCGTTATCTCGTCGAGCGCGTGGGCCAACCTCAGGCACTCTATGGCGAGGCTGCCCAGCACGATGAGCGGGACCGCGGTCACGAGGAAGGGCCGAAAGCGCGCCCAGGCCTGGCGGGCCACGAGCCGGGGCACGGGCCAGCGGTAGGGGGGTATCTCCATTATTATGCCGACCGAGGCGCCCCTCATGGTCCTGTGGAGCAGGCGCCCCAGGCCGATGATGATCGCGAAGTCCACGAGGTACAGCGCCATCGCCCACAGGGGCCCCATGAACGTGCCCACGATTCCCAGTATGACCGCGGTGCGGGCCGAGCAGGGCACCAGCGTCGAGAGGAACGTGGCTATGAGGCGGTCCCGCCGGTTCTCGATTATCCGGCAGCCCACGCAGGCGGGCACGTTGCAGCCGAAGGCGGTTATCAGGGGGACCGCTGCCTTTCCATGCAGCCCCATGGCGTGGCAGGGGCGGTCCATGAGGAAGGCCAACCGGGGCAGGTAGCCGGAGTTCTCAAGGAGGCTCAGGATGAAATAGAAAGGCAGGAGGAACCCCAATGCCACGCCCAGGGCAGCGTAAAGCCCGACCGCCCCGCCGTTCCAGGCGAGAGCGCCCCACCATTCGGAGGCGCCGGGGTTGACCGACTCGAAGGCGCGCTCGATGGCCGTCGCCGCCCAGCCCCCGAAAACGGATATGAACGCGAGGATGCCCAGCATTATGACTATCAGCAGGACGTAGCCCCAGACCGGGTGCATGCTTGCCGAATCCAGCCACTCGGCGCCCCTGCGCCGCCCCTCCGGGGCGAGGTCCTGGGCCTCCCGGGCGAGCCGCCCGACGAGCGCGTACCTCTCGGCGGCGATTACCGTGGAGGCGGGCTCCCGGTGGATGTCCGAAAGCTCCCCCGAGAGGATCCCCACGGCGTTGGCGAGGTCGGGGCGCGACCGGGAGAGCCGGCGCAAAAGGCGCGTGTCCCCCTCGAGGAGCTTTATCGCGGCCCAGCGCGCCGGGACGCCCTTTCGCTGGGGCCCGAGAAGCGCCTCGAGCTTGCCGATGCGCCTTTCGACCTCGGGGCCGTACCTCATTATCTCGGGCGTCTCGCGGCGGGGCCGGTTCCGGACCCTGAGCGCGGCGTCCACGAGCTCGTGCACGCCGGTGCCCTGCACGGCCACCGTCGGGACCACCTCCGTGCCCAGGAGCCGCCGCAGGCGGCGGGCGTCCACGATCATGCCCCGCTTCCGGGCGACGTCGACGAGGTTGAGCGCCACCACCACCGGCGTGCCGATCCCGAGCAGCTGCACCGAGAGGTACAGGTTCCGCTCCAGCGCGGTGGCGTCCACGACGTTGATTATGACGTCGGCCCCTTGCCCGACCAGGAAGTCGCGGGTTATCCTCTCGTCCTCCGATCGCGCGAGCAGAGAGTAGGTGCCCGGGAGGTCGATCACCCGGATGCGCCTTCCCCGGTGGAGCAGGACGCCCTCGGCCTTCTCGACGGTCTTGCCCGGCCAGTTGCCGACGGCCTGCTCCAGCCCTGTGAGCTGGTTGAATATGGCGCTCTTTCCGACGTTGGCGTTGCCCACCAGGGCGATGACCGGCCCGGCGCCGCGCGGCCGCTTCGTTGAGGGTTGCTCCCCATGGCAGCTCATGCGGCGCTCCCGGGGTCCTCCACGAACACCTTGAGGGCGATCCCGCGCCCGATGGCGAGGTCGCAGCCCCTGACGCGGACCTCGACGGGGCCCCTCATGGGGGCGGAGCGCAGGAGCCTCACCTGGGTGCCCGGCGTGAGGCCCAGGTCGCAGAGCCGCTTCACGACGGCCCTCCCGCCGCGCACGAAGAGGACGCGGGCGGTCCTTCCCGGCTGCATCGAGGTCAGCGGGACCGCCTGCCCCCGGTCCCGCTTCCCGGAGGGCCGGGGGGACGCGATGCAGGTGGCGCAGCTCTCGACGTCCCGGTCGCAGGGCGGGATGGGGTCCCCGTCGGGGCAGCAATCGGGGCCGTGGAGGCTCCGGCAGAGCGCCTCCTCCGTGTCGTCCGAGAGCGAGTGCTCCATCCGGCAGGCCTCCACGTGTGCCTTCCTGGGTGCCATGCGCAGCACGCGCGTGAGGAACACCTCTAGCAGGCGGTGCTTGCGCTTCACGCGGCTTGCGGCCTCCCTGCCCTTCGGCGTGAGCGAGGCGCCCTTGTAGGGCTCGTAGGAGACGAGGCCGTCGCGGCAGAGCCTCTGCACGGCCTCCGTGGCGCTCGCCGGCGCGACGCCGAGCCTCTCCGCCAGGGCCGTGGTCTTCACCGCCCTCCCGCCGGCGGAAAGGTCCAGCATCGCCTCGAGGTACTCCTCCGTCTCCTCCTTCGGCATGGCTCTCCCGGGGGGGTTTAGGCCACCCTAAAATAAATAGATTTTGGTCGACCTAAACCGTGACGCGTGCTGCCCCTTGTCGCGGCGCTCGCCGGGGAGAGCGCGGCCCCTCCGCAAGGATTATACGGTCGGACGGTCCTCGACGGGCCGATGCGCCTGGGCGACCCGGTGGACCGAATCCACGAGGGCACAGTATACAGGCCCCCCTCCGAGGCCACGAGCCTCATCCTGCAGGCCACGATAGGATGCTCCCACCGCACCTGCACCTTCTGCGTCTCCTACATCGACAGGGACTTCCGCATCAAGTCCCTGGATGAGATGGAGCGCGACGTAAGAGCGGTCCTGCCCCACTACCGGGGCGCCACCCGCATCTTCCTGGCCGACGGGGACGCCCTGGCCATCCCGGCCCCGCAGCTTCTGGATCTCCTGGGGATGCTCAGGAAAAACTTCCCGCGCCTGGAACGGGCCTCCATCTACGGCTCGCCCGGGAACATCCGGAAGAAGACCGTTGCGGAGCTCAGGGCCCTGAAGGAGGCCGGCCTGGGCATCATCTACATCGGCCTGGAGAGCGGCTCGGACGCCATTTTGCGCGCCGTGAAGAAGGGCGCGCTCTCGAAGGACATGATAGCGGCCGCTAAGAAGGTCAAGGAGGCCGGAATACCCCTTTCGGTCATCTGGATACTGGGCCTGGGCGGCAGGGAGAGAACCGAGGAGCACGCCCGGGAGACCGCCCGGGTGCTCAACGCCATGGACCCGGAGTACGCCGGGGCCCTGACGCTCATGGTCGTGGAGCCGGCGCCGATCTGCAAGGAGGTCGAGGAGGGGAGGCTCACCCTCCTCGACCCGAAAGAGTCGCTTCAGGAGCTGCGCCGGGTCGTCGAGAAACTGGAGCTCTCAAACTGCATCTTCCGGGTCAACCACGCCTCGAACTACGCCAACATCCGCGGAACCCTTCCGCAGGACAAGCAGAAGATATTGGCGCAAATAGACGAGGCACTCGGCCGAAGCGACTACAGGCCCGAGTGGATGAGGGGACTGTAGGCGAACGCCGTTGGACTGGGCCGGGGGCCGGGGCGAGTTCCGGGGGCCGGGGGCCGGGGGCCGGGTGCAGGAACGAATCCGGGTGCAGGGTGCAGGGATCCGGGAACCGGGAGACGACGCGTTCGTCCCGGCCCCCGGCACCCGGATAATTCACCGATAGAAAGATATCGCCGGATTGTCCAGCATCGCGATGAGCACATTGGCCCAGGTGAGCTTGCGCATCTTGACCTTGTCGCGGTCGTTGAGGTCTATCTCCTCCTCGTAGTCGGCCGGGTTGACGCGGCCGCGGTCGGAGCCGAAGTCGAAGCCCACGAGGGTTATCCTCTTGGCGCCGAAGTGGTCCGCCAGGAAGACGGCCCGGTCGCCGTCCGTGAAGCCGCCGAAGCTCAGAAGGTGCTTTATCGGCCTGGACTGGCTGGTCGCCACGATCTTCCCCGCAAAGCGCGGCACCCACTCCCTCAGCGCCGGCATGTTGTCCCCGTGGGCCAGTATCACGACTACCGCGCCCTTCTCGTTGGCCGCGACCTGGTCCTCCACCCTGCCGTCGAGGTCGGTGACGATGATGTTGGGGACGATGCTTCTGGCCATGAGCGCCGAGGTCGCCCCGTCGGCCGAAACCAGCGTGCCCTCGAAGTGGTGGCCCTCCAGGGAATCCGGAAGCCCCGGCCCGTCCCCGAAGACGTAGACGTGCTTCCCCGAGAGCGGCACCCGGAGGTCCTCGATGGTCGCGAGGCTCTTTCCCGTCGAGACCCCGGCCAGCACCTCGGCCGCCTCGACGTCCTTCTCCGTGTCGTACCCGAAGTCCAGCATTATCTGGTCGTAATACTTCTCCCACTGGCTGTAATCCATGCGAGGGCCCGCTATCCACTGCTATGATATATAGATTACGAAGGGTGGAAGGCAGCAAGGCAGCAAGGCAGCAAGGCAGGAGGGGGACCGGTCGTCAGTCCCTTGCTGCCTTGCTGCCTTCCTGCCTTCCTGCCTTCCACAATTGGGCCTATTGCCCGAACACCTTTCGCGGATTGTCCCCGTGGATGACGAACGCCGCCTCCTCCGAGAGGACGCCCCGGGCAAGGAGGTCCAGAGTCCGGCGGGGGACGGTGGCCGGGCCGAGAACCGCTCCCGGCCGGCGCGGGTCGTCGATGTAGTCCGTCTCGACCAGGAAGCGGGTGCCCTGCGCGAGCGCCTTCTCCACTGCCCCCTTGCCGGCGAGGACCGACGGGAACAGCCCGGCGTTCTCCGCCAGGCCGATCACCGGCGGCGAGAAGTGCTTGACCGTCCGATCAAGGGGCAGCCCGGCCCTCCGGGCGAGCCCGGCGAGCTCCGCGAAGACCCCGGGCGTGGCGCTCTCCGTGTGCAGTATTATGGCGCAGCCCAGCTCCCGGGCCAGGCGCATCCCCTCCGACATTATCCCGTTGGAGGCCTCCCACTGGTCGGGCGGGACGTCGAAGTGAGGGCGCCCGACCTCTCCCAGCGCGTGGGCCTTTCCCTCCCGGACGAACGAGGCGGCCGTCTCCAGCGCATCCAGCATGACACGCTCGGCCCTCTCGAGCCCCAGCTCCCCGGAAAGACGCGGGAGCTCGGCCGGGTGGGGCCCGACGGCCACGAGCACCCGGAGCCCGGTGCCCTCCCGGACGCGGCGGGCAAGGTCCACCGTGATTTCGAAACTGCACCCAAAGTCGGCCGCTGTGGAGCACCGGACGCTCCGGTAGGGCTTCCCGACCAGCACGAGCCCGGTGCCCCCGGCCCGCTCGAACTCTTTGGCGGCCCGGACGCCGAGGCCCTCCGGGTCCAGGTGCATGTGGGCGTCGAAGATGGGGAACGGTCGCGTCGGGGCCGTCATCGGGCCTAGACCGTCACGGTGAGCTCGAGCTGCTCGAATACGGATTGCTGGTTGCTGTCCACGACTGCGAGGGTGACGACGTATTTCAGGGGGGGCTGGCCCGCCACGGGGGGCATCGTGTAGGTGTGCGTCGTGACCGGCGAGTCGTCGCCGTAGCCGTCGCCGAAGTCCCAGGTGTAGTTCACTATGGTCGCGCCCTCGTAGGCCACCGACCCCAGTGCGTCGAACCTGAATGTCGCGCCGCCGTCGGCGAGTTTCCACTGGGCGGTGGTCTTGTCCGTCTTGGGGACGGCCGTGGGGGGTATGGACACCAGGACGAAGGAGGTGTTGGTGTACGGGTCGCGGGCCTCCGCCTCCACCTTGTGGTACTTGGAGCCGGGCTTGACCTTGGAGTTCGTGAAGGTGGCCTTCAGGGTGTAGTTGCCGTTCCCGCCGACGGGGAAGTTCTTGTTCACCTGGGTCTTGGTGCCGATGGTGTCGGTGAACCTGTTCTCCGGGGCCCCGTTCTTGAAGACCTCCACCTGGAGGCCGTCCCTGCCGGTGGCAAGCTGGGTGATGTCGGCCAGGCTGAGGAACGTGACCGTGTACCCGAGCCGGGCGTTGCCGTCGGGCACCAGGGTTGCGTTGGTTATGTGGGTGATGTTGAAGGCCGTGAAGTTGAGCCTCTCGATTATCTCGTTCGTGGTGAAGAAGGTGCTCGTGGTGACCCCCTGGAAGGAGAACTGGACGCGGTAGTCCCCGTTGCCGACGGCGAACTGGTCCAGGGGCAGGTTGCGCATCGCCCGGCTTTCGGAGATGTCCAGCTGCCCGGAGTAGACCTCGGTGCCGTCCAGGGAGATCTTGAGGTCCCCCTTGCCCGAGAAGGCCGAGGGCTTGCCGGCGTCGATGAACGCCGCGATGGCCATGCCGGAGACGCCCGTGTCGGGGTCGGCGTACGGCCGGGCGAGGAGGTCTATCTTCTGAATCGAGCCGGGCGGACCCCAGAAGAAATAGGCCACGCCGACCACCGGCACTATGGTGATGAGCGCGATGGCGATGATGTACAGCCTCCGGGTGCGGCTGTCCCTTTTCGGCTCCTCGGGCCCCCTCCGCCGCGTCCCGTGCCGTCCCTTCCCGCGCCTTCGGCGCCTGGGGGGCCGGGCCCGGACCTCGTGGACCTCGGGCTCTTCCCTCCCTCCGACCGTGACCTCACCGTCCCCGGACGACGGTTCCGCGCCCTCGTCCCCCGGCCGGCCGTCCTCTTCCCGGTCGTCCTCCTGGGGCTCGTCCTCGGCTCCGTCAATGCCCATCGCGTCTCTCAGTGGGGACATGGCATCACCTGGGGGCAACGGTCCTTTGGTCTGCGTCGCTGTATCGGGAAGGGGGCTTCACTTCCTGTTCCTTCTGAGCACGACCAGGCCTATCCCGAAGGCCGCGATGAGGAACAGCGGGTCGAAGCCGGGGATGTAGAAGCCCTTTTCGTAGGCGTACACGGGGAACGACAGGGAGATGACCTGCTGGAAGTCCTTGGCGTTCTGGGAGGTCGCCTTCATGATTATTACGGACGGCTCGCTCTTCCAGATGGTCCAGTCGCGGGGCGACTGGGCGGTTATCCTGAAGGGCTTGTACTCGCCCGGCATGACCTTCATGATGGTGTTGGCCGATAGCACCACGGTCCAGTGCTTGGACGTGAGCTCCTTGAGGTTGCTTATCTCGAGCTCGAACGAGTCGACGGCGTTCCCGGCGTTGGTCAGCTTGATGGTGAAGAAGGCCTGGGTCCCGGGGGAGATCTCCCTGTAGGGGACGTCCGAGTCGAGCGTGAGCCTGAAGTAGGGGTCGACCGCGATGATGGCCTTGGTCTCGGCGAGGCTCTGGAGGCCGCCGGCGACCGCGCGCCCGTTGATTATGAGGTTGCCGAACTGGCTGTTGGGCGTGCCCTGGGGGACGACCACGGTGCAGGTGAAGGCCTGGGGGGTGGTGGTGGTGAAGACCGCGGTGCTGGGGGACACCTGGGACACCCAGCCGGTGTCGGTCGAGGAGGTCAATGTCACGACGCAGCGCTCGACCGGGAGCTTGTCGATGGATATCTGCCCGGTGAACTGCACTATGCCGGGAGCGCTCTCCGTGACCTTGGCGTTCTGGTTGGCCGTGTCCAGCCTTATCGCGAGGACCGGCACGGGGTTGACGGCTGCCTGGCTCGCCTGGGGGACCAGCACGAGCGCCGCCCCGAGCATCATCAAGAACGCGGCTAAAGCTGCGAAAGCCCTGCGCGGAACTTCCATTCCCTGCACCTCTCTGGGATGGTTATATGCCCCACGCGCTATATATCTTTTTTCTCCGACCATCTTTCTCACCGTCACCGGCAAAGGTGCATTGGGCGCCCTGGGTATAAAAAGAGATTGGTTTGCTCGTTTGACACCTCGAGCATGTCACCGGGGGGCCCGGCGGCGCAGGCCGTAACGGGGGCGCAGGAGGTATCCTGCCGCGATGGCCAGAAACAGTATGAGTAGGTACGGGCACAGGTTGGGGAGCCAGACGGACCGGACCTGGATGGTGAGGGAGATCGTTTGGGACACGTCCTCTTTCTGGTCGGTGGCGTTCTGGGACTCGCATCTGAACTTCATGTGGACGAGCCGGTCGACGATTGCCCGGTCGTCCCCGGGCGACCGGGCGGCAAGGCGCAATGTCCGGTTCTCGCCGGGCCGGATTCCCCGCAGGGTGCCGTCAAGCACCACGGTCCAGCCGCTCCGTCTCAGCTCGCCCAGGTTCGATATCTCCGTCGTGAAGGAATCATTGCCGTTGCCCAGGTTGGTCGCCGTGATCGCAAAGCCGGTCCGCTCTCCCTGGACGATGGTCGTGATGGGTTTGTCGGTCGAGAGCGATATCCTGAAGTACGGATCGACGATAACATGTCCATTCACCTCGGCGTTGCCTTGCCAGTTGTAGGAATGCACGCGGCCCTTGATGGCGAGCCGGGCGGTCTGGTTTGCGGACGCCCCGGCCGGCACGGAGACCGAGCAGCTGAAGGGCTGGGGGGTGGTGCTGGTGAACACCGTCACCGGAGGGGACACCTGCGCCGCCCAGCCGGTGTCCGTGGAGGCGTTCAGGGTGACGACGCACCGCTCGGCCGGAAGCTTGGTCAGGCCCATCTGACCGGTGAACACGACGACCTCGGCGACGCCCCCGGTCACCCGGGCGTGCTGCACGGCCGCATCCAGCTTCATCGAGAAGGAGGGGATGCAGCCGCCGCCGGCCGATGCCAAGGCCTGTGGCGGCAGGAAAAGCATGAGGCATGTCGCAAGCAACAAGACGGGTGTTCCCAGCCTCTTTCTACCGGTCATCCCCGACGACCTACCCCGATGACTTCGCCCGCCGCGCAGACGGCCCTCCAGCCTCCGCTCTCACCATGCACCATCCGAAAGACCCCCATACGAACTCGTGAGACTCAGGCGTGGATCTCCTTGATGACGTCGGGCAGCTCGTCGGGCTCGGCCGGCGCCTCCGCCTCGGGCTCGACCTCGAGCGGCGCGTCCTCCAGGTAGCACCGGGTCTGCTGGGCGTCCCGCTCGACGCGGACCAGCCCGGCCTTCTGGAGCACCCGGACATGGTAGCCGACGACCTGCTTGCTCTCGCCCACAAGGCGCGCCAGGCCGTTCTGGCTGGTGCCGGGGTGCGCCCTCAGGGCCGAGACTATGTCGCGCTGCACGCGCGTGAGCTGGCGCACCTTGCGCGGAATCTTCATGTGCCGCGGGTAGAAGCGCTTGTAGATGCCGTCGCGCTCGGAGGTGATGTACTCCTCGCGCTCGAGCACCTTGAGGTGGTAGGCCAGCACGCCGTTTTGGAGCTCCAGGTGCTCCTGGACGGCGATGTAGTGGGTCCCGGGGTTGGCCTTGATGAAACCGTAGATCTGGCCCCGGGTGAAGTGGTCCAGGACATGGTCCTTCCGTATACGCACGAAGAGCGGGACCAGCACGAACTGCAGGAAGGCCAGCAGGCCTATCTCCGTGCCCCCGATGAACACGGTGAGGCACGCCCCCACTACAACCACGGAGATGCCGAACCAGAGCAGAAAGTCGGGCCCGGCCGGCCCGGACCCGACGGGCGGCCTGGCCGGGACCACGACCGAAAGCACGGTCTCCCCCCGGGAGCTCTCGGAGGCCGCGCTCTGCGCGGAGAAGGTGACCGAGTAGGTGCCGGGCGTGGCGTTCTGGGCCAGGGTGAAGTTGACGTTGAAGAAGACGGACCCGTCGCTCTCTATGTCGAAGGAATCCTGGTCCAGGAGACAGGAGAACCGGTCGAGCCCCCCTCCCAGCCGCCTCAGCGAGGAGGCCACGGTGTCGGCAGTGCTGCCGTTGTTGAACACCCGGACGGAGAACACCACCGTCTCGCCCGGCCCCGCCTCGACGGAGGGCCGGTCGACCTGCAGGCCTATCCGGTTCCGTACGAGTCTCACGGCGGTCAGGTTCTGGGAGACCGCCGCCGGCGAGCCGGGCGATTCGGCGCGCGCGATGACCTGCACCGGATAGGTCCCCTCGGGGGCGCCGGGCGCGACTGTCACCAGGGCGGTGAATGCGATGGTGGTGTTTCCGGTGGCCACCTTCTGGGCCGGCGCTATCTCGGCGGCCGCGGCCCAGTCGCCGGCCACCACCGAGAGGTCGACCGTGGCGGTCTGGAGCTGGTTGCCGGACACGACCACAGTGCCGCCGAAGGAGGCGACCATCGACGAGGAGACGGAGGCGTCCACCTTCACGACGCCCTCGGGCACCTCCACCAGGACGGACGGGGTGCGGGCCCCGGCGGGGGCCGAGACGGCCAGCACCGCAAGTAGGGCGAGCGCGGCAAGAAGGGCGGATGCGGCGGCGGTGCCCCGGCCCATGCAATGATATTTAGCGCCCTGGAGGTATATTAAACAGATTGGTGGGCTTTTTTGCCCCTCTCCATAAATACTTAATAACCGGCCGCGCAATCATCGGGTCGTGGAACCGGGCCGGAAGTGGCTGGCCGCGCTGGCGGTGCTCGTCGCCGTGAACCTGGCGCTCGTCGGGGCGCTCCACCTCCGGTTCAGCGCCCGGGAGCCGGACCCGATGGCGACGCGCCAGGGCTTCACGGCCGGCATGCTGCAGCCGCCCCTGTTCCCGCCGGACGACCCCAACCTGTGGGACCCGCAGCCAGAGAACGCCTCCCGGTTCCCGCCGGGGTACTCGATGCAGGCGGCCTGGACCGCCTCCCGGGCCTACGCCGGATGGGGCGGCGAGCTCCGCACCTGGCTCAAGAACACCGGTCAAAACGAGCTTTACGTGTATGGGATATCCGTCGAGGGCGGCTGGGGGCCGGCGGTCTGCGCCACCGTGGGCGTCCTGGTCCCGCCGGGCCAGGAGAGGTACCTGGGCATCATCCACTTCCCCGGCCCCGGCTCTCCCGGGACGTACGACTACTCGTTCAGGACGGGCATCAAGGCCGAATCCCGGGAGGGCATCATCCCCAAGACCGGCTGGTGGGACTACGGCTACATCTCCACCTCGCTCAAGCCGATGGAGTTCCGTCCGGCCGCCGAGCCGGTCAAGTACAAGGAGCGTTCCAACCCGGCCCACTACTTCGACAAGGCGAACCGGCTGATGGACTCGAAGGACCCGGCCGTCCTGCGGAAGGCGGCCGAGATAGCGGCGCGCTTCCCGGGAGGCTTCAGCATCTTCCAGGCGGCGGCGGCGTTCGACTTCGTCCACAACAACGTCACCTACCTGGCCGAGCCGGCCGGGGAGGACCGCTGGCAGTCCCCGGCCGAGACGCTGCGCCTCCTGACCGGCGACTGCGAGGACTACACATTGCTGCTCTCGGCGCTCTTGACCGCGATGGGCGGCCAGACGCGTTTCCACGTCGAGACCGACCACGCCTTCCTGAGCGTGTTCATCGGCGGCGACCCGCAGCCCGCGACGGACTCGCTCTCCCGTTACTACAACACCGACCTGCGGACGGTCTCGTTCGGCGACCGGTTCGGCCAGTGGCTCTGCGCCGATGCCACGGACTCGGCCTTCCTGGGCGCGCTGCCCCTGGGGGGCGAGCCCCTGACCACCGGCGGCTGGGGGCTGACGAACACGACTGTGCATTATCCTGTTGATATTATACCCGATTGAAGGCGCAGGGCGCAGGGCGCGGGGAAAAGGCAGGAAGGCAGAAAGGGAAGGCAGCAAGGCAGCAAGGCAGAAAGGCAGAAAGGGAAGGCAGCAAGGCAGCAAGGCAGAAAGGCAGAAAGGGAAGGCAGCAAGGCAGCAAGGCAGAAAGGCAGAAAGGGAAGGCAGCAAGGCAGGAGGGCAGGAAGGCAGGAAGGGGATGACGGGACGTTCCGTCCCCTTGCTGCCTTGTTATCTTGCTGCCTTCCTGCCATCCCTTGCTGCCTTCCTGCCTTGCTCCCTTGCTGCCTTGCCGTCTTCGCCCCTGCGCCCTGGTTCATTTCCAAAGCACGCTCACGGCGAGATGGTCCCTGTGGAACGGCTCGAGCCTCACGGTCTGGATGACCTTGAGCCTGCGGTCGCGCTCCAATGAGGCGAGGACGCGGCGGAACACCTCGTCCGGGCGCTCCGCCACCGCGATGCTGCGGGACTTGACCATCAGCATCCCCCGGCCTCCGGGGCGCAGGAACATCGAGGCGTTGCGCAGGAATATGTCGTCTTGGTCCCTCTGGGCGATGTCTTGGTACAATAGGTCGGATTCGCCCAGGAGGGCCCTGTACCTCTCGGGGTGGCGGGCGTCGGCGTTGACGGGGAACATGTTGGGCCGCCCGCCCGCCACCGCCAGAAGGTCTCGGAAGCTTCGCGGCGAGACCTCCACGCACACCACCCGGCCGTCCGGGCACAGGTCCGAGACGTGGGAGGCCGTGGTGCCGCTCGCGGCGCCCAGGTAGAGCACCGACGAGTCCCGGTCCAATGGCAGCTCGCGCAGGCCGTTCCTGATGGCCGCGGCGAGCTTGCTGCGCCGGATGTCCCACTCGCGGAAGCTCTCGCCCCCGGCGCTCACTATCCGCTCGCCGTAGACGCTCCCGCCGGCGAGCCTCCGGGTGAAGAGGCTTCCCCGGTCGGTGAACACGCCGCGGAAGGCCGTCTGCTGCATCACCGGCTCACCCCGTCTTGAACTTGGCGTGGCAGAACGGGCAGGCGGGCCACTCGCGCCGCACGCCCTGCCCGCAGACGGGGCAGCGGGCGTCGGGGACGAAAGTGCCGGGGGCCGGGGGCCGGGGGCCGGGGGCCGGGGCCGCCGGCTGGGGCTTGGCGGGCACCTCGCGCTTGCTGGCCTGGACCTTCGCGATGAGCCTTTGTATGTTCCCGTGCTGGATGACCGGCTGGTTCTTGCCGAAGGCCACCTTCCGGCCGGGCTCCCCGCCCGAGACCGTGAACACGGCCTCGGCGAAGTACTCCCGGCCCTCCATGTCCCAAAACGACACCCCGAGCTTCATCGGTATGCCGGTCGCCGAAAGCGGCCTCAGGGCGTAGGTCTCGTTCACGAACTTGCCGGCGGGGACCTGGGGCAGCCTCATCTGGCCCTCCACCGCCGCCTGGCCGGAGAACTCCAGCCGGGCCTCGCGTATGTGGGCCGTCCCGGTGTTCATGAGTATGAGGCTGAGCCGGGTGGGCGAATCCACGTTGAAGCTCTCGGAGGAGACCGCCAGGACCGAAACATCGGGCCGGCTCTTCTCCTTTATCCGCAGCGCCACCTTCTCCGCGCCCCGGGCGTAGTTCAGGGCGGAGGTGAACTCCTTGCGCTCGAACTCCGACTGGGCCCGCTGCATCAGGACGTCCGACTCGAGCGTGTTGGCCCCGAAGTGGCGCACGGCCTCGAGCGTCCGGTGGGCGCCGGTCATCAACGCCTCGAAGAACCGGTTGTTGTCGAAGTAGTGCACCGCCCGGTCGCGGCCGCCGGCGACCACGAAGTCCCCCGTGGCGTTCATCGCGACGCATATGGGGGCGCCGGCGCACTTGTGCTTCCATATCTGCTCGCCGTTCTGGTCGAAGAAGTGGATGTGCTCGTCGGCCGACACCGCGGCGGCGAACTCGCCGTTTTGGGAGATCGCGACGTCGAGCACCTTGTTGCCCGCCGCCCAGCGCTTGAGGAGGGACCCCTCGCGGGTGAGCAGGTGGACCTCGCTGCCCACCCCGATGACCATGTTGCGCGCCGCAAGCGAAAGGTCCATCGCCACAGCCACCTCGGGGTATCTGGGGTTCCAGATGAGCGCGCCGGAGCGGTCGAAGAAGTAGAGCCGCTTGTCCAGCGAGGAGGCGATGAGGTAGTCGCCGTTGTCGGAGATGGCGACGAACTGGATGGGCCCCTCCGTGCGGTAGCTCCACATCAGCCGGCCGCCGATGTCCAGAAGGTAGATGGAGTGGTCGTCGGAGCCGGCGGCGACGTAGTTGCCGTTCATGGAGATGGCGACATCGCCCACGGCGGCGCCCATCTTGGCGCCCCAGAGCACCTTGCCGGAGCGGTCGATGACGTAGGTGTTCATGTTCTCGGAGCCGATGACCACCGAGCTCCCGGTGGAGTTCATGGAGAGGCCGGGGATCGGGTGCTTGAGGGCCATCTTCCAAAGCGGCTTGCCGGCCCGGTCGTAGAGGTGGACCTTGCTGTCGGCGGTGGTCACGGCCGTGTACTCGCCGTCGGCGGACAGCTTGACGCGCAGCACCGGGGCCCCGGCGTCCTGGGTCCAGAGCGCCTTCCCCTCGCGGTCGAGCAGGACCAGCGCGCCGTCCGCGGAGCCGGCGGCGACGAGCTCGCCGTTCTTGGCGATGGCCAGGTCGCGCACTTCTCCTCTGGCCTGGTATTCCCATAACTCCACGGCATCAGGCAACGGGGGCCCCCAGCAGCACGCGTTATAACTTCCCTAGATTATTATATTTTGTCCCATATCGCGCTACCGCCGGCTCCGCCGCCGGTCGGGGTTGCCGGCCCTCGCGCGGCGCGGCGGGAGGGACCCGGCCCTCCGGCCGTCCGGCGGGGCGGCGCGCTCCTTCTGTATCCGCTCGAGCTTCCTCTGCAGTCCCGAGCGTATCGATTCGCTTATGTCCCGCTTCCCGAACGCGTCGACGCGCGCCGCGAGCGACGCCGCCGAGGCGAGCGCCCGGGCTATGCGGCCCCTCTGCCAGGGCGGGGCGCGGTGGACCAGCGGGTGCTGGAAGAGCACGCCGTGCTTGGGGGGCCGGCCGCCCTCCGTCATGAACTGGAAGAGGGCTTTCTCCGCGCCCAGAAGCTGCATCGTGCTGGCGGGGAGGCGCCCCAGCCGCTCGATGCTCCCGGTGTGCGCCAGCAGGCGCGCCGCCAGGAGCGGCCCCACCACCGCCGAGAGGTTGGGCGAAAGCTGCTCCATGCGGCGCGTGACGTAGCCCTCGAGCCCGGATTGGGACGACAGGACGGACCGGGCGAGCCCCGCCCACTCCATCACGGCCCGGCGGTCGTCATCGGAGAGCGGGGTCCCCATCGATTCCAGGTCCCTGCCGCCCTGCGACCGGATGGTCTCGCGGTCCCCGAGGCGCGCCACGAGGTCGACGAGCTCCTTCTGCGTCGAGGACTCCACGAGCTCGGGGAAGTGCAGGCCGTACCACTCGGCCAGCCTCTCGATGAGCAGGTTCGAGGTCTTCGTGAGCTCGTCGAGGCCGGCGATGGCCTGGACCACGAAGCGGTCGGGCCCGAGCTCGCCGAGCTTCTCGCGGCCCAGAAGGAGCGTGGCCTCGTGGAGGAGGGCCGGGGCGAAGCCCATCCTGGAGGCGATGTGGTCGAGGGAGGGAGCCCGGTCACTGGAGACGGGCCCGAGGGAGCGCAGGCGCGAATCGGCGACGGAGAAGCCCTTGTGGGCAAAGGCCAGGGCCTTCTCCTCTTCGAGGAGCTCGCCCCTCTCCATCAGGCGCAGGCGGCGGGCGATCTCCTTCGCCTCCTTCGGGAAGAGCCGGGAGTCGGCGACCTGCTTGCCGTCGACGAGGAAGGAGCCGAACCAGGTGGTGACGAGGAGCATGTAGGCGACCGTCTCGTCATGGGATTGCCGGTTTAAAGATTGTGGTGCGGTCGACCGGCGGACGGCCTACTGGAGCTTCCTCACCTTGTCCACGAAATCCTTGGCCTTCGTCCGGTTGAGCTGGATGCCCAGTGCCTTCTCGTCCATGCCCAGGGCCAATCCGAGTATCTGCGGGTAGTAGAGCACCGGCAGCGTGAACTTCTCCTGGAGCTTGACCTCGATGCTCTTCTGGCCGGCGTCGTACATCACCGCGCAGAAGGGGCACACCAGCGTCATGGCGTCGGCGTTCGCGTCCTTGAGGTTGCGGAACTTCTCCCGCGCCATCCTGAGCGCGGTGGTCTCGTCCACGCCGAGCACGTCGCCCCCGCAGCAGAGGAGCTTGCCGGGGTAGTCCATCGCCGCGGCGCCGGTGGCCTCGATTAGCCGGTCCAGCGTGTGCGGGCGCTCCACCTCCTCCGGCTCGTCGAACGCCTCGGTCGGCTTGAGGTAGTGGCAGCCGTAGTGGGCGGCGACGTTGAGGCCCTTGAGGGGCTTGACCACCGCCGAGCGGACCTTCTCCGGCCCGACGTCGTCGTACAGCATCCGGGCGAAGTGGCGCACGCGGAGCTTCCCCTTGAACTCGTGGCCCAGCTTCGAGAGCTCGTGGTTGATGTGGTCCCTCTTGTGCCTGTCCGCCTTGAGGGCCTTGTTCACCTTCGATAGGGTCCCGGCGCAGCCGGTGCAGCCCGTCACTATCTCGCAGAGGCCCTTCTCCTCGGCGACGCAGAGGTTGCGGGCCGAAAGCAGCACCATCGTGTGGTGGTCGAGCGCGCCCAGCGGGTAGCCGCAGCAGCCGAACTCGGGCACGTCGACCAGTTTGACACCGAGGCCCCCGGCGACCCTGCGCATGGAGATGTCGTAGTTGAGGTTGCGCACCGGCATCGTGCAGCCGCCGAAGTAGGCGTAGTCGGTCATGTCAGGCCCCTCCCTTCGGGGCTCCCGCGGCCGGCTGCGGGGGGGCGGGCGCCGCGGGGGGGCTTCCGCCCCTGGCTAGCTCCTCGGCGCAGGTCATCTCCAGTATCGTCCGTATCTCCTGGGGCATCTCGGTTATCTGGGGCAGCCCGATCTTGGCCCTTTTCTCGTTCTCGAGCTCGGAGACCTCGTACACCCGGCCGTGGGCCTTCAGGCTGGCCACCTGCCCGGAAAACATCGCCGGAACTATCCTGTTGCGGACGGCGAGGTTCTTGAGCGCGGCCATTATGCCGGTGATCTTGACGCCCTGGGGGCACCGCTGCTGGCAGGCGTAGCAGCTCGAGCACAGCCAGATGAACGAGGAGTTCAGGACCTCCCGCTTCATTCCCAGTATGGCCATGCGTATTATCCTTCGGGGGTTGAACCGGTCCTCCACCGCGCGCACCGGGCAGGAGGCCGTGCAGGTGCCGCACTGGAAGCAGTAGCGGATCATCTCGCCGCCCGGCTCGGCCGCCACCTCGTTCCTGAACCCGAAATCGAGGTCCTGAAGCTGCACCACCGGAGCCTTCTCTATGTCGGCCATGGCCGTTTCCCGGCGTCGGAAGGGCTAGGTTGGCTATTAATATTGTGGATTGGGAAAGGGAGCGTGGAGCGGGGAGCGGTGGACGACGAAGAGGCAGCGGGCAGCAGGCAGCAGTGGGGGTATGGGCATCAGGCAGCAGGCAGCGGAGCGACGGCCCCGCCGCGTCCCCGCTGCCTGCTGCCCCACTGCTCCCCGCTGCCCGCTGCCCGCTGCCCCGCTACTGCCCGCTGCCCGCTGCCCGCTGCCTTCCAGTTCGCTTGGGCAGCGCGTCTCCCATCAGCGAGCAGCACTCCTCCGTGAAGACGGGGCGAAGCCCCCGCCCCCGGGCGTAATCCACGCTGCGGTCGAGGGGGTAGGCGATGGCGTTGACGCCGGCGTCGATTGCCAGTCGCTCCATGGCGGGCTTCTCCGGGCCGGGCTGGCGCATGCAGCCCAGGATGAGCGGGACCTCCGGGTTCAGGATGCGCGAGACCGCCAGGAACCGGCCGATCTCCGGCACGGGCGGCGGGGTCACCTCCGACATGGGGGTGCCCCGAATCCTGGTCAGCGCGATCACCACCAGCGCCTGGGGCCCGGCCTCGGTTATGTACTGCAGCGCCCGGTACTCGCCGCGTATCTTCCCGTAGTGGAGCCCGAGCAGGACGTGCGGGGCAAGGTCCAGCCCCACCTCCCTCATCATCAGCAGCGAGCGGCGGAAATCCGGGGGGGCGCGCCTCATGTGGTAGACCTCGCGGATGGTCCGCCGGTCGCCCATCACGTCGATGAGCACCTGCATCACGCCGGCGTCCTTCAGGGCCACCGCCGTGTCCCGGTCGATGAGGCCGGTGTGGGCGATAACGTGCAGGCCGGACCTGCGCAGCTCCCCGATGGCGCCGGCGAACGGCCCGAGGGGCACGAAGCCCCCCTCCACCGAGCCGCCCGATATCAGCGCCCCCAGGCAGCCCCGTTTCCGGAGGGCCTTGCCCACCTCGACGAGCCTCTCCGGCGTCTCGGCCGGTATCATGTCGTGGAGCAGCCGCCCGCGGCAGTGGTCGCAGCGCAGCGAGCACCTCGCGCCGGTGACGCTGATGTTCACGAAGCGGCCCGGCCGGTTGCTGAAATGGCCGGTCCGGTATACCTTGGGGCTCGGGGCCGACACGCCCAGCAAGGGCCGGAAGCGCCGATTGCGGATTCGCCAGGCGTGCGCTACCAGGGCCTCCAGCGGCCTTCGCCGGTTCCGGGCGATGAGCTCCGATATCCGCCGGGCGGAAGTCTCCATCGGGAGCGGGGAGATGGATGGCCCCTAATAGCCTTTTGCGCGCGGCTTTAATACGCCGCGGGGGGATTCGGCCCCGTGGAGATCGCGCCCGTCTTGGTTGTCGGGGGCGGGCCGGCCGGCGCCTCCGCCGCTTCGGAGCTCGAGCGGCTCGGCGTCGGGCACATCCTGCTGGACCGGGCCGGCTTCCCCAGGGACAAGCCCTGCGCCGGCATCCTTCCGCCCACGGTATCGGACCTCACCGGCCCGGTCCCCGCCGCCGTGCGGGAACGGAGCATCCGCGGCTATTTCCTGCACACGGTCTCGGGGAGGACCTTCCGCTCGCGCTTTTCGCGCCCCGGCTGCTCCGTGGACCGGTCCCGCTTCGACGCCTGGCTGGTCTCTCGCCTTCGGACGCCGCCTCGCCGCGGGGTTTTCGTCGGAGCGGCGGAGGAGGCTGGTCTGGTCGTGGCGCAAACGGACGGGCCCGATGTGGGCTGCCGGGTGCTCATCGGGGCGGACGGGGCGGTCTCCAGGGCGGGCGCCGCCGCCCGGATCAGGCCGGGGAAGCTGGCCTTCGCCTGCCAGGCCTCGGTGCCGATGGGGCGCGCCGAGATCTCGCGCCGGACCGGCGACTGGTTCCATGTGTTCTACGTCATCCCGGCCGGCTACGGCTGGGTCGCGCCCCACGCCGGGGAGCTGCGCGTGGGGGTGGGGAGCCTCCGAAGGGACCGGGCCGGAAGGGAGGCGCTCGGGCGGTTCCTCGCCTCGGCGCGTGTGGGGGAGCTGACCGGGGGGCGGCCCGGGGCGGATTTCCGCTCGCACCGCATCCCGATGTCCGGCCCGCCCGAAAGGACCGGCCGGGGCCGCATCCTCCTTGCCGGGGACGCCGGCGGGTTCGTGTTCCCCGGGACGGGGGAGGGGATACGCTTCGCGATCGCCTCCGGGCGCTGCGCCGCGGAGGCCGCGGCCGCGGCCGTGAAGGATGGCTGGGAGGGCCCCGATCTTCAGGCCGAGTACACGCGCCTTCTGACCGCCGGGGGACTGCTCTCGCTGAGGGAGGTGGATTTCCAAAGTGTCCTGGACACGCCAGAAAGCGCGGAGCGCTATGTCCGGCGGCTCACTTCTTTATCTCGGCGAGCTTCTTCTTCATCGCCTCGACGTAGGCCGCCGGGTTCATGAGGGCCGACACCTGCGATTGGTCCTTGGCCTTGACCTTCACTATCCAGCCCTTGCCGTAGGGCTCCTTGTTTATCAGGGTGGCGTCGTCGGAGATCTCGGGGTTGACCTCCACGATCTCACCGTCGAACGGTCCGTAGAGCTTGCCCACCCACTTTCCGGATTCCATCGTCCCGAAGGGCTTGTCCAGGGAGACCCGGTCGCCCTCGGAGGGCATGTCGACGTAGGTGATGTCGCCGGCGAGCCTGGCGGCGAAGTCGGTCACGCCGAGGATGTAGTGGTCGCCCTCTTTCCGGATCCAGTGGTGCTCCTTGTGGTAGTGCAAGTCGTCCGGGACGTCGTACTCCTGGAACTTCATTCAGTATCCCCCTTGGGAAGACGGAACGCCGTTGTCGTAATTAAGGGTTTTGCTGTCTGCCGAAGCGATCATCCCCGCTGACGTGATTCTTCAGTCTCTCGGATGCGCGCAGCCGGCCGGGGTGGCCCGGCCTGGTCGCCGACTAGACCACCAAAATATTATATCCGTGGTCTGCTTTGCCACCAATCTGGGCCCAGATAATTTGTCCACGCAATGCGTCGGGGTGGCTCAGCCTGGTGGAGCGTCGGACTCATAGGAGACGGAGACCCTCTAAGCTCTGCGACATCCGAAGGCCGGGGGTTCAAAGCCCCCCCCCGACACCTTTTTTCGTTTGTTGAGGGGGAGCAGGGGGCGGACGGCAGGGTGCTGGGTGCAGGGTGCGGGGTGCAGGGGGCAAGGTGCGGATTCATCGCAGTTCGATTCTTGAATCTCAGGTTTTGAGAGAATAATATTAATATCGTATGTCTAGATGATTAGAAACCGAACCAGAATTGGTTTAAATAATGCCGGGCTCTGGAATGACCGGCAGGAACGCCAACGCAGGAAATGACGGGGGAATGTAGTATGAGATCGAAGAAGTTCGCAAGCGTGCTCGTGATCGCGGGACTGGTTTGGAGCGGCTTTCTGGGCCTGGTCGCATGGGCGCCTCCGGCGGAGGCCCATGTCGCCCAGGAGTCCGGGAACCCGCTGCAGCTCTACAGCTACTTCACATCATCCTCGGTGACCATAAACGGCGACATCACCGACAACGGCGGGGGCCACGGCAAGGACAGCGACAAGTGGGCCGACGCCTATGTCAGGACCATCCGGATGAAGCAGGAGGGCGGCTCCACGGAGATGGACGCCACGCTGCTTCTCATGAACGACGACACGAACCTGTACGTCGCCGTGATATACGTCGGCAACTCCGGCAACGCCAACGAGGTCCGGCTCTACTTCGACGAGGGCAACGCCTCGTCCCCGACCTCGGACGGCGACCACGACGACGCCCTGACCAACCCCTCGAACCAGCGCAACGAGAACTGCGCCTACCTCTCGGCCGGGGGGAGCAAGGTCGACGGCGCCTGGAACGCCACCTCCCAGGCCTGGGAGGCCGACGGCGACGGGGCGACCGACCTCACCGCCGCGGCCGACCGGCAGGGCGGGATAAACCTCTTCGAGTTCAAAATACCCCTTGACAACTCCAAAAACGACGGCGCCTCCTCGTCGGACCTGGACGTCGCCTCCTCCGACGAGCTCGGGTTCTACATCAGGATCTACCAGCTCCCGGACAGCGCCTGGTACTACTGGAAGCTGACCAACGGGGAATACACCGGCAGGGCCAACCCCTGCTCGGCCTCCCCCGGCTGGGCCGACATCCGGCTGGGCGCCTCCAAGACCCGGGCGACCATCTACGCGACCTACACGAAGTCCGCCCCGGCGGTGGACGGGGACATCACCAACGACTACAGCTGGGCCGACTGCTGGGAGAAGCCCTTCACGCTGACCAACGAGACCGGCAACACGATGAACGGCGTCATCAAGGCGGTGGAGGACTTCTCCACCCGTCGTGTGTACCTCGGTTTCGTCATCTACGACCAGAACTTCTCGGCCAACGACTCGTTGCGGATCTACACCGACCAGAACTACACCGGCAAGAAGAAACAGGACTACATACTCACCGACAACTACGAGAACTGCGCCATCATCGGATACACGGGCGGCTACACGGACTCCTACGCCGACCACCAGCTGCAGGGAGGCAAGGGGTACATCAAGTGGGACACGGGCGACACGGCCTCCGGCGACGCCACGGACGGCGCGGCCGGGGCCAAGTACTACACGTCGCCGTCGCGGCACTACGAGTTCGAGTACCGCTGGGACCGCTACCCGACCACCGACGCCTACGACGCCAACACCAGCGACTACGGCTCCGCCGGGGTGATGATCCGCTACTACGAGGGCGACACCGGCTCGGTCTACTACTGGACGGACATCGGCAACGACGATGACATCGTGGCCGACGACACCGGTTCGAACTCCATCGACCTGGCGCTGGGGTGGGGGATACTCCAGACCGGCTGCCCGAAGATGAAGCTCGTGATGCCCCAGGACGGGGGCACGGTCAAGGACTCCGACTACACCTTCCAGGTGGACGCCGCCGCGCCCGGCGGCACCGGGGCCAACGTCTCGTTCGTCGGCTTCCGCGTCGGAGGCAGGATATCCTGGACCAGCCTTACGCTCTCGAGCGGCGACACCTTCAAGATCTCCTGGGACACCACCCAGTACCCCAACGGCAGGTACGACGTGGAGATCCTGGTCAAGGGCGATTCGGACCACGGCTCCGTGGTGGCGCGCCGGACGATATCCATAACCGTGGCCAACCCCACCTCCGCGGCCCCGCCGACGGACGTCAACATAACCTCCCCGGCGGGCGGCCCCCTGGCGAACACCACGACCGTGACCGCCCGGGCGGCCCAGGCGGACCGGGTCGAGCTGTACGTAGACGGCAACTACGTGAACGACATGATCCCGGCCGGCTCCGGGACGTACGCCTACGACCTCAACACCAAAAACTACGCCGACGGGAACCACACGCTGCGGGCCCGGGCGGTGAACGGCGCCGGGGAGACCTCGGGCTACAAGACCTTCGAGTTCGACAACTGGGACCCGCTCACCTCCGTCACGATAACAAGCCCGCGCTCGGGGGACACGATAAACGGGATATACAACGTGCAGGTGGACTTCGAGGAGGATTCGAAGTCCTACCCCGGCCCGGGCTACGCCGAGCTCTTCGTCGACGGGTCGGCCACCGCGGTGGGCTACACCGAGGTCGATTTGGACGGCTCGGGCAACTGGGGCTACAACATCAGCCTCAACACCGTGTGGTTCTCGGACGGCCCCCACACCCTCAAGGCCGTGGTCACGGACCCGGAGGGCAAGGACCTCACCGACCTCATACTGGTCAACTTCCTGAACAAGCCCTCCGTCCAGATAATAAGCCCGGCGGGGAGCGAGGTCATCGCCGGGACCTACAACCTGAGCATCCGGGTCTCCGACCCCAACGGGGACCCGATACCCGACCTGGCGGCCAACCCGGTGTACCGGGTCGACGGCGGCGCCTGGTCGGACATGGGCAACGCGCTCAACCTCTCCTCGGTGGTGGTGTCCGAGGTCGGATACGACCTCGCCTCCTGCGCCACCGCCGAGTGGGTGGAGCTCTTCAACCCCACGGCCGCGGCGGTCAACCTCAGCGGCTGGAAGCTCGTGGAGGAGGGCGGGACCTGGTACACGTTCGGGGCCACCTCCATCCCCTCCCTGGGCGTCGTGACGGTCGCCTCCAACGGCTCGGCCTTCCGGGCGCTCTTCGGAAAGGGGGCGACCTGCTCGGCCGGCCTCTCGGCCCAGGCGCTCGGGGACGGGGGCGATTCGCTCACGCTCAAGGACGGCTCCGGCGCCACGGTGGACTACGTCGAGTGGGAGACGCCCCAGAGCCCGGCCTGGAACGCTCCCAGGCCCCAGGCCGCCTCCGACCGCTCCCTCCAGCGCAACCCCTACATCGACACGGACTCGGCCACGGACTGGCTCAGCGAGGCGACCAGCGTGACCCCCGGCGTGGCCGCCCCGGTGGCGTACGGCGCCCAGCTCGACACCGGGACCCTGAGCGACGGGCCCCACACCATAACCTTCCAGGCGACGGACTCCACGGGCGCGGTGGCGACCTCCAGCGTCTCGGTGAACGTCGACAACATCGTGCTGCTCTTCGTCAACATCTCGAGCCCCAAGGCCGGGGACACCATCAGAAACGAGGTCACGGTGACCGCCTATCCCTTCCCGGCCAGCCAGGCCGCCTGGGCGGAGCTCTTCATCGACAACGAGTTCGCCGGGTTCGACCGCTCCCTGGGCCCCGACGGCGCGTTCGACATAAAGCTCCTGACCACCGGGTTCTCCGACGGGTCGCACAACCTCAAGGTGGTCGCCTACGACGAGTACGGCGCCTCGGTCGTCAACGTCACCTCGGTCACCATCCAGAACAGGCCCAGCCTCTACGTCGTCTGGCCCCAGGAGAACATGATGCTCCGGGGCGACGTCCTCGTCGAGGTCACGGCCTCCGACCTGGACGGCATACTGGACAACGGGAGCCTCCCGCACTTCCGCGTCGACGGGGTGGAGAGCTGGCAGCCCATGAGCTACAACGCCACGACCGATACCTACGTCGCGGACGGCACCGGGATGGACACGACGAGGCTCCTGGACGGCTTCCACACCCTCGAGATCGAGGTCATAGACAACGGCACCTACCACATCTCCACCAGCGTGATTTTGAAGTTCCAGGTCGACAACACCCCGCCCTCGGCGTTCATGGTGGCCCCGAGCACCAACCAGACCGTGGAGGGCAAGCTGACGTTCCAGGTGAGCGCCACCGACAACGTCGGCGTGGACCATGTGGATCTCCTTTTCGAGGACCTCGCGGGCGGCTCCTCGCTGCGGGAGCTCGGGTCCCGGCGGATGACCTACAACGTGTTCAGCGGGTACTACGAGTTCATCGTGGACACGGCGGTCTTCACCGACGGCCAGGCCAACCTGACCTTCGAGGTGTTCGACCGGGCCGGGAACCAAAACGGCACCGCGACCGCGGTGTCCTTCTTCGTGGACAACAACGCCCCCACCGTGTCGGTCCAAAGCCCCCAGCAGGGCGACTACGTCGGGGGCGTCGTGAACATCTCCATCAATGTCTCCGACGGGCCCTACACCCCGACCGCCGAGTACCGCATCGACGGCGGTCCGTGGCAGGCGATAGACCTCTCGGACCCCTCCGGGACGGTCCAGTGGAACACGAGCCGCGTCACGGACGGAAAGCACACCATAACCGTGCGGGCGATGGACCGCCTCCGCCACACGACCCTGACGGAGGTGGAGGTCATGGTAGACAACAACAACCCGTACTGCGACCTGGTGACGCCCCTCCCCGGGCAGTTCGTGGAGGGGGTGCTGGTCTTCCGCGCCGGGGCCTCCGACGCCCTGGGCCTCTCCAACGTCACGCTGACGTTCGACGGCAGGAACTACACCATGACCTACAACGGGCTCTCCAGGCAGTACGACTACTCCATCAACACCCTGGGCCTTCCCGACGGGACCTACAACGCCACGGTGACGGCCGTGGACCTCTCGGGAAGGACGACCGTGGTCGGCCCGGTGGACTTCTTCGTCGACAACAACGACCCGACCCTCTCGGTGAACTCCCCGGCGGAGGGCGGCTTCGTGGAGGGCCTCTGCACCGTCAACATCACCTCCCGCGACGCCTTCCCGCTGCGGGCGATGTACCGGCTGGGCGCCGGGGAGTGGGTCCCCCTGAACCGCACCGGCGACCTCTGGACCGCCGCCTGGGACACCTCCGCGCTGGCCGACGGCCAGCGCCAGCTGACCATCTGGGTGCTGGACGGGGCCCTCCACCGGGTGGAGAGGGTCATATCGGTGTTCGTGGACAACCACGCCCCCGTGGCCTACATCGCCGCGCCCGTCCCCAACCAGTACGTCGAGGGCACCTTCACCTTCCAGGTGATGGCGGCCGACCAGGTCGGCATCGAGGAGGTGACGCTCACCCTGTACGGCGGGGAGGTCCGGGCGGTGCAGAACGCCCTGACCGGGATGTACGAGTACTCGTTCGACACGCTGGTGTGGACCGAGGACAACGTCCGCAACGTGAGCGCCAGGGTGACCGACCGCTCCGGGAAGACCGTGTCGCTTGGGCCGGTGAACTTCCGCGTCGACAACCACGCGCCCGTGCTCAACATCCAAAACCCCCAGGCCGGGGACTACGTGAGCGGCCTGGTGGACGTCGAGGTCAACGTCACGGACGCCTTCCCGGGCCCGACGGAGTACAACGTCGACGGCGCCGGCTGGATAGCCGCGGCGCTGCCCTGGAACACGAGCGCTCTCGCTGACGGCACCCACCGGATGGCCATCCGGTCCAGGGACCTCGCGGGCCACACCACGGAGCAGGAGTTCTCCGTGATAGTCGACAACCACGCCCCGACCTGCATAGTCAGCGCGCCGCTCCAGAGGCAGTTCACCGGAGGGGTGTTCCGCTTCCAGGTCTCCGCGTCCGACCAGAACGGCATCTCGCTGGTCCGGCTGGATGTCTTCAACCTGACGGTGAACCTGCCCTACAACTCGCAGACCGGCTACTACGAGTACACCGTGGACACCCTGACCGTCGGGGACGGCGTGCACAACCTCTCCGCCTTCGCGGTGGACTCCTCGGGCCGGCGGACCGACGCCCCCAACCTGACCTTCATGGTGGACAACAACCCGCCCGGCGTGACGGTCCACTCCCCGCGCAACGGCGACTACGTGTCCGGCGAGGTCGTCATCAACGTCACGACCGAGGACCGGTTCCCGGGAAGCGTGGTCTACACCGTCGACGACTCGGGCTGGGTCCCGGTCGACCGGCCGCTCAACACCACCCTGCTTGCCGACGGGGAGCACACCATAGCCATCCGGGCCAGCGACCAGGCCGCCCACGCCGTGGTGCACCGGGTGACGGTCTTCGTGAACAACCTGGCGCCCCAGGTGACCATCCTGGAGCCCATGGACGGCTCCCACCTGCGCGGCAGCGCCGCGATAAGGGTCTACTCGGGCGGCTCGGTCAAGAAGGTCTTCTTCGCCCTGGACAACGAGACATTCCGGGAAATCTACCGGCCCGTCGAGGGCTCGCCCTACAGCCACTTCCTCGACACCACGCAGCTCCCTGACGGCAACCACACCGTGAGGGCCAAATCGGTCGACTTCGCCGGCCACGAGTCCGAGACCTCCGTCAACGTCGTGGTGGACAACTCCGGGCCGGCCATGGAGGTGCTCTCCCCGCGCGGACAGAAGGCCGGCCTCACGTCGTTCGCGGTGAACGCCACCGACCTCAGCAAGGTGTCCCGCGTGCAGGTCAACATCGACGGCAGGGGCTGGCGCGACCTGCTCCTCGAGCCCAGCGGGCTGTACGTATACCGCTGGCCCACCGACAGCGGCTCCAACGGCCAGCACACCTACTCCTTCCTCGCCGAGGACGAGCTGGGCAACACCGCGGTGGTGACCGGGAGGTTCACGGTGAAAAACGAGCCGGACTACTGGAAGATCGTCTCCGACGGCCTGCCGCTCGCGGCGTTCCTCTTCATGCTGTTCCTCGTGGTGATGCTGCTTGCCATGGTCCGCTACGGGCGGCTCCAGAGGTGGATAAGGCAGGACCTCCCGCCCCGGAAGCCCGGCGGCGGGTTCTGGTCGCTCCGGAAGGGCCGGCGCGGCAAGCTGGCCGCGAAGCCCGCGGAGGCGCCCGACGCCGGGAAGGGGGCCGGGAGGGACGAGGGCGGGGACATTGAGGAGGAGCCCGCCGGGGAGACCGGGAAGGAGGAGGCCGGCGGGGATGATGCGAAGGAGGGCGGGCCCGACCCCGCAAAGGACGTTCCGGGCGGGGAGCACGCCGACGACGAGGGGGACCTCGTGGGCTCGGTGGAGAACCTGGACCTCAAGGAAGACGGGGGCGTGGCGAAGAACGGCACTTCGGGACGCCTGAAGAGCGAAACGGTGGAGGATGTCATCAGGGACCTGGAGAATATTAAATGAAAGGGTGGGGGTGCGTCGGAAATGCGGGCGGTGCCCACCGATCGGGGCGATTCTGGTCGGCTGCACGATCCGGTCCGGGTGGCTCCGTCGGCCCGCACCGACCGCCCGGGCCGGTATCAGAACGGGTGGTAATCGGCTGAAGAACCTGCAGGCGTGGAGGGTGGACGCCCGCAAGGCAGCGGCGGCGGGGTGCCAGGCAGCGGCGGCCATCCTGCTTGCGACGTTGCTCGTCCTTCCGGTCTCGGCGTCCACGGGCCGCGTCAACGTGGGCGCCCAGCCTCCCCGCCTCGATGTCGACTCGTCGGTGTCGCCCGACAGGATCTGGCCGGCGGGGAGCGGCGGCGACCCCTCGGAGGCCCGGGTCGACATCTCCCTGGAGGGGGCGGGCGAGCCCTCGTTCACGTTCGAGCCCCAGGACACGGTTTTCGTCATGGACCGCTCGGGCAGCATGGCGGGCAGCGACCCGGACTTCCTCAGGGTGGTGGCCACCCAGAAGTACGTGGACCGCATGATCTGGCCCGACCGCGCCTGCGTCGTCAGCTTCGCCGACGGGGCGGGATTGGTCAACGGCCACGGCCTCTCTTCGGACTACACGGCGATAAAGGCCGATCTTGCCACGGTCGGCTACAGCAGCGGCACCAACCTCGAGGCGGCGCTCTCGTGCGCCACGGCCGAGCTCGAGTCGCGGGGCGACCGGTCCAAGATGCTGCTCGGGATACTGCTCACCGACGGGATACCGGACCCGCCGGAGGCCAACGTGACCCCGGCCACGGTGCAGAGGATGGTGGACCGGGGGGTGGTGCTCTACACCATCGGCCTAGGCAACGACCTCGACGAGCCGCTTTTAAGATGGCTTGCGGACCGCACCGGGGGCGCCTACTTCCACGCCCTGACGGCCTCCGAGCTCGAGGCCATCTACCTGAACATCAGCAGAGGCTTCAAGAACTACACGGCCGGAGAGGACATCCGGGTCTGCGAGGTGCTGTCGCCGGGCGTGCGGCCGGTACCCGGGAGCGTGTCGCCGGCGCCGGACGGGGCCGCCACGGTCGAGGTCGCCTCAGGCAGCCTCACGCTCCTCAACTGGACGGTGGCGGCCCTCAACCTCAGCCAGTGCTGGAGCGCGTCCTACAGGGTGGTCTGCGACGGCGCCGGCGAGGTGGACCTGCGCTGGGAGGGCCGGGGCGGGGAGCCCGGCGCCAGGGTGGAGTACACCGACTGGAGCGGCGGGACCGCCACGGTGCCGCTGCCCGGGCTCCGGCTGACCGTCATCCGGCCGGTGCCGCCGCCGCCCCCCGCATTCCTGCCGCCGCCGGCCCCGCCGCCGCCCCCTCCACCGCCGCCCCCGCCGCTCCTGCCGACCTACGCGCCGCCCGTGCCCGTGGCGGTGCAGCCGGGAGTGGTAATACTCACCCAGCCCTCGCCGCCGGTGTACCTCTTCGCGCCCTTCATAGGCCTGGGGGCGGGCCGGCTGCTGCAGAAGATGGGGCCCACCCGGATGAGGGGCATGGGCGTGGCCTCGCCCAGGAACCGACGCACGATCCGACAGAAGCTGAAGGAAAGGGACAAAGATGCATACTGAGAAGCTGAGGACCGAGACGATCCTGGCCGCGACCGCCGTGCTTCTGCTTGCCGCGCTGCTCCCGGGCGGCGCCGCGGGCGGCTGGGTGCACGCCACATTCGAGGAGAACATCGATGTGTCGTTTTCGCCCGCCGCCCCGCAGAACCTGGATGCCGTGAACGTGACCATCACCGCGAAGGAGCTCCAGACCTTCGGCGGCGCCAACCTGTACTACAACATGACGCCCGCGGGCTCCAGCACGCCCGTGCCGGGCGGCCCGTTCGGGGGCGAGTTCCGCTTCGCGGGAGGCGGGCAATCGTCGATGTACTTCGTAATACCGGGCTCCTCCAACGCCGGGGGCAGCCGGATAGACTTCTTCGTGGTCGCCTGGGACCCGGGCCTCCAGAAGCTGACCTCGACGGTGCACAGCTACACCCCGGCGAGGAACGGCTCCTTCGCCTCCGACTCATTCACGGAGAACATCCTGGTCTCCCAGAGCCCGCAGTCGCCCCGGGCGCTGGAGCCGGTCAACCTCTCCGTCCAGAGCCGGAGCCCCTCCGTGAGGCTCGAGCGGGTCGACGTGCTCGTGCGCTACCAGGCCCAGGGGGGCAACTGGTCCTCCGAGGGCGCCGTGCCCTTCCGGTTCGACAATCCGTTCTCGGGGACCGCCGTCATCGGCCAGGACGTCGCCTCCACGCCCAACCGGCCCGGGTTCAACGTCAGCTACCGGGTCGACGCCTACGACATGTACATGTCGAGGCTCTCGTCGGGCTGGTTCCAGTACGGCATACCCGCCGGCGACAACCCCGACCCGACGACCTACGTGGCCCTGTCGGTCCTCGTGAGGGACGAGACGCTGGGCCGGCCGGTCGACGGCGCCCGGGTCCGGTTCGAAAACGACACCTGGAGCCACGAGACGACCACGATAGGCGGCGTCGCCTACACCGTCCCGGCCTTCGTGCACTGGGGGACCTACCGGATCTCCGTCGAGTACGGGGGCCAGAACCAGAGCCGCACCGTGACCACCACGACCGACGGCCAGCGCAACATCGCCGAGTTCCGGTTCTCCCGCGCTGCCGCGGTGTTCCACCCCATGAGGGACTCGCCCGGATGGGAGGAGGTCGCGGGAACGGTCGCGGCGCTCGTCATCGTCCCTCTCGCGGTGTGGGGCCTGTACCGGAAGCGCAAGCTGACCGTCGAGGAGCTGACAGAGGAGCAAGAGGGGAAGCAGAACGGCAACGGCAAGGGCCGCGGCGCGGCGTTCTGGAAGGGCTTCGAGGCCGAGACCAAGCAGCCCCGGCTGCTCGTGCCCGTGGCGTTCTGCGCCCTGAGCGCCCTGGGCGCCTCGTTCGTCCCCTTCTACCCGTGGTGGATGGTGGCCCTGGTCGCCGGCGTCCTGGGCGCGCTCGCCTACCGCTTCCCGTACATCTCGCTGCTCTTCCTGTCGCTCTTCGTTTCGGCCGCGGCGGCCTACCAGACGGCCGAGTTCGGGTTGCTCTTCCTGGTGTTCTCCATCTTCGTGCTCGCGGGCAGCTTCTTCGACTGGCGGTTCGGCTTCCTGGTGTTCGCCGCCGTGTTCCTGGCGCGCCTGGGCGTCCCGTTCGTGATACCGGCGCTGGCGGCGGTGCTCGTGTCGCCGTTCATCGCGGTGGCGGTGGCCGCGGTCGCCGGACTGTTCCTCACATTCCTCGTCACCTGCGGCGACCAGGTGGCCGCGGGCCTTCTTGCCGGCGCGCCCCACGCCACGAGCTTCATCACCTTCTCCGACCCGGTCAAGACCGGCTTCGTTCCCGGCGACCTGGGCGCCGCCTTCTCCGCCATCGGTGGGGCAGACACCGACGCCATGGCGTCGGTCATCAACTCCAACCTGGGCGCCTCCATGGCGCCCTTCCTCGTGGTGGCGTGCTGGTGCCTGGCCGCCTACCTCCTGGCCCAGCTCTCCTCGCGGAGAATAACGCCGGAGCTCTCGCTGGGGGCGTGGCTCGGGGCCCCGTTCAAATCCCGCGACACCGCCGCCCTGACGGTCTCGGCGGCCCTGCTCGTGGCGCTCCCGGGACCGCTGGCGATGGCCGCCCAGGGCCAGCTGGGCTACGCCAACGGCACCATCCTCGTCGCCGCGGCGGCCGCCTGCGGGCTGGCCCTCACACTGGTGGCGGCCGCCACGGCCCTGATGACGCGGGACCTCTTCGCCGAGTACTATGTCGCCCGCATGGGCGTCTCCGGCGTCGGAACGCGCGTGAGCGACATGAAGGCCCTGGGCAGGACCTCGTTCGACATGGTCGGGGGGCTTCGGGACGTCAAGCAGGACCTCAAGGAGGGCCTGGTGGTGCCGCTCCTGCGCCCCGACATCTCCGAGCGCTTCGGCATCGAGCCCTCGAAGGGCATACTGCTCTTCGGGCCTCCGGGGTGCGGAAAGACCCTGCTCATGAAGGCGCTCGCGACAGAGCTCAACGTCGAGATGATCAACGTGAAGTGCTCCGACGTCATGTCGAAGTGGTACGGCGAGTCCGAGGGAAAGATGGCCGAGCTCTTCCGCACCGCCAAGGAGCGCAAGCCCTGCATCATCTTCTTCGACGAGGTGGACGCCATCGCGAAGAGCCGGGACCTCTACTCCGCCGACGACGTGACGCCCAGGCTGCTTTCCATAATGCTCTCCGAGATGGACGGCATGGACCGCGCCTCGGGGCTCATCTTCGTGGGCTCCACCAACAAGCCGGAGCTCATCGACCCGGCGCTCCTGCGCCCCGGCCGCTTCGACAAGATAATCTACGTCCCGCCGCCGGACATCGAGGAGCGCAAGGAAATACTCAAGGTCCACCTCCGCGGGAAGCCCATGGCCGGGGACATCGACGTCGCCCAGGTGTCGAAGTCCACCGAGCGCTTCTCCGGGGCCGACCTCTCCAACCTCGTCAAGGAGGCGGCCACGGCGGCGATGCGGCGCTCCATCCGCTCGGGGAAGGTGAGCTCCGTGGGCATGGAGGACTTCCAGGCGATCATGCCCCGCATGAAGCCCTCGATAAGCCCCACGATGGTCGAGGAGTACCAGCGCATCAAGGCCCGCTACGAGCGCAAGATCCACGACCTGGCCCGCACCGAGAGGAGGGAGCTGCTCCGCTTCAAGGACGTGGGGGACCTGGAGGAGGCCAAGAAGTTCCTCCGGGAGAACGCCGAGATCCCGCTCCGGAAGCCGGAGCTCGTGGAGCGCTTCCGGCTCGTCCCGCGGCGCGCCCTCATGCTATACGGGCCGCCCGGCTGCGGCAAGGCCTACCTCGTCAAGGCATTCGCGAACGAATCCCAGCTGCCGCTCTCCGTCGTGAACGGCCACGAGCTGGCGGCGGCGGTGCTCGGGCAGGGCGAGGACGTCCTGAAGGAGCTCGCGCAGAAGGCCCGGGACTCGGCGCCCTCGCTCGTGCTGGTAACCGACATAGACGCCCTGTCGCGGCGGCCGGGGACGCAGGAGCTGCAGGACCGCATCCTGCAGACGCGCTTCCTGGCGTTCGTGGACCTGTTCGGCGAGGGCGAGCGGGTGGCCATCATCGCCACCACCGACCGGCCCTCCGACCTCGACGGCGCCTTCCTCAGGCCGGGCCGGTTCGACCGCAACCTCCACGTGCCGCCGCCCGACCGCGCCGCGCGGCGCCAGATCCTCGAGACGCTCCTTGCCGGCGTCCCCCGCAAGGGCGCGCTGGACATAGACTGGCTCCTGGACCACTCCGAGGGCTGCAACGGCGAGAACCTCTCGAACGTCGTGAACGACGCCAAGTTCATCGCGATAGGTGACTCGCTCGAGGGCCTGTCAGTCGAAGGGCTGTCCGACGGCGAGTGCTCCCTGGAGATGCACCACCTCGAGGAGGCGGCCGCAAGATACCTCCGTCCGCTCCCGCAGGAGCTCGTGGACAACAGCCTGAGGTTCCGGGAGGCCGCCGGCCGGACCGGATTGCGGCCGCAGACGCATCCGGACGACGGGGGACAGGGCCGCGGGGCCCGGCCCGGGAGAAGGCCGAGGACGGGGGCGGGCGGCCCGCCCGCCGGCGGGGAGACGGCGGAACCGGCCGCCCCGGCGGAGCCCGCCGCCGGGCCCGATGCCGGGACGGGCGGGGAGGTCGCGGGCGGCCCGAGGCCCCCGGCCGCGGGGGCGGACGTGTCCAAGGGCACCGACGGAACGGACGGGGGCGATGGCGCCGGCGGGTCTGAAAGGCCCCAAGCCGCCGAGGGGCCGGGCAAGGGCGATGGCGCCGGGGAATCCGCCAAGGCGGCCGATGAGGCCGTCTCCCACATCCAGAGGGTGCTCGAGGTCCTCCAGAAGGAGCCGTGAGAGCCATGGACACCTTCCTCATCCTGGTCGCCACCGCCGCCTTCATCCTCTGCCTGTCGCTGGGGCTGGGGCTCCTCTGGACCGTCGGCGTGACGGTGCTCGCGGTCCTGGCCTACATCGGCCTGCGCTATCCCCGCGGCCGCGCGGACTGGAAGCACCAGCCAGTGGAGAGCCTCTACATGCTCTCGACGCTCCTCACCATGCTCCTCTTCGTCTACGTCATCTACGCGTCCGCCGCGGTGCTCGATTTGCCCTGGGACAGCGGCCTGGCCGTCGGGGTGGCGGCCCTGGCCTTCGCCGTTATGCTCCTCCTGGGCCTCTTCTTCCCCTCCGGCGGAAAGCTGCCGCTGAGAGCCAGGAAATAGGTGAAAGGGGAAAAACGGGCAGCGGGCAGCGGGGAGCAGTGGACAGGCGGGTCCGTTCCGTCGCCGCTGCCCGCTGCCTGCTGCCCCCCCGCTGCCCGCTGCCCGCTCCCCTTCCCCCTCACCGCCGCCTGAAAGCGGCGAACGCCAGCGCCAAGGCGGCGGCCGCGATGGCGAGCACTGCCCAGGCCCCCGGGATGAACCCGCCCGACGACCCGCGCGCAAGCTGGGCCCGGATGGAGCGGTCCTTGTCCATGGTGACCTCGGTCGAGGAGGAGAGGTCCTCCCAGGTCACCCGGAGGGAGTGCGGCGTGGAAACGTCCGAGCTCAGGCCGTCGGTGGAGCGCATCTGGAAGAGCTCGATGGGCGGCACCCTGCCGTCCTCGGCCGTCGCCCCCCGGAAGACCTCGTTCCCCGAACGGTCCTTGACAACGACGGTGGCGCCGGGCACGGGCTTCTTGATGGAGTCGACCACCTCGACGGAGAGCGTCCAGACGGTCGCCACGGCGCCCAGGCCGTTGGGGTTGCCCGCCGGGTCGGTGTACCGGTTCGCCTCCAGCACCGGTGCGCCGCCCTTCGAGAAGATGCCCCACTCCCGGTTGGCGGCGATGGTGTTCTTCTCGATCCGGCAGGAGGAGGAGGTGCTGTTTATGCCCACGCCGTTGGAGGTGATGCTGTTTGAGGCTATCCGGGGCGAGGAAGTGAGTATGGAGATCCCGGCCTGGCCGCTCCCGGTGATGGTGTTGCCGCTTATTGCCGCGTCCGAGCCTTCCGAGCAGTCGATGCCCACGAGCCCGCTCCCGGAGAGGGTGTTGCCGGTTATCTCCGGCTTGGACCGGAAGAGCCCGATGCCCCTCCAGTTGCCCGAAAGGCGGTTGTCCCGGATGACCGGGGTCGCCGACAGGACGGTGATGCCGTCCCGCTCGTTGTCCCGGATGGTGTTCCCGGTCAGCTGGGGCCGCGCGCCATTCTCGACGCGGATGCCGGCCTTGCAGCGGTCGATGGTGCAGCCGCTCACCGCGGGGGAGCTCCCGTTGATGACCAGGGCGAACCACTGGTGGTCGAAGAGGCGGCAGTTCAGGATGGAGACGTCGGAGGAGGTGATCTGGACTCCCCCCAGGTCGAACATACCCCGCGTGCCGGATATCTCGCTGTCGCGCAGTTCCATTGAGCCCTCCACCCGGAACCAGTAATGCGCCCTCGGGGGTCCGAAGGTGATGTTGGCCCGGTGCGCGACGAGCCTCCCGCCAGGCTTGATGAGGAGCTCGAACTCACCGTCTTTCGAGCAGTTCATGACGAGGGTCGAATTGCTCATCCGCAGCTCCCCGCCGCTCTCTATCCGGACATTGGCCCGGATGTCCTTCACGGTCCGGTCGAGGGTGACGGCGGAGGTGATGACCCAGTCGGGCTCGGGCGGGGAGGCGGCCGTGCCCGGCGCCGGGAGCGCGGCCAGCGCAAGGCAGGAAACCAGCAGGAGGGCGGGCGCGCCCCGGCGAAGAATCGACCGTCCCTCTCCCATGCTGAGTCCATCGCCCGGGCGGATATATATGGATTGTGATTATGTTCGAGGAGAAAGGCGCAAGGCGCAAGGCGCAAGGCGCAAGGGACAAGGGAACGGGGATGGATGGCGGGTTTCGGGAGAGGACGGAGGAGGAGGAGCCCTCCCACTTCGCACCTTGGCCCTTGCGCCTTGACCCGTGCGCCCCCGGACGAGCTTCGCTCGTCTGCGGTTTGCTCGCCTG
>Ga0194113_10001087_pt1 | contig 37182 bp, 32 predicted proteins | sample TA2MahC200mmetaG_FD_146193 | JGI IMG/M metagenome (GOLD analysis project Ga0194113, IMG submission 146193) | Freshwater microbial communities from Lake Tanganyika, Tanzania - TA2015017 Mahale Deep Cast 200m | ecosystem: Environmental > Aquatic > Freshwater > Lake | place: Tanzania: Lake... | reverse complement strand
TTGAGTATTTCAATACAACCATGGCGAAACCTTTTAAATGGACTTACACAGGATATCCACTCAAGGCATAAAAGGGGGTTAAGAACTTCTGCCGACGTGTACTAGTATTCCAGCCACCAAGGGTGGTTGGTCTCCTTCTTAACCCTGTAGACCCCATGATGTTACGCCTCAAAACTGCGGTTGCTTTTTAAAAGCGTATAAGCTTACGGTTGTATGGGACGAAAATGAGGTACTCAGGTTGGCGAGAAGGCTCAGAAGCCTATCTTGATTTTTCCCCAATTAATAAATTTTCTCTTTAGTTCATTTACGGCTACACCTTTGCCCACGATCAGCTTGCCATTTTTAACTGTCACTTTAACTGCGCCCTCATTAAGTCGAGCCGTCGTGAGGTTCAATGGACTAAATTTTCCAGACGGTACTTTGTCTTTTACTTTTGCAAGAATGGTTACGACTGCGCCTTTACCATTGACCGTATTGACAGAAGCTAAGGAAATGAGAAGTTTACCTGGTGACACTACGTTGGATGCCTTCAGAAAGTTTTTAGTTAAATCCGTGCTTTTGACCTGGCCAATCATTATGATTTCGGCATCATATTCGACCGTCAATTCAATAGAAAAAAGCCCTTTGACTTCTCCTACATTGATAGGAATCTCGATTATTTCATTTGCATCCGCCGTTATTTCGGGAATAGATACTTCCACAGCATGAGCAGCGAATGTTGAAACGGCGAACATGAACCCGATAATTATCAACTTTATATTTAACCTTGTTCTCATCTTTAAATAAATTCCTTTTTGTTTCTTTTGACCAAAAGAATAGACTTCCGAAGTCTCCGAGGCTTCGGAAGTCTATGTTACCAAATCGTTACTTCAGCAATTCCCTGGTCTTCATGCAAATCGAAATTTGCGCCAATGCCTCCAAGAGCAGCGAGTGGATATAGATTCTTCGAAATTTGGGAAGCAATTTGACTCCCCTGTCGGTTTTTCGAAATGCCGGCGATTAAGGCGTAGAAAGACGCAATCCGCTGAAGTTCTGGTACTAAAGTCGGCGGATGGATGAATAAGTATCCGGTGCTTTCTGGATTCAAATATAAGTGATAATCCATTGGGTTTAATGGTTTTTGCTGACTCGCGGCAGTGTCGATAATCTTTTGAATAATTGAAATCGTTGTGCCTATCACTAAATATCCATCAATAATGGTATATCCGCCTTTAACGGAAAACATGAATCCCAGGGGCAACTCAGCTAAATTTATGTTCACCCCGTTGTAAACCTCACGACCCGTGAATTTTAAGTTTTTTCCGCTTATGCGAATTGAATTTCCGAGTTCAAGCAAACTCTCTTCTACTGCGGGGACATTGGTTATGGGAATGAGAAACGCCATCGCCGGAACTAACCTTACCTCATCATTGGAAGAACTTAGCATAATAAAGTTAATCCTTTTCCCTAAATATTTTTCCAACTCCGTTCTTGAATCTCTATACATCAGTTCAACTCCGAAAAACTTGTGACATATATCCCATAAAGCCACCAGCTCAATTCCTTCGGCTGAAAATAATAAAGCGGAATCGGCTGGCGTCATGGATAATATCTGACGGCTCGCGGGCTGCGGCGGGTCATAAAATTCCCCTACCTTTTTCAAAGGGGGGTTAATATTCGATACCACAAAATGATGTTCCGAGACGACTTTTCCATCGCCATATTTATTGTTGAAATACCAGATTTTTACGCCTTTGAAAATATCTTTTAAGTTGAGTAGCTTGCGTATCGAAACCTTGAATACCGTACCGAAAGGTAGATTTTCAGGCCTGCCCTCGAACCACGTGAAGGGATATCTTGACAGGTCGAAATAGAAAGAACTACTATTGCTTTTGTCTTGCCGCTGTAGAAGTCCGCCATAATCCTGTTTAACAAAACCTGTTTTCCGTTTTTTATAGATGTCGATAGCATCCTGGATTAAAGTCTTATCATTGCTCAACAAGCCGATTTTGCCGATGAAGGCATAAGTAAATTCTTCCGGAAACCCAACCACGGTTATCGTTTCAATGTCCTGATATCGTTCTTTGACCATCTTATATCTGCTATCAATAACATCTTGCGCCTCTGTAGCGCTGACTTGCATCTTACCCGATGCCCCAACCTGACTGATGAGCAAAAACGCGAACGGGTTTCGATTATAGACACTTAAAATTGCTTCCTTGTCCGCAAAATCTTTCAGCACATTACGGTCTAATCTACCTCGCATTTCATATTCCCATAATGCCTTCTGATATCTAAGCTGACGCCAGGTTGGATTTGACTTAATAGTCTGTAAAATCGGCAAGGTCTTTAATTTGACGCCAAACTCAGTATCTTCAATTGCCGAGATTATGTCATTCAAATTCTTTACCGAGATGTATCCCAACGGTGATTCCGGAAGTATAGAGACCAAATCCACTTTAGGCGTGGAAAGATATCTTATGGTAAACCAGGCTGTTAGAATTATAATTAAAGCGCACGACAACAAAAGAATAATTTTCCCGCGTTTAGATATTTTCATTCTGAGACTGTTCCTCAATCTTAACTATTGATTCTTAAATTTTTCCGACCGAATAATATTCTAACATATCAGGTGTGAAACATCAATCTTAATATAAAAAGATTGTTGCAACGTTGTAACTTGTGTGTTATTATATTGTAACCAAACTTTTCTTTTAGAAAGAAAAGTTTAATCAAAAGAAACACCAGGGAAAAAAGGACTTTTATGGAAAGAGATGTTGAACGAAAAATAGTTGCCATATTAAATATTTTGAAGGATTCTAAAGAGCCGCTCGGCGCTCGTATCATTTCCAACAAATTGAAAAAGCAGGGGATTGAACTAACAGAAAGAGCAGTTCGCTATCATCTTCTTATGATGGATGAAAAAAATCTCACGGAACGCATTGGTAGAAAGGGTAGAATTATAACTCCCAAGGGAATAAAAGAGACAAATGACGCTTTGGCCTCGGATAAAGTCGGTATGGTTATCAATAAAGTTGATACCTTATCCTATCGAACTACTTTTGATATTGAAACTAAAAGAGGAGATATTGTCCTGAATCTCTCTTTTATCCCCAAAGAACAGTTTGCTAAAGCCTTGGAAGTAACGAAAGAAGTTTTCACGGCTAATCTTTGTGTCACTGATTTGGTCGCTAAAGCTGAAGAGGGGGAATATTTAAGTGGAATAATAGTTCCTCAAGGAAAGGTCGCATTTGGGACTGTTTGTGCCGTGACAATCAACGGCATTCTGCTTCATCATCGCATCCCGGTGTATTCCAAATTTGGCGGGATTTTGCAGGTCGATGACTCTGACCCACTGCGTTTTACCGAAATCATCAGTTATGAGGGCACATCCTTAGACCCTGCGGAGATCTTCATCAAGAGTAGAATGACCGATGTTTTAGGCGCTACGCGTGAGGAACAGGGGAAAATTCTGGCTGGCTTCAGAGAAATTCCGGCAGTATGTTTGGGCAAGGTGCAGAGGATTTTAGCTCAACTTGAGAAAATTGGCATAGGCGGGGTTATCGCTCTTGGCAAACCCAGTCAGCCCGTTCTTGAAATTCCAGTAAGCACTGGATGCGTAGGAATGGTAGTGCTTGGCGGTTTAAATCCAATCGCCGCGTTGGAGGAAGCGAACATAGAGACGGAAAATATGGCCATGTCCATTATGATGGAATACTCTGAACTTGTAAGACTTCCTTAACAGAAAACTTTAGACTTCCGAAGTCTCCGAGACTTCGGAAGTCTGTAAAAGGGAGTAAAAAATTATGCAAAAACTTAATGTTGCTGTCATTGGCGCGGGAGGACACGCCCAGGGGCACTTCGCTATGATTAAAAACGAACCAGAGATGCGACTCGTCGCCGTAGCGGAAATTAACCCCGAAAGACTTTTCAGGGCGAAGGAACAACATCAACCCGAGTTTACATTCACAGACTACCGGGAGATGTTGGACAAGTGCGATTTAGATATCGTCTATGTAGAAACTATGCCCGGGCATCTGCTACCTATCGTTTTGGATTGTTTAGCGCGAAATATACATACTTCCATTGAGAAGTCGCCGGGGATGAATTCAGCAGAGACAGAGCAACTGCTTTCAGCGGCGAAAAAGTGCCAGGGTAAAGCTATGGTTTCCTTTGATAGACGCTACAAACCGGAGGTTTTGGCGGTAAGAAAGCTCGTTTTTGAACGGGGAGGCGCGGTACATTGTTCGGCAACCTACAATAAACCTCTTTCCAGATTAATGCTGCCTGAATGGGAAAAAATAGCTCCAACGCCGATTATCTGTGATGCCATTCATCATGTTGACTTATTGCGTTGGCTGGCAGGTTCAGCCGAGGAGAAATCCGCTGATGTGGTCGAAGTTTACGCTGAAGCCTGGTCGGGAGATAGATTAGGAACGCCACGCTATAACGCCGTCATTAAATTTGAGAACGGCTGCTGTGGCGTAATGATGAGCCATTACGGGGTGGGATTTCGCATTCAACGCGCTGAAGTACACGCGGAAGATTTTTCTGCTTATCTTGATTTGACTGGGGCGCCCAAATGTGAATTGTATGACAAGGAGAAAGCGTATGCAAAATCGCTCGATTTGGACGCTGTCGGCGGACCAGGATTCAATGAAACGCGTCATTTTATCGAATGTATCAAAGAGGATAAAACGCCGTGGAGTAATCTGGAGGATGCGCTAAAAACGATGAAACTTTGTGAGGCGATTGAAAGAGGACACAAAGGAAAACTGATAGACGGATAAAACTCCTGAGACTCATGTCAAAAATAAATGTTGGAAGCCCGAACTTGTTCGGGGCTCCCCCTTTTTTCAAAGGGGGGCAGGGGGGATTTCCTCAACAAGTTGAGGCGTCCAAACGACAAGGAAAGGGGAAGCAACAATGACTCATAGAGAAAGAATATTGACCGTGCTTTCCAGAAAACCGGCGGATAGAGTTCCCATAGACTTAGCTGGATTCAACAGGGAAGCATATAGATTGTTTGTGGAAAAAACGGGCTCAAACAACCCTTGGGGGTACTTTGGGATAGAAACAGATTGGCGCGGTGTTGGTTTCGCTGCCTCCAAAGATAAAATCGACCACCGGCCATTTCACCAAAACCTGCCAGAAAATGCTTCGATTAATGAGTGGGGCACTGGTTTCATTCAAGGTTCAAATACGGCTTATGACATCTTCGTTCCACCGTTGACTTATGCGCAATCAGTCAAAGAGATTCTGGACTATCCTCTGTATGATGTCACGCCTGCATACCGCCATGAACACCTGGAAGGTGCGGTAAAAAGTATACACGATGCCGGATATGCGGCATTTGCCGGAATGGCTTGTACTATTTTCGAAGTCGCCTGGCAGATTCGCGGGTTCAATGAACTTTTGACTGACTTTTATAATCGTCCGGATATGGCTGAAAGCTTGCTTGATAGGCTTACAAAAATGCGCTGTTTTATGGCAAAAAGATATGCTGAAGCAGGTGTGGACATCTTAGGGCTTGGCGACGATGTGGGCATGGAACATAAACTCATGATGGCACCGCAGACCTGGTATAAATGGCTTGGTTCAAGATTAGCGAAAGTGATTCAAGCTGCCAGAGATGTGAACCCGAATATCATCATTCACTATCACAGCGATGGTTACGTTGAACCCATAATCCCCAGGTTGATAGAGATAGGACTGAATGTTCTGAATCCAGTACAGCCTGAGTGTATGAACCCTGCGCGCTTGAAACAGCTTTATGGAGATAGACTCGCCTTTTGGGGAACCATGGGTATCCAACATACGATGCCGTTTGGAACTCCCGATGAAGTAAGACAAGAAGTCAAAGAGAGGATTGAAACTGTAGGGAAAGGCGGCGGATTAGTAATTGCCCCCACTCATGTCTTAGCCCCTGAAGTGCCGATAGAAAACATTGCCGCCTTTGTTGAAGCTGCGAAAGAATATGGAGGATGGAAAAATTAGATAACTTTCCTGAAGTTTTGTAAAGTTTTCATTTGGACGCCCGACCTTGTTCGGGCAATTTTCCCAACAAGTTGGGGTATCCAGAATACCATAAATTTGAAAGGAGTTAATCATGTCAAAAATCAAAACATTGATTTTAACAGGAGCTAATAACCACGATTGGAAAAGGTCTACGCCATTTTGCCAGGACCTGTTGGAAAAGAGTGGCAAGTTTTCAGTTACCGTAGCCGAAAATCCTTCGGCGGTACTGGAAAATGCCGAAGAATTGAAGGATTATCAGTTGTTCTTCTCGGATTACAACGGCCCAGCATGGAGTGAGGCGGCCAAAACTAATTTTGAAGCCGCTGTCCGAAATGGAGTTGGCTTGGTGATTCTACATGCCGCTGACAATGCGTTTCCGGGATGGGTTGAATACGAAAAAATGGTCGGTCTTTTGTGGCGTCAGGGAACGGGACATGGTAGGTTCCACCAATTCAAAGTTGAAATTGTGGACCACGAGCATCCTATTACTAAAGGTATCCTTGATTTTAATCAGTGGGATGAACTCTACCATAATCTGATTCATCAGCACGATGTGCCATACAAAGTCCTGGCGCAGGCGTATTCCGCCCCGGATACTGGTGGAACCGGTAAATATGAACCGATGATGGTAGTAACCCAGTATGGGCAGGGACGCATATACCATCATGTGTTGGGACACATCGGCGGCGGTCAGGCAGAAATGCAAGCCTTTGAACCCAAGGAGTTCCAGGAGACGCTGGTGCGCGGATGCGAATGGGCAGCTACAGGAAAGGTATCGAAGGAATAGAGGTTCCCATACGCATCAAGTTAAGACCACCTTCACAGCTCACCCCTTTCCTCGGGAGGAGAACTAGTCGTCTATTTTTTAAATTCGCATAGGGTTGGCGGAAATTGCCGTAGCGTCATCCCTCAGTGGTGACAACTGGCGGCACAGAGGCACGCCCCCCCATCCCCCTTAATAAAGGGGGCAGGGGGGTTGTGGTTGTGATGATTGCATAAGAAACCCTATACGGAATTAAGAAACGAACCACTAGTGGAAGGTGCTTAAGTTGACGCGTATGGGGCAATGCCCTCCTACGATTGGTTCTCAGAAAACTCACACCAAACGTTTTAATGATGCAAACCGCTAACAGCGACCATCTTTACTGGTTGCCACGCGTACCACCACCGGTGCCACCTCGTCCTCCCTGGTCGGTTGGTCCACGCCGATTTCCAAAGAAAGAGCCAACACCATCACTATTGATGACGCCAGAGACAGTCAACTGAGCTTCCTGCTTCACGGTCAAAAGTTCAATTAGTTCATTTTCTAATTTTTCTACGTTTGCCTTGTGCTCTTTCCGTTTAGCTTTGACTTCCGCAAGTTTGGCTTCAATCTGTGCGTCGTCTTTTGCCTCAATCGCTTTTCGCAAAGCGTCAAGCAAATTTCGCGTTTCACGACTTTGGTCGAGGCGCGTTTGCAGTAGACCTTCTATTTGCGGTTTCAAAACGGCAGCTTCTTCCGCAGATGGATTCAAGGCCTTCATGATTTGTTCTACCCTCTGCTTCATCATCTCTGCAGGGTTCATTGGGGGACGTTGCTGCTGTTGACCTTCAGGACGTTGACGTCTTTCGCTTTGTTGCGCTGAGATGACATACGCAGTCGTCAGCACCAAACCGACAACGAGCACAATGGCTATCAAGCGGTTCATAAAGTAACCGCGGAGTGAATTGAACATGATTTTCACCTCCTAGTCTTGTGAATGATTACTCTATACTTCCGAAGTCTCGAAGACTTCGGAAGCCTAAACGGATTTTTATATTAAAAAAGCTACTTTTGCCTGGTATAATAACCTAATGCTTTGTTACTTTTGGTTTGACGGATGTAGCCGAACTTGCCAACCAAAAAGAAAAGAATAGGAATTTATTTCTTAGTTCGGGCTTGCCATCGGCCCGAATTCTGGCGAATTCGGCGACACGTCATTTCAAGTGTAACAGTGTACTAATAGGTTATACCATCTTTCAAATAGGGTAATAACATCTTCTTTAACATATTTCTTCCGTAAGATAAATGCGCTTTAACAGTACCAACTCGGCAGCCTAAAATCTCCGCAATACTATTCAAATCTAAACCCTCATAGTACCGTAAGATAAATGCGCTTTTCTGACGAGGCGGCAATATGTCTATCGCCTTTGCGATTTCACTTTCTAATTCTTTTGCCTCCACTAATTTGCTGGGGGAAGCGAAGGCAACATGGCTAAAAATGTATTTTTGGGAGTACATATCTTCAGCAAAAGTAATGGTCTTTAAACAAACTTTTTTATGACGAGTGTAATCTATGCAGAGATTTTGAGCAATACGATAAAGCCAGGTGTAGAAACTCGATTGCTGTTTAAAATCTCCCAAAGATTTAAACGCACGAAGAAAAATTTCCTGAGAAAGGTCAAGAGCATCATCAACATTATGAGTGAAACGATAGGCTAACTTGTATATTTTGTTTTGGTATATTCTCACCAACTCATCAAAAGCTGTTTTTTCACCTTGCTGAAATCTTTCTACTAAAAATTTATCCTTATCTTGCATATCATAAACACCTCATAGAAACCGAGTTTTTGCCAAAAACTCGGTTTCTGATTAAAACTACAATGCTTTGATGATAACCAACGTCATATCATCAAAGCGGCTGGCATCACCTATAAAAGAGTCTACCTGATTGCGAATTTCATCCAACAATTCGGACGCGCTATGGTCTCGATACGCTACTTCGTAGCTACTCGACCTAAAGGATGAGCGTCTTTTTATGATTGATTGTAACTTCTCGTCCCCGAAAAACTCGTCGCTACTATTCATCGCTTCCGTTACCCCGTCAGTGTATAATACCACAAGGTCGCCTTTTCCAAGTTGAATTGCGCCGTCAGTGTATTTTTGAGAAGAAAACATCCCGAGTGGTATTCCTCCTGCTTCGAGAAATTCGAATTCTGCTTTATCCTTGCGCAAAACTATCGGAGGATTATGACCGGCGTTGCAATAAGTTACGGTCTTAGCTTTTGTATCTAATACGCCGTAAAACAGGGTTACAAAATTGTTCGAGGAAGTCTCTTGCCAGATAGAATCATTCACTCTGGTTATTACTTCTGAAGCGCAGTAACCATTATTTGTCCAGGCTCTTACAGCAGCTCTGACGCTTGTCATCAACAACGCGGCAGGCATGCCTTTACCTGAAACATCTCCAACGACTACTCCTACCCTATCAGCAGTAATAGGGATAAAGTCATAAAAGTCACCGCTTACCGTAAGCCCGCTTCGGGCGTCGGTGAGCCTTGCGAACACTGTTACTGGGTATATTCAAAGCAGCAATCTCAAAACCCTCCAGGTCCGCTGGTATCTGCGGCAGCAAATTCGCTTGAATCTCCCGAGCCAACATCAACTCGTTCTCCAATTTTTGTCGTTCTTTCAAACCATTGACCATCTGATTAAAAGTTGTCGTTAAAAACCCAATCTCATCTCTAACTTCCCTCCCAAATACTACCTTAAAATTCCTCCGCTTATGAGGTGTTTCGTTTTTATTAGACACATATTAGAAATAAATGTTCGGATTTTTTACCTTGACATTTATTTTTTTCCTCGGCATGTTGTGCTATCACTAAATGCGTGAGAATTATGAGCCAAAAGGTGTGGCACTGGCAGCTAGCTGCCAGTGCCAGGTTTCAGACGGGAAATCCAGTCACCATTAGGATTCTCTGTACACTTTTGAGCAAAAAAATCCCCCGCTGAGGTAATTGTAGCTGTTTACCATTAGCGGGGGATGCAGGTAGCTCACTGTTGCGGAAGTGCGTCTATTTAGTGGGTACATAACGGATTATCAAGCCCCATTCGCCAACGGCCCAACAATATTCTTTGCAGGCTGAAATGCTGAATAGATTTGTCGATGTGCCGGTATTTTCACGCTTCCATGTTTTGCCGCCATCTATTGTATGGACAACGGTTCCGAAATCTCCGCATGCCCATCCAACATTTTTATCCAGAAACACGACACTACGCAAAGAATCTTCCGTATCGCTTTTTTGCTGTTCCCATGTTTTCCCGCCATCAACTGTGTGCAGGATAGTTCCCTCATTTCCGACAACCCAGCCTTCTTTGTCACTGACAAAATGCGCTGATTTTAAATCATTTGGGGTATCCACTTGTGGTTCTTCCCAATTCTGCCCTCCATCAGTGGTGTGCATAATTTTCCCAAAAGAACCAACCATCCAGCCGATTTCAGGAGTAACAAAGTATAGACCATCCAGATAGCTCCGAGTTTCACCAGTTCGGGCGCGTTGTCCACTCATAATTTGGTTCCACGTTGCACCGCCATCAGTAGTTTTTACCACTGTATCACTTTCACCCACCGCGTAGCCTACCTTCTCATCAACCATCTGAATATCTGCCAACGCGCTTCTCGCATCAACTCTCTGTTCTACCCATGTTTTTCCACCATCTTCAGTTTTATAGACCGCGGTTCCTCCACCTCCACCGAAGCCGGGAGGAGCGAAACCAGGAGGCGGCCCGCCTTCACCAAAACCAGGTGGCGGTCCACCTTCACCAGGGCCAGGTCTTGTCCCATCACCGGGTGGTCCGGGCCTTTCGCCGGTAGAACCACGTCCAGGTTCTGCCTGACCGGGACCACGGTTAGAACTTACTCTACCAAAACCGCGACTCGTCCCTGTTCCAGCGATGACACCAGATTTGGCATCGCGAAAGTATACACTCCACAACGTTGGTGGACTTTCAGCGCCGGTAGTCTGTATTTCCCATGTTTCGCCGCCGTCGTTGGTATGCAAAATCAAATTACCACCGACAGCCCAGCCGTTCTTTTCATCAACTAAGACTATATCCTTCAAATCACCTTCCACTCCATCATTACGGATAAAATCATCATCCCTGGCGATTTGCCATTTACCTGAAGTGATGGCCACTTCAGCCACAGCCCAAATCATGGTGTTGCTCAAAAGCAAGCCTGCAATGATGATAAATAGGAATTTTTCTTTTCGTTTAATTTTTGACTTCATTGAATAAACCTCCTTAGTATACGACTTTTTCAGTTATCGCTTTCTTATGGTCAAGATTGCCGTTGAAATGTAACTGGCAAGGTAGCAAAACGGCAAGGAGGCAAGACGGTTAAATAAAATTTGCCCTCTTGCCGTCTTTCCATTTAGCCGTTTAGTCTTTTCCCCCTTTACCCGAAAGTTCCTCCTAAGTGAAAAACTCGTATTAGTATAAAGAATTTTCTTGCGAAATTAACCAATGGATATTTTGTTATTAGACACATCTTATAAACAAATGTTCGGCTTCTTTAAACAAAAACCCCAAAATCCTCCACTTTGAAGCGTGAGGATAAATTGGGGTTTTTCGTAACTATTTTTAGGGGGCTTATGGATATAGCTTTTCGAGCGCCCGTTTCACTATTGTACTACCCGTACCCACTGCTATTAAGCCATTTCCATCAATGTCTGCTATATTATACAAATCCACGTTACTCCCTGAACCTTCACGTTCCCAGACTATACCTCCATCGTTCGTATGGAGGACAATGCCGTTTTGGCCGACAATCCAGCCCTCTGTCCTGTTTACAAAACGCACCGCGTAAAGATTCTCACTCACACTACTGTTCTGTGATGACCAATCTAAACCGCTGTTGTTGGTATGCAAGATGATACCATTTTTCCCGACAACCCAGCCTTCATTAGAGTTCACGAAGCACACACCTTCCAAATCATATCCAGTATTGCTAGATTGAAGCAACCACGTATTTCCACTGTCATTGGTATACATAATCACTCCCAACAAACCAACAGCCCAGCCATAATGTTTATCTACCAGACAGATAGGATTAAAGGTCGCGGAATGTTTGCTATCTTGAGCTGTCCACACCGGACCGCCGTCAATGTTATGCAGAATTGCCCCTCCTTTACCAACCGCCCAACCTTCGCTGGCAAAAGGAAATTGCACTGATTGCAATTCGTAATCCACCTTTGTGGGATTCATATCTGCATCGTAAATGGTCATCATCGGTTTTGAGCCTTTGTCTTGAATGTGCCATGTTTCTCCGCCGTTACTGGTATATAAGATAGTTGCAGCCTCAGCCATAATCCATCCCATCTCCGGTGAGATAAAATGTACGCCAACGAATGCAATGTCTATGGGACTATCCTGCTTTTCCCAGGTATTGCCACCATCAACCGTGTGAAGAATGGTCCCAAAATCTCCCACTATCCAGCCTTCAGAAGCGCTGACGAGACAAAGACTTATTTCTTTTTGTGGAAAGAAAAAGTTGGAAGAAAAGTTGGGTTACGACTTTGGTATACGAATCTCCTCCACAAGCCTTAGTGGAGGTGTTAAATCTTCTGTTACTTCCATAACCTGGATAGTAACTTTATCGGGAGTAATGTCTATGAGACAATAATTATAGATTTCTTCCTGCTTCACTAAGAGCACATTGAACCCTTCGTTATGGTAGCCTTGAAGAAATTTTCCCAATTTATATTCATCACTACAAGCACGCGTTGGAGCGCCTCCACTCCCACTTACGATAACATGGATTTCACGTTCGGTCGAATGTTCATTTAGGGAGTATCGGAGAAGGCTATGTTCATAAAGATGTTCATGCCCACATAACACGAGTTGGACTCCCTGTTTATGAAACAAATTGAGGAGTTGTTGACGCTTCTCCTTGAGATTCCTTCCATACGAGGGTTTGTCCCAATCCGAATGATGCATTCCGAAAGAGATAGGAGGATGGTGCATGATAACAATCTTGAAAAATTGGTTTCGGGATGCTAATTCCCTTTCTAACCACGCTGGCTGTTCTGAACCTTCCTCAGACACAAACCACTTCTCAAATAGCGCATCCTGGTCGTCATCGTCAATGAACTGGTCCTGGTCGATGATAAAATTAGAATCGACTACAAAAAGAACAGCATTTAGGAAATCCAAAACGTAGAATCTCGGATAGCCAAAGATGGCTTCATAGTTTGAAAGTCCGTAAGTCAAATCGTTCGCTCTCTCGTGATTGCCGATAATCGGCAAAAAAGGGAAATCTAACAGCAACGGTCGCTCTATTTTGTTTTCTCTGAGAAATATTTCCCAGTGCGAAGGGCGTCGGCCGTCAGCAATCATATCACCCACACTGAGGATGAAATCTATCTTTGAGCGTTTAGCCTCGGCGTATATGGCATCCCGCGCCATTCGGCGTTCCTTAGTACCATAATCCGGCGTGCGGCGGAAATAATTAACCCCGCCAACAAAGCCATTGCCAAACCAATAGATTTCATAAAAGGGGAAAAACAGCATCTTCCAGGTAAGCCAGTTGTCTCTCCGGAGGAATTTCTGCTCAATTTGCCAGCCGGGTTGGATGTCTCCCCAAACGATAAACTCTGGATTCTTATTTATCGCCTCATTAGTTAGCAGCTTGGGCACACGATAGAACTCGTTAGAGTATTTTTCAGCGACCAGGCCCTTTCGCGCACAGTCCATATTAATAACGATGAATCCCAAAACCAGTAATAGAGTAAAATCTCGTTGGATGAACCTAAATTTTGTATGAGTATGAGTCATCATAACTATTGGTCAAATTTTTAAAAACCTGTGAATCAATTCACAGGTTGAGATGCTTCACTTCGCTCAAGATGACAATACTAAAGTCGTCTCTTTTTAAGAGTGTGATACTCGTAGTAACGACTTCAGTTGTTTACCCGCTTGCAGTAACGAATGAATTCGTTACTACAAAAGTACAAGTTTATTTTTGAAAACTACCTAAAACTCCCCGCTGACACCTAAAACTGGTAGAATAGGAAGGAGATGTTCCTCTTTGCGTTCATAGCACAAAATATTGCCAGAGGCGTCTGTGATTTTAGTAAACGAATATTCGTGAACATTCTTGCGATTGTAAAGATTCAAAACCTGAAGATACCAATGCAACTTCCAGTGCCTGAAATTATGGTTTCTCGTTAACCGGAGGTCGAGGCTGTGATATGCTGGAAGACGTTCAGCATTTATTTGCCCAAACGTCTCTTGCCAAACTTCGCCATCTGGCAAAGAGATTTGCTCATACTGTACTTCTGTATAGGGATTGCCGCTATGGAAACGCCAACTTAAATGCACGTTCAAATTTTCTGAGAAGGCATATCCTAAATTGAGCGCAAGTGCATGCCGCTGGTCAAAATCCCGAAAGAATTCTTCTCCCCTCTTGGGAGGGGCCGGGGGTGGGTTACCAACTTTTTCTTTTGCGACGCTGTACGCATATCCTGCGCTCCACGAAACATGAGGTGAGATAAATTGATTCACAAACAGTTCAAAACCTCTGGCCGTACCAGATTCTGGATTCGTGATGATTTGGTTCTTTCTGCCATAATCCCGAATCTGTCCAACCAGATTATCAAGGGTTTTGTAATACGCCTCGGCTTTGATGAGTAAATTTTGCTTTGGTGATAATTCACAACCCAAGATATAATGAGTTGCTCTCTCCGCTTTTCCAAATTCTGTGATGCCATCCTCTACTGGTAAATTCAGAATTTCGACGGGTTGATGATACCAGCCCCAGGCTCCGCGAAGAAGAAAATTTGGCTTTAGTTTGAGGGCGACGGACGCTCTCGGACTAAACTCAAAGCGCTGGTTATAATGCTGGTAAATATACCTCAGTCCGAAATTCGCCGCTAACGGCGATGCGATTTGCCATTCATCCTGAAGATATCCTCTCGTATCCCAACCGCTTGGATTCACATCGACATCAACTGTTTCCTCCTGGTAACGATAATCAGCAGTCGCCCATTGCCATTTTATGCCTGCTTTCAATGTATGTGAAGATAGAGGCTTGTAGTTTAATTCTCCTTTCCCACCTAAGTAGGTGAAATCTCGGTCGTCGATACCATCAATTCCATCGCGTTTTTCCTGTCCTGCGTCTCCCACAAAAAGGTATAAATCGGAAAACGTTTTCTCGCCGAATAAGTGACGCCATCGCCCCCACAGAATACCGTTGCGGTATTCCGATTCAAGGTCATCCTCATCACCTATTCTATCAATCTTATTGGAATCTAAGGCGTACAGAATATCGACGGAAAGTTTATCCTTGCTGGTTAAATCATGAGTAACTTTGGTATACAGGTCAGCATACCGCGGCTCAAATTTTTCTTCAGTTTCAATCAGAGACATAAGCAAGTCGATATACCCGCGTCGAGCCGATAACAGCCATACACCGTTCGCTTCGCTCGCGGGCAAGCCCTTTGGAAGCGGACCCTCAAGCAGGAGATGTGTATTCACAAGGTCGATTCCCAAATTTCCTCTGAATCCCTCGCGACTTCCCTTTTTAGCGAATATGTCAAAAACGCCCGCCATTTTATCGCCATATTCTGCTGGAAAGCCTCCCATCAATAACTCCGCGCGTTGAACAATGCCCAAATCAATTGTCGAAACCGCGCCGCCGAAGTCCTGAAGATGATAAGGTTCGTACAATTCCATGCCGTCTAAACGCACGATAGTCTCATCTTTCTCGCCTCCGCGCACCGCAAATCGAGCGCTAAAGTCATTTGCCACGACCCCAGGAAACACGTGAGCCGCGCGGTAAACGTCATTATCTATCAGCGGAAAATTGTCTATTTCCGCTTTCGATAGCGAGTTTGGCAATAGTAAACTATCCGAGATGGTGAATCTACCAGGCGTTACGCGGATTTCTTCTAATTGAATTATTTCCTCTTCTTCTGATTCTGCCGTAGCACATAGAATCAGAAAAAGGGACATCATGAAGATAGTAAATATCAAATTGGATAATACTTTTATATTCAATTTCCTTCTAACTATGAATTTGATTCTTTATCTTTTTCATAACCGCAGAGAGCGCAGAGGAGGCGCTGAGGACACAGAGGTAATTGGTGAGTGGTGAGTGGTGAGTGGTGAGTGATAAGCGACGTCACTCACCACTCACCAGTAACCAATCACCAGTAACCACTCAGCGTTCTCTGTGTCCCCCTTAATAAAGGGGGTTGTTCCTCAGTGTCCTCTGCGGTTTCAAAAGTATAAAACCAGTTTCATAATTACTTAAGTGAAATTCAACCCTTATACACCTAATATTATTTAGACTTCGTGTTAATTAAATAGTTTATGACTTCCGCATTTTTTCGTCAGTGCATTTTCCATCTTGGTTCATATTAAGAACTCGTGCAAAAAAACCGAATTTCTCCCGATAACGAAGATCTTTTTTTATGAACCAAGGGTATTTTCTTTCCTTATTATGATAGTCCCTCCGAAATATAGGGCAGAGCCATTCTGCGAATGGCTCTGCCGTTCCCCAAGGAGGCAAAATGGCCTCTTTTTGGTATTCTAACTTTTACAATCGAAAAACAATTATTTTTTAGGAAAACCTGACTCCAATGCCAACACCGCATACACTGTCACAAGAATCGGATTATCTTCCATCCATTGCGCTTCTTCGTTTTGCCAATATCCTTCCGCTTTTTGCAGTTCGATAAGTTTTTGGGATAGTTCTTTATACCAGTTGTGTTTTTGCCCTTTAGCATCGGTGATTACAGGTTCACCATAAGCCTTTAGGGCTTTTGCCATCGTGTGATAGTTGTAATATAATCCTTTCTTGCCAGCAGGTGGATTCTCCTCAACGGTGTAATTACGCTTAATCCAGTCAACGGCAGCTTGTACGCGCTTGTCGTTTTTGTCAACCCCGACACCCGTAACGCCCGACCAATACGCATCTCATCCTGTAGCGCAAATCCTAAACAGTCGCGCGTGGTTTCCAACTCAACGCTATCCTTCGTTGAACTTAGAAAAGCGGAACTACCCGGCACTCCCTCAATGTGAAGATTGGTAAGGTCAACAAAAGGGCGCGTTGATTTGTCATCAGAGAGGCTACGGGCATACCAACCATCTTCACCATCACGCAGGAAGTCGGTGCGCAGAAGCAAGGCCTGTTTAATCGGGCCTGTATCTATTGCGGTCGTTACATCAATATAGGCGGATACAGTCGTCCAGTCGCGGTTACTGGCTTCTTCATCAAGACGATTATTATGAATATCTGTAACACAGCCAGGGATATACCAGTAACTCATTTTCTCGCTGAGCCCCATGAACGATAACCCTGACCGTAATCGCCACGAGTTGGCGTCCCACCAGCCAACGACTTGAGACATCAGCCAATTCGAGGTTCGGCCATTATTTTCGTTGCCGATAAATGCGTTGTATGGCAACAACTGTTCCTGCTTCTCCAACGGCACCCCGTATTGTGCCAGTTTATCCAGTCGCTGATATTCTGCTTCAAAGATGATACTGCCATGGTCGCCAAGCCGCCATTTAAGAGTTGGAGCGATAAAATAGTTTTGGTCTGGGCCGTAGGCGCTTTCGTGTGGCATATAGAACGGGTGACTGATGTCAGCCGCAGTATTCATACGGAACTGCCACGTTGCATTGTCGTCAAGCGCCTGGTTGAAGTCTCCAGAAAACCGTGTCACCCAAGTTTTATAGGCTCCACTTCGGCATGTTTCAAAATCGTTAATCTGAAACGAATAGATTGTTCAGCTCCAATCGTTTCTTTAAGCTTATATCTAAAAAATCTTGCTCGCCTATAAATTCCTGATTTTTTACGCTTTGCAACTTTTCCAGAACATCATCAGAAACACCTTCTGATTTCAAACTTTCTAAAGATTGTTCGGTTATTTTGTAACTTGTCCCCTTTGCTTCTTTTTGAGCCATCACTATGCCAATTGATAAACCAATGATGGCCATTAGCACAAACGCAAATTCAATGATTGTCGAAAACATCTTTCTAATCATCTTGATTCTTCTCCTTTGTTAACCTAGATTGAATTCGCCGAGTTTGGAAACTCGACCTAATGTGTAAGATTTTTCAAGTATTACGCATTAAGTTTTACGTTTTACTTACTTCGTCTCTATTAGTTTAAACACAAGCGGTACCTCTATCCGCAGAGATTCCCGCCTCATCGCTTTCGGGAAAGGTGGGAAAGGCGTCGCGGTTTTGATTGCCAAAATCGCCGCTTTATCTAATGTTTCGTATCCTGATGAATGCGCCACTTCAACTTCCTCTACCTTGCCATTGGACAGGATGGTAAACTTAATATGTACTGTTCCCTTCAAATACCTAAATTTTGCTTGACATATTGACTAGCGTTGGTTTAAAATATATGTGGTGAAAGGATGGCATATTCGGAAGAAGCACACAGATATAAACTTACAATTCCTCTGATAAGCTATCGGTGTGTTTCTCACGCCCTCCTTTCCCCTGAAGGCTATTATCTGTTCGCTATGCAATTTTTATGCCTCTCGTTTTAAACCTAATTGGTATATCTGCTTCAGGATTACTTGCTTAGAGCATCCGCCAATCCTTTGACTGCTTAGCTTCATTTCATTTGCAAAATGAACTAAAAAAGCCTGAGTATTCTACTTCGGCTATCCGTCTCTCTTCAGGTAATTTTCAACCCCAAAATTGCGTTTTTGATAGCTGTCCCAACTTGTTGGGATGAATGTTCCCGAACAAGTTCGGGCGTCCAGAATTTAGACTTTAATCTTGAAAATTACCTAATACACTAAAGGCTTTTGTTCAAAATCTAATCGAATTTGTCCATATTCTGAACACTACTACTGCACTGTAAAATAAGTTACCAAGGGATGGGCTTTCACCCCGTTAGAAATCTCTTGTATCTCTAATTTAGTATTTTTCGCTTGTATATTCCGATGATTTAAGATTTCTAACGGGGTCACACAAACTTCTCTGGCGAGACGTTGAATATCTCTGCTAACTTCCGGGCGATTTTGATGCTGATGGCTCGATGGCCTCTCTCCATGTTTGAAATGTGCTGCCGGGGAACACCACCGAGCATTTCACCCAGTTGGACTTGTGTCCAGCCATGGTTTTGACGGTAGATTTTTAAATTGTCACCCGGCGTTATCTTGGCTTTAATCTCCCGGTACCAGTTGGTCTCAAAAATATCGACAGTTTCATCATTACTGTCAAAAGAAAGCTGCATCTTTTCACCATATTCCTCCTGTAGCACGGAAAGCAACTTTGGCGGAATATCACCTTTAATCTGAATTTCAATATGGGGCATTTTCACGACTGCCTGCATAATACACCTCGATTCTCATCGAATTTCTTTCGCAAAACCAACACGCCACCCATTTGTAAGCGAGGTGGCAGTGATACCTGTTTTCTCCAAGGTTACTGAAATTCGGCCAGTCGCTTCGGATAGGGCCTTTGTCCCGCAAATCTTCGACAAGATTTGCCATCTTTTTCTGAATTTGCTCTGGCATTATTCGCAAACTTTTGAGCACTTTTCTCCTTATGACGACTTCGTACATGTTTAAATTGTAACCAGAAAATGATTATATGTCAAGTGTTTTCTGAAGAATCTCTCAGAGATCATTTACTTTTTCCTTGACAAATTTTTTCCTAAGTAATTATGAATTTGATTCTTTACATTTTTGTCACCACTTTGGATTAGATAAAGGTTCCAAAACTGTCATTCCTTCGACAAGCTCAGGACGGCGTCTGAACGAAGTGAAGAATCTCTTCTGTCCGAAGCTTGCGAGGGATCAGCGAAGCGAACATTCTTCGTCCTTTTCACGGAACTTCATAACAATCAAGCCCAAAACATCTCACCTGGCTTTTCGAAAATACAGGCTTCCTTCAGCAGAGCCAACCCTTTTGTCAAACCCTCTTCGATTGACATGAGCGCGTCTTCATGTTCGATAGAAATAACGTAATCGTAACCGACAAGCCGTAGCGCACTGATTATATCTTTCCACACCTTGGCGTCATGGCCGTAGCCGATGCTGCGGAAGGTCCAGGCGCGATTGGCAATTTGGTCATAAGGCTTATGGTCATTACAGCCGTTGACGGAAATGTTCAATTGGTCAACGTAGCAATCCTTGCCATGCACGTGAAAAATAGCATCGCCCAATCGGCGGATAGCCGCTACCGGGTCGACGCCATTCCAAAACAGGTGGCTTGGGTCGAAGTTAGAACCTATCATTGGCCCAACTGCGTCACGCATCTTGAGTAGCGTTTCAACATTATAGACCAGCATACCAGGATGCATCTCAAAAGCAACTTTGACGTCGTGTTCTTCGGCGTATTTTCCCGCTTCCCGCCAGTACGGAATTGCCACCTTGTTCCATTGATAATCGAGCATTTCCAAGAAATGCGGCGGCCAGGGACAGGTGACCCAGTTCGGCATGGTATCGTTGGGCGAGCCTGCTGGCAGACCGGAAAAAGCATTGACAACTGGTACTTCTAATAATTGCGCTAAACGCACACCCTTGCGGAAGACTGCATCAGCTTCTGCGGCAATGTCTTCGTTTGGGTGAATTGGGTTGCTATGAACGCTAAATGAGCTGATAATCAGTCCCCGTGAGGTGATAGCCTGCATGTATTCCTTGCGTTTACTTTGGCTCTTAAGCAGTTCATCTACGGGGCAGTGTTTGCTCCCTGGATAACCACCCGCCCCAATTTCAACAGCCGTCACGCCAACCGCGACAACTTTGTCGAGTGCTTCCTCAAAAGGTAAACTATGAAAAGGTACTGTAAGTACGCCAATACGCATTTTTATTTCCTCCTTCTACAACATAGAGTTGTATTATAATCTACATTCTATATTAGATACCACAGACCCTTCACTGCGTTCAGGGCAGGCTCTAATAGACGAACGCGGACAAAACAATATCTAACGATAAAATCCGTCCGCGTGCGTCCATAAGGTCAGTGGTGTCTCTATACTAATACGGCCAGCCGATAATGTGTATTTGATTTTCATGCGCTTGATAATATCGAACCCATTGCGGGTTGAGCAATACCACTTTGCCCATGCGTTCGGCTTTCGTTTTGAAACCGGGCAGCCTAAATAAGCGTTGTTTGTGCGTTGTGCTCGGCTTTGTGCCTTGTGCTCATCAATGCGGTTTCTAATTGAATGTCTGGTGAGGCCAACGCACCAACATTGCTTCTACTAATTGATGCTTTGATGAGTCCAACGCACAAAGCAAGCAACGAAGGAATTTCATTGATGAACCATCCCGATATTTTTTAAACTTATGTTTGGACCACCATTGTTAATAATCATGTCCTGCTTTCTCCTTAATTTGATTCGTTATAACGTTTGTAGTTTTTGAACCATCCCCGGCATGTTTCAGAGAATAGTTGACACTTAGGTAAAACGTAAAACGTAAAACGTCATAGAGGCTGTTCTTCTTACGCTTTACGCGTTACGTCCCCCTTATCAAAGGGGGGCAGGGGGGTTGTTACGTTTCATGAAGCCAACAGTGTAAAGTAATTTTTGGGGAAAAATGAAACATGCCCCATCCCCGCCCTATTTCGCAAAATCTCTTCCCTTACGCCGGTCGGTTTCCCATTTTCGACTGGTCGCGAAAATTTTGACTTCGTGCGGCATCATCCGGGTGACTAATTCACCTCGCTTCACCGTGACTGTCTCATCACCGTAGAGCAGAACAAAATCCATACCATTCAAGTCATCCAGTCCGGACACTTCCACTCCCATCTGTATTTTGTTATCTTCATTAACTAAGATAATCAGCCAATCCCGGCCGGTTCTCCGGGCTGTCATTCTCACGCCGAGTTCTGTATACACAGTATCTCCCAGGTTTTCAGCTTTCGGCACCGTTTCAGTTCTGCGCCGCCTCTCAATTACTCCTACCTGCGCGTATCTTTCTTCCGGTGCGGTTAAGAAAAGTTGCAGCGCTGCCAACTCACTGGTCAGGGCGTATAGAGATTCCCGGAAAGCCTCAAAACCGGGGGATTTCAAATAGCTGCTGCCCCAATACAGGATACCTCTGGCACCGTGTGCAATGCAGTCATAAGCCATCAGCCGGGATTCCGCGAATGTCGGATAAGCCACCGCACGGTCATGCTCCTCAAGGTCGCTCCAGGAGAATCCCTGCAACACCATCCAGACCGGTCTGCCGCTCCCCACCTGTTTCCATCGTTCTGTGGACGTGCCCACTCTGACGGCGTCGCGGTTGTCACGCCGTATAGGATAGTCATCGCAACCCGTGATATCGACATAATCTAGGTATTGTCGGACAAATTTCAAATCGCTGTCGCGCGCTTCGTTAATCCAAAACTGGCGGTTATGCTTATCCAGGCTTCGCACCAATTGTATTGCCGCGTGCATATTAGGCATTATTTCCTTTGCCTTCGTTTCCGAATATTCTATCACTAAAGGGGTCTGCATCCACCATTCACCCTCATGTTCAAATACACCAAGTCTATCTTTCCTCCAAAGATGGCTCCAAGCGGTGAAATTCCAAACAACCTCATCCGGACCCTCCCAGACTGCCAGCGCCGGATGGTCTACCACGGATTCTATCTGTTTTCGCAGATTATCAGTAACACCCGAATGCACTGCGAGAGAAATCCAACCCATCATTCCCAGACTTTTTACCCGGTCAAGGTCTTCCTTACTACCGCAACGCACCAGATTTACACCTGCTTCAGCCATTGCCTTGAGTTGTGCATCATCTTTGGGAAATTCATAAAAACCGAGAGGAAATAACCGGCGTCCAGCTTTCGTTAGTAGTCCGTCTCCCTGTCCGCGAAAGTAATCATTCATTTCTTATGTCTCCTCAATTCGATAGTTTATTCTAACAGAAATTAGATTGTCAAATCAAAAGGTAAAATGGCAAGGTGGCAAGATGGCAAAACGGCAAATGGGTAATTGCCACTTAGCTCAATCCCCGTCTGGATAAATCTTGTGCTTCATGAAAACGTAAAGCATTGAGTTTCAGGTATCACGCATCACGTTTCACGTTTTGCAAGAAAGATATTGAGTGAAACAACGTTAAAATGTGGATGCATCAAGAGCCGAAAACAATATGGCAAATTCTCAGAAAATTCAACCCTACAATTTTCTGAATTTCGCTATCTGAGTATCCTCTGAACACAAGTTCCCTTGTCACATCAGGCATGGCGCTTTTATCCTTGATGACCCATTTGATGTTATACGTTCCCTGGGCTTCCTGAAATTCCGCCCATTCGCCGTACGTTGGGAAAAAGTCAGCGCCAAGTCCTACATGGTCAATTCCCACAAGGTTAGCGATGTAATCGATGTGGTCAACTAAGTCGGAAACGCCAATTTCCCCCTTAACAAAGGGGGCAGGGGGTTGTTTAGCGACTGCATCGTTAGCAAATTCCCCCTGCCCTCCCTTTGCTAAAGGAGGGAATCGCTTCGCCATATAAGTTGAGTAGAAATGGAGCCCCAAAACACCGCCGTTTTGGGCGATAGCTCTGATTTGCTCATCCGAAAGGTCCGCGCTTACAGCTTTAGCAGCACAGTGGGAAATAATAACGGGATGTTTGGTCAATGATAAAACATCATCGAAAACCCTTTGGGGAATATGCGTAAGGTCAATGATGATTCCCAGCCGATTCATTTCCTTAACTACGTCTTTGCCAAAATCGGTCAGCCCATTTGAGTTGGCAAGTTGATTTTCAAACGCCCATGTGAGCTGAAGTTCCCGCAAGCCAAGGCGATAAAAATTTCGCAGCAGACTCAACTCCCCTTCCAACAGCTTTCCGCCTTCACTGCCAAAGAGAATGGCGATTTTCTCTTCACGTTTCGCCTTTTCGATGTCTTCCGCCGTCAAAGCAAGTAGCACATTTTCGTTCGACTCTATCTCAGTAATCGCCTGGTCAATTTGAACCAAAGCGCGTTTTGCCCATCCCTCATATTGATTTGCACTGGCGCGAAAGTCACCTGAAATCTCGACGTCGCAAATCAGATTGTAAACTTTGGCGGTTACGCCTCCCGCCCGCATTTTGGGAATATCACAAGTGATGGGAAGATGGTCGTGCATGAGGATAACAATTGACTTTTCGTGGAGTGAGATGGCTCGTCTCTCTTCTTCGTTTAATTGGTTGGCTTCGTTCATAAATTGCCTCTATTCAAAGTAACATTTATATCCCTGATGAGTGATAACAGTGATGAGTGATAAGTAATAACTCACTCATCACTTATCACTCATCACGTTTCACGTTTCATTCTTATCGCAGCTCTGGCTGAACTTGCCCCACAAATCGCAACGCGTTACCTCCCAGAACCAGAGCGCGCTCGTCAGGGGTCATAAAAGTCGCCGCCTCTGACAAACACCGAACAATCTCCTTCATCCTGGCACCTTGCCAAAAGTGGGGCCAATCAGTGCCGAACATTACGCGTTCAACGCCCGCCGAAGTCACAAGCGACTTCAGAGCCAAAAGTCCCTTAGGGAAAGGATAAGCCTCGCCTCCAGGGAAACGCGCTGAGATGTCCGCGAATACATTGGGATACCGCGCCATAAACTCCCCAGTTTCGCTCAAATCACCCGTGCCCGCGTGGGCAAGCTGAAAGTTCACATCGGAAAACTCATCCACCACAGGTTCGACATGCGAAAGCAGGTCGGCGTAATCTTTGACTAAAGGCGCAACATCGCGGAAACCCGTCCGGGTTGTGCCTTTGGTCAGATACCAAAACGACAGGTCGAGGATTACAGAGACGCGATACTTCTGAGCTAACTCGTACAGGGGAAGTAATCTATCATTGTCTGGCAAAAGCCCGAAAAACGAGGGCAAGATTTTCAAACCCGCAGCCCCTAAGTCAAGATTTTTTTGAGTTCTTTCGAGATAATCGGCATTTATGGGATTCAAGTGACATGGGAACCAATAGAACCTGTCTGGGTAACGTCTAATCACCTTGATAGTATATTCGCTGGTCATCACATCTTTCACATCTTCGACTGTGAGGTTCTTTCCCTCAAGGTCAGCGAGGATGTCATCGGGACTAAAACTGATCAAAAAAGCTCTATCTATCCCAGCCGCATCCATTGTAGCCACATAATCCTCGCCGCTGGTCGGATTAGGTGAATACTTCTGCGGCTGTCCTTTGGAATCCGTGGGCCGGAATACATGGACGTGAGTATCAATAATCATGGTAGAAAAGTTCCTTTCTCGGTAATTCACAATTAAAGAATGTTATTTACGCAACTCTTGTGCGCGGCGCTCATGTACCTCTGCTTTTTCGGAACGCCCCATCTGACATAAAAGTTGTGCGTAATGTTCGTGGGTTTCAGGCTCATCCTCCTTCAACTCTAAAGAGCTAAGGAAATGCTTTTCGGCTTCCTCTAATCGCCCCATTTTAAGCAATAGTTCACCGTAAGTATTATGTGTTACAAAGCCATATTTCTTTGACTTTAAAGTCCGAAGGCAATGTTCTTCAGCTTCTTCGTATTCGCCGATCTGAATTAATGCATATGCCAAATTGATATGAAATAAGTAAGCTTCCTCAAGATTAACATTTATCTCTATCGCTTTCCGGAACTTCTGTATAGATTCTTCAAACAGCGATTTATCATCTCGACGTTTAGCTAAGCTGGTTAGAGCACTACCCCAGTTGGAGTAAGCTCCTGCAAAATCAGGATCTATCTCTATAGCTTTCTGACATTTCCGGATAGCCTCTTCAAGCAGTGATTCATCGTTCCTGAACTTAGCTAATTCAACTAGAGAAGCCCCCAAGTTGCTGTAGGCTTCTGCAAGATTAGGATTTATTTCTATCGTTTTCCGAAACTTCCGTATAGATTCTTCAAACAATGATTCGTCATTCCAGCGTCTAGCTAATTCACCTAGAGCCCTGCCCCAATTGACATGGGCACCTGCATCTTCGGGATTTAACTCAATGACATGATGCCAGCAGTCCAGAGCCTCTTCAAAGCGATCCTGTGCGGAAAGCAACTCTCCCAAACTCCGCCACGATTCTGGTTCTTTTTCATTCGCTTCGATTGAGCGTCGATAATATCTTTCTGCATCCTCATACCGTTTTTGAATATGAGCCATATTACCGGCATAGAGATTAGCTTCTGCATCGGTCGAGTTTATCTGCAACGCTTTATCGAATTTTTCCTTTGATTTGTCAATTTTAGCATCCTGAAGAAGTCGCTTTCCCTCTGCAATTATCGCTTCAATGTCATTCGGATTGCGCTGAGAAATCTCAGACGCCAACTGCCGATATTTCTGCGCCAAAGATGTTTCTTTCCATTCTTTCACAAACAACTCTTCGATTAAAGCCAAACGCGGATGATAGGGCAGTAGCAGAATATCCCGATTTCCCACAATCTCCCGGGCGCGTTGAAGACGTTCAGATTTGAGTTCTTCCTCCGCTTCTGGAATAGGCGAAAACACTACGATAATGTTTTCTGAACGCAATCCACCTTCGCGTTCGAGCATGTCCAACACCCAGCGCGTACCTTGCAAATTTTGGTCATTCAAGCCTGAGAACATGACAACAACATCCGCTAATCCCAACGTGCAGGTGGCGGCGATTTCAGTCATACCTGTGCGGGAATCGAGCAAAGCATAAGTGAATTCTAATGCTTCAATTGCGCTACGGAACTGACTCAGCGGATTGTGCTCACTATCTTCAAGCAAACGGGCAAAATCCAATTTAGATAGGTCATATCCGTTCAAATTGCCCGCCGGCAAAAATGCGAGGTCAACGTCCCGCTTTGCGGCATCCCGAGAATCGGGACCTTCTATTTTGGGATAAATCAGATAATCCGATAGATTTGGCTCTTCGCCATTCAAAAGGGCCAGCAAATACTCGAACAATCCGCGCTCTACTTCGCGTGGATTCGGAACTAAATCAGACATCATCGATAATCCGGGCGCTTCAAGGTCAAAATCCACCGCGAGCACGCGCCTGCCGTGCGTCGCCAACAGCAGTGCGATATTAGCGAGCGCCAACGAGCGCCCAACTCCACCTTTGAATGAATAGAAGGTTACTACTTTCATACTTTACTCCAGTCTAAGCAATTAAGCGTTAAAGAAACCGAGTTTCTCAGAGAAACTCGGTTTCTTTGCACTCCAGTCTAAGCCGCTAAACGCTGTTCTCTTGATTTTGCCGCCTGTTTCCAAGAATCGGGAAATGCCCGTGGTGACTTATCAAATTCCACTTTTTCTTTTGACTTTCGTTTTTCCTTCACAGTGCCTTCGGAAAATATAAGTTCAACCGCAGGCACACAACGAAATTGGCGCAGTCCATTTCTGAACAATTTTCCCGAACCTTTTTCAACCCAGGTTTGGGTAAGTCTTGGTTCAATCTTTGCTACTTCCTCTGCAATAGAGGGAATATCTTTGAGCGCGTCAAGGAGACGCTTCCGCACATCCTCTGGTTCCTTTGCGAATCGGTCTACGATAGCTGATAGCACGGCGCGGTCGCGGTTTTGTTTTACGAAGCGCATTACGCCAACATCAAGGTTGATGTCCTCGGGGTATTCCATTCCCGCTTTTATGTAAAGTGGCAATCCTCGTAGCGATTCTTGAAATCCGTAAAATCGAAGTCCGGTGAACGCCGCGCCGCCGTATCGTCGCCATCTTGTATCCTTCAGGATGCTCATCCAGAAGTCTGCATAAAATGAATCTTTGTCCTGCAGTGGTGCAAGCGCGGCTAAAACTTGCACGGCTAAGTCAGGCGTATAATATCCCCTGACACCCGCAAATTTTTTGAAGTTGAACGCCATACTCGAAACGGCTGGTTGTGCTTCTCTGATCTGAACTCGCTCGACCAGGTACAAAAGCCGCGACAGATACTCACCTTTTATTTCACCTTTACCATCGTTAGAAATTTCATACCATTCATCGCATAACAATTCGGCTATCACACGGCGGAAACGAGCTTTGAAATCTTCATCAGAAGTGGTTTGGTATGTGCGGATGAGTAGTGTTTCAGGTTTGTATCTGGTTCTCGTATCGCGTGCTACATCGGATATGAGTCCGCTGATACGAGCTGCGATAAATTTTTTCAATTCGATTTCGGATAATGATTCGAGTGGTTCGGTTGTTTTTTTCATAAGTTCCTTCCAAACTTTTCTTCCAAACTTTTCTTTAGTAAAGAAAAGTTTGATCAAAAGAAACAAAGAGGAAGTTTGATCAAAAAGAAAAGAAGCGGAAGTTTTTCCTTTACCAGGGTGGTTTTGGATCTGTTTTGAGATGACCACGCACAATAAGTTTGTCTACCGTGTTAGCCGGGATAGGTTTGTGTACAGCCTCTGGAAAACCGGGTTCTAATGTTTGTGTGTGTCTTGTCAATCCTGTTTTTTCTCCGTGCGGGGACGGGCTGAAAGCAGGATTGCTCCCGGCTTCAATAACCGTGGGGAACCTGAGAACATCGCCAGTAGATTGGTATACTTGAGCCTTTCTGTATCGAAACTCTACGATGTAGGAGCAGGCGTGATATCTTCTTTCTTCATCCTTAGCCTCATCATAAAGCCCAAGCATATCCCGAATTTGGTCAGGAGAGTTACTTCTTTGCCATTCATTGTCTATTGCTTCAGCAAAAGTACACCAAACTATCTCATAATCACCACGCAATTCACCTCGGAGTTTCTGTGGCGACATATCCCCCGATTGTATTTCCTCAATTAATTCCCTTTCTGAGTATTCGGCAGGACTGTCGTCGCGGTTGGGAGCGTGATAGTCAATTATGTCTTGAGCCGGCATAATCCGAGACAATATATCTGGCACATCAACATCGTCAATTCCCGCTGCCTTTAGAAGCATATTCTCTTCGATTGCAGAATCGACCGCTCTAAGTACATCCTTTCCTGAATCCAGCAGGCTATCAATGTTATCTAAAAATCGGTCACGAATTTCAGTTGGAACGCGATGTTCTTCTTCAAAATTCTGAGCTACGATTTGATACTTTCGCCCCTTTTCACGATTGAAAGCGTTCTTCAGATTTCCAGCAATTAGTCTTTGTTCATCTCTAAGGTTATCATAAAAATTCATCGGTTTGTCCAATCTCCCGTCAAGTGCCTTATCTCGGATTTTAACATTTTTCCTCCTTCAGGTCAATAAAAAAATTTTTCCTTTCCCTATTCATTTAACAACCGTCTGACCGCCTCTTCATCATTCCCATCTACTACGGTTCCCTTCACGTTATCAGCCAGAATCTCAGGCCATTTTACGCCAGCGCCAGTGATGACACAAACGACAGGTTCATCCTTTTTAATTACGCCCTCTTTCATTAGCTTTATCGCGCCGGCGACGGATGTAGCTGATGCGGGTTCGGCAATGACTCCGCCTTTAGCAAGCAGGCGCATGGCAGAGAGGATTTCATCATCGGTGACGGACACGCCGCTTCCGCCAGAGTGTCGGATTGCTCTTAGCGCCATTTTGTTACCTGTATCGTCTCTGATGGATAAAGCAATCGTGCGAGGATTTGGATGCACAAGCACTTCATTAAGCCCCTGCTCTAACGATTGGACTACGGGGTTGCAATCTGCCGCTTGCGCGGCGTACATCTTCGGAGTTTTGTCGATTATTCCGTAGTGCATCAGTTCCGCATATCCTTTCCAGGTGCCGTACAATCCATCGCCCGCAGCTACAGGGTGAAATTGATGGACGGGGACCCGCCGCTCAAGCTGAAAGGTGATTTCATAAGCGATGGTCTTATACCCCTCGATGCCGTAGGGGTTGGCTATTGGCATTGGGCTCATCACATAACACGGATACCAGTGGTGTTCTTTCACCATAGACACCGCGTATTTTGCGAAGATAGTGTAACCGGATATAACCGAAGCGCCGTAGGCTAAGCCGGCGTTTTTCTGGACGCTTGGCGATTCGGGATGATAAAAAATTGCAGTTCGCATCCCCGCGGCGGCTGCATAGGCGGCGGCTGAAGAGCCGTGATTGCCGGTTGTAGCGGTGGTAACTTTGGTGAATCCCAATTGCTTCGCCATTGAGATGGCGCAGGAATTGAGTCGGTCTTTGAAAGACCAGGTGGGATTGCAGGTTTCGTTTTTGATGTAAAATTCAGGATGTCCTGTTTCTTCAGTCAAAGTTCGGACTTTGACCAACGGAGTATCGCCTTCTCCGAGGGTAACAATGTACTTTTCATCCGTAGGTGGAAGCAGGTCTTTGAATTTCCACATTCCACCATAGCCTCTCGCCCAAGCCTTAAAATCAGGGCGGATTGTACCATAATCATAAGCCATCTCCAAAGCCGCTATTTTTCCACGCTCCAAACATCTGGGGCATCCGAAGAAAAAAGCCCCCACATCAAAAAAGGTTTTGCAGTCAACACAGCTAAGTTTTTTGGTATTCATTGTTTTACCTTCCTTATCTATAAGAGATTCTTCGCTACGCTCAGACGCCGCCCTGAGCTTGTCGAAGGGATGACAAGTAGAACAATCTAACAGTTCGTTCTACTTGTTAGATTAAAAGCAACGAGGTACTATGGAAAAAATCTTTGTACCTGTATGTCGAAGATCACGCTGATAATCGTCCAGCAACTGCCGATGACAAACTGCCCTAAAATTAACCCCAAAAATAGCGGGGTTGTGTTACGATATGCGCGCAAGCCGCCAAGCCGGAGAATAGACCATTTGAAAAGCCAGCTCAGAAACACCGAGAACCACATCCAACTGACTGACCAGCCGGCTGAAACAGCATAACCTACTGGATGCAGCCGCCACCATATAAATCGCCGTCTCATGAACATTAAAAAGAACGTAAATGCTATGCCAAAGATACGTTGCTTCGTAATCGAATAATCTGCTCCCATTACCCCGTACAATTGCCGTTGCAGGCGATTAAATGCTTCCCATGATGGCCCCATCGAATAACCCATGACTCTGGAAGTGCCGCCATAATCATAGAATAAAGAAAGTAGTACCGCAAAGGCGGCAATAATGCCGACTGCCGTAGCCAGTAATATTGCGCGGTTCATACGTTTTACATCTATTCCTGCCCTATCTGCTAACTTGAATCCCTCAAGTTGATGCGGCATTGGGTGACAGCGGTAGCCATAAGTTGTCCAATACAACAGGGAAAAGCTGGTTAAATCCCCTGGGGTAAATGGTTTGTTGCCAAGTGTTTCTAACAGAATCCATTCTGGCCCAGAATTATGTAGTTCATGCGCCGGTGGCCCGAGTTCTGCGCGCATGCGAGTGGCTGCAAGTACGAATATTAAATACATCGAAAAAAAGACTACGCCAACCCATAAAGACATGCCCGCTTGATGCCAGAACAAAACAAGCAACGCCATTCCAAAAATCAAACCGAAAACAGCGGTTCGATAACGCATTGGTTCAGCCGAATTATGAAGGGCACCTGGTGCGCTGGCCGAAGACTTTCTACTACATATAGCTAAACTTAGAACTTTTATAAGCTGTTTTCTGCTCGTTATGATAGCAAGAATTCCAATTCCCAACCATGCGCCGGACAATTGCGCGGACAAGCGGGTGCCTGGCATTGCCCCCCAACCCATAATATCCCGAAACACTAATTGAGCTTTCCAAAATAGATAGAAAAACCAGAATGAGAGTGACAGGTCAAGCGGCATGAAATAAGCCAATCCAACCACGAAAGGATATATATTGATGGGAAGCCAGTCGATAGCATTTAATGGGCGTTGAGTAAACAAAGGGGCGAGGTTGTATTCCAGATTCAGTGAGGGAATAATAGGATATAGAAAATGCAATCCTTGGATCAGATTAAAGCCACCCGAAATTGCAAAGCCAATCCACATCTTATGGATGCTGAAAAAACCGGAGTGGTTATCAGTCATCTCAAGGGGCAACTGAATTATGGGATAACTCAATCTTTCTTCCTGAATCCACTGTTTCCTTATGATGACATTTATACAGAGCGCGACAAACATAAATACGAAGATAAAAGCAGACCATGCGAGAATTGGGCCTACCCATGCGGCTAAGTGTTTTACCGTCCAGAAATTAGCTTCGCCTTCGTAGTAGCCGCGCAGACTCTCTGGGTCGGACACGGTGAGCCACTCAGGCAGATATCGCCAAAACAAATCCTGCCACTCATTCTCCGGCGTGGCGAACCAAAAAGCATGTCCCATCAACGGCACCAACAACGTCATCAGGTCAATGCCGAACAAACCGGTTGACACCGATAGCATCGTATAAATCAGCAATAACTCAGCCTGGCTCAATGCCCGCTTAGGAATAAAACGTTTGATAGCATGATTTAGCAACGTCAAAACGAACATGCAGAAAATAACGTTAAAAAACATCGTCAAAATCGTCGCATGGATGGTCGCTCTGATTATTTCCGCCTTGACTACCCAATAACAGTTTATTGGAATCAAAGTCAGTCCAAGCAGAAGTGGTGTTAAAGTTACGCCCGACCGTTTTCGATTTTCAGATTGTACAGTCATGTGCTAATTCCGTGAAACGTGAAGGGTAATAAGTAAAGAGTAATAAGTAATAAGTGAATTTACTCATTACTCTTTACTCATTACTTTCCATTGAAATGAAATTGAATACATCCTCCGCCGTAGGAATCGACGGTTGCGCGCCCATGCGGGTGACGGAGAGAGTAGCGGCGGCGTTGGCATATCTGATGGCATTTTCTATCCCTTCACCTTTTGCGATAGCATAAGTAAATGCACCGTTGAAGACATCGCCGGCCGCTGTGGTATCTACTGCCTCGACTTGTTTAGTTGGAATGCGTACTGATTTCTCTGCGTTTACTAACATTGCCCCCAGACTGCCTAGAGTCAAAATTATGTGTGATATACCATGTTTCAACAGTTCCCTGCCGGCTTTCTCTGCCGACACTTCATCCTTAACCTGGATGCCGGTCAGCAAGGCGGCTTCCACTTCATTGGGAGTCAAAAAAGTTAATCTCTCGTTGAGGAATATGGGTGATGGAGGTTGCGCGGGCGCAGGGTTGAGGATAATCGGGATATTGGTTGCCGAAGCTATGGATATAGCGCGTTCGACCGCCTGAAGTGGAACTTCCAACTGTAGCAGGACAGCATCGGCGGATTCGATGGCTGATTTTGCCTGGTCTATCTCTTCTGTCGAGAGATTAGCATTAGCACCGGAAGCGACTGCAATTGTATTTTCTCCCGCGCCGTCGACGAAAATTAAAGCGACGCCCGAAGGCGCTTTTTCATCTCGAAACACAAAAGTTGTTACGAGCCCATCGCGTTTGAAGTTTTCTATCATTTGGTCACCGAATGTGTCTTTACCGAGTTTGGTGATAAATGTCACTTCACCGCCCAATCTCGCCACGGTGACAGCTTGATTGGCGCCTTTACCTCCAGGGGCGGTGATAAACTCCGCCCCTAAAATGGTTTCTCCGGGTGCCGGCATGCGCGGCACCTTCGCGACTAAATCAGTATTTGAACTGCCTATAACTGTGATTTTCGGCCTGGACATGATAACTCCTTTTATCTGTTGATTCTCCCTTTAGCGAATCCGTTAATCAAGAATCAAAGCGTAAAACGTAATACGTAAATAGGTCTTAGTTTCCGTAAGCCGAAGGCGTCGGTGAGCGAAGCAAACACTTTCAAATAATTACGTTTTACGTTTCACGTTTCACGTTTAATATTCGTCAAATTCATATACATCCTCGTCATCTTCATCATCTTCTTCATAATCATCCTCATCAAAGAGTTCATAAGCATTGGCATCCATTAATAAAGACAATTCTCTTGGGATATCGATACTGATTTTAAATAGCCAACCATCGCCCTCTGGGGTTTGATTAATTAAATCTGGGTCATCTTTTAATGCTTTGTTGTTTTCCAGTATTTCACCTGTCACTGGCGAATGCACGATATGCACGTCGCCGTTGACTAATTCAAGAGCGCATACCGGCTCCTCCTGTTCATATTCGTTACCCTCATCAGGAAGTTCAACATAAGCTATCTGACCACATTCTAACTGTCCCCGTTCCGTGATTCCGACAGTTCCAATTCGCTTTCTTTCAGAAGGCATGATTCCTTGAATAGTTTCAATCTCAATCCATTCATGGGTTTGTGTATATTTTACTTTATCCAAATTTTATTTCCTCCTGTGTTCATTACTACTCTTTGACGGTGTTGCGTGTTACTTGACGAAATACGAAACACGGAACACGTTTCATGGTTTGCGATGAGAATTTTGCAAACTTTAATAATCAAAACCACCTGATTACGCCAAATTATATTATAACTTCTTTCCTGAGTAATTATCAATAAATTTCTATTGAATTTTTATGGAGAGCAACGGAAATAAGGGTTGAAGGCACAATTTTTCCACTTTTTCCATTTGACAACCGAAAAAACTCTAAGTATAATATTCAGTTTTCGGAATAAGCAACTGACCTAACAATTACGCTCAGAGATACAGAAGGAGGCTGAAATGTCCCAGGAAGTTAAACTTGGTTTCATCGGCTGTGGCGGGAATGCCAGAGGACACATGGGAACACTAATGAATATGGAGGGTGTTCGAATTGTCGCAACCTGTGATGTCGTGAAAGAATTAGCAACGCAGGCGGCTGAACAATGCAAGGCCCAGGTATATACGAACCATAAAGCCATGTTGGAACGCGACGATTTAGATGGAATTTATATCAGCATTCCAGTATTCGCGCATGGTCAGCCAGAATTGGATACGCTTGAACGAGGATTGCCGTTTTTTGTGGAAAAACCCGTTGCCATCAACCTGGAAACCGCCAGGAAAGTTGAATCAGCGGTGAATAATTCCGGCATTATCACCTGCGTAGGCTATCAATTAAGGTACACCGGCGTAACGGATATTGCTAAAGAAATTCTAGTGGGTAAAACTATCAGCATGGTTAGCGGAAAGTATTGGTGTGGAAGTGGGCAAGGCGACCCTTCTCGATGGCTGAGGCAGATGAATAAATCGGGCGGTCAACTTGTCGAACAGGCGACTCATACTATTGATATTATAAGATATCTCGCCGGAGAAGTGCAGGAAGTCTATGCCATGCAAGCCAATCGCATTTTAAGTGCGATTGATTGCCCGGACTCAAATGTTATTGCGCTGCGATTTGTCAGTGGCGCTTTAGGTTCGCTAACCGCTTCATGGACTTATGACCCAAATGATTGGTCAAACGCCAACGTTCTTGATATTCTGTTCGACCATTCTCATATTCATTGGGATGGAGGTAAAATAATCCTGAAAGAAAAGGGCGAAACGAAGGAACTCACTCGACCAGGGCAGTCGATTGACGCTGTTTTCATTGAAGCAGTGAGAACAAAAGATAGTTCGCAAATCCGCAGTCCGTATAGCGACGCGGTCAAGAGTTTAGCGATTTCATTGGCTGCTAATGAATCCGGGAGGTCGGGCGCGCCTAAAGTTCTATAGATATTCAGCAAGAAACCGAGTTTTGGGGAAAAACTCGGTTTCTATGTATTCACAATTATTTTTTATTCCAATTATTTCTTTTGATCAAACTTTTCTTTCTTAAAGAAAAGTTTGGTTACGAAATTAGCCCACAATACTTCAGCGTCGCCGCCAATTTTGCCAGATTACTCTCAGTCATAGAGGATAGTGGCAGGCGCATTTCGCCGTTGAGCATACCCATGAGTTTCATCGCGGTTTTAACTGGAATTGGGTTGGTTTCGATAAATAAGTCAATGGATAGGGGAAGGGTTTTGTAATGCAACTCTTGCGCTTTTTGAAAATCGCCTGCTTTAGCGGCGTTGCACATTGCAGATACCTCAGCCGGAGCGATGTTAGCAACAACAGAAATTACCCCTTTGCCGCCGACAGACATCATCGGCAGAGTCACAACATCATCTCCTGAAAGCAAAATAAACTCTTTGCCGCACGCTTCTACGATTTCACTGGAACGCTTCAGTAGCCCGGTCGCCTCTTTGACTCCAATAATATTCTTATGTTCCGCTAATTTCGCCAATGTTTCAGGCAGAATGTCAGTGCCGGTGCGCGATGGCACATTGTAGATAATCATTGGAATATCCACGGTATCGGCGATTTTCATGTAATGTTCATATAATCCTTTTTGAGTGGGGCGATTGTAGTAAGGTGTAATTAGCAAAGCGCCGTCAGCGCCTGCTTTTTTAGCATGCTTTGTCAAACGCAAGGCTTCTGCTGTGGAGTTTGAGCCTGTTCCCGCGATTACTGCAATGCGACCAGCTATGGTCTCGACAGTAACATCAATTACTCGTTCATGTTCTTCGTGAGACAGTGTGGGAGACTCGCCAGTTGTACCACAAGGCACAATCCCATTTGTTCCGTTCCGGATATGAAACTCAAGTAATTCTTTCAGTTTGGCTTCATCTACCTCCCCATTTTTGAACGGTGTAACAATTGCAACAATAGAACCTTCAAACATTTTTTAAACCTCCTTAGGCTTTTGACTAATAAAATTTAAAGTTGATTTTTTAGACACTAACTTGACAGTGAAACGTAAAACGTGAAACGTGAAGAGCAAATTCCTTTTAATTTCTAATAGTAGAACGGGCAGCCTTGCCCGGATGAATGGCGAGTTATTGTAGTAACGACTTCAGTCGTTTCTTATTATTTGTGACTGGTTTTTGGTATAATGAATAAATTCTTAACTACAATCATCAATTCTTAGTGACATTACCTTTTAGGGAAAAGACCTTAACTTAACGTGAGTTCGGAATAAGAACTCGGGTGCCTCCTCCGTAGGCGAGGGGCGTATCGCCCGTTCCATAAATTTGACATAGAACACGAATGAACGAATGCCACGAATTTGAGAGTATTCGTGAAATTCGTTTATTCGTGTCATTCGTAATTTTCATAAACCACGTTGTTATCCCGAACAGACGTTAACTTAAAATAACACAACGTAGTCGGTGAAAATAGTTTTCGTTAGTGGAGTGGCAAAAGTGGCCCACTTCTCAAACATTGCTCCGTGGGACTCAAAAAACTGTTTGGCTTCCTCTGACAGCTCACCTGTAGACGAGATTACTCGATTACGAGCCTCAACGCTCTCAATCTCGTACATCAATAGGTACTTATCCTTCCTATCTCCTCTGTCACCTTTGAGGAGATAGGCTTTCCAACCTTCGAACAGAGATTGTGGCATTTCCTCTTTCACAAACTTCTCAAAGTCTTCGGCCTTCACTCTTGGATGAAGCTCAACCATGTGTATACCGTATACCTTTGGCATGACTGGAATCTCCTTTCTTTATTTTATATGCTGCGTCCCTCGCTGAATGGCACGTAGCACCCTTTACTCTAAATTCACGATAATGTTTTCTAGAATTCAACAGGCTAAGTATTCTGCTCCAAATACATTCTAACTAATTTTTAATAATACAGTTTATATTTTAACCGGGTTGGAAAAGCGTTGCCGAAGTATCAATTCCCATTAAGGACAGAAAGTCAGAACAGGGGAGTTTTTCCAACCAATTGATGACAGCTTG